>Ga0126334_10000515_pt1 | contig 11366 bp, 11 predicted proteins | sample InaspJWI49metaG_FD_94491 | JGI IMG/M metagenome (GOLD analysis project Ga0126334, IMG submission 94491) | Marine gutless worms symbiont microbial communities from Oahu, Hawaii - Inanidrilus sp. 2 OAHU.JWI-49 metaG | ecosystem: Host-associated > Annelida > Digestive system > Unclassified...
CTGTAGCACCACCCGCATTACTGCCCTTACTCCATGTTACTATGCAAGAACAGAAGACTATTCACAGTTGCTGGTGACAACTCCCACGTCTTAACTCCCATTCCCATGCACTTAATTCCCATTCCCATCCATGGCTGATCTTACTCCCATTCCCATAGGAATCCCATGGGACCCATGGGATCCCAGTCTTCCCCATTCCCATGCACACCTCTACTCTGTAGTATCGTAGTCATAGCTAAAAGCACCGTTATTGAGCTAGGGCGTGGGACAGACAGACAGACAGACGGAGAGATGACGGACAGCAGCACTGCTTAACTATTTTTATTTTTACAACTTGTTAATAACGGCACGTCCACGGGTGTCCACTGTCGCCGCCTTCTTGTAGTGAACTGGTCAATTCAGGCTACACAGCAGCGTACTTGGAGTGCTCATTTCCCAACTAGATGTCTTCAGTGTGAGACTGTGATGTATGTCCAATACTGCCAAAGACAGGGACGGGTTACCTCCCCAGACGCAGACGCCCGTTTACAAATAATAGGTTTCTTCGTTGGAAGGAGACATACGCTTGGTCAGGGACGTCCTATCATTATATCATCATGCCACGCAGCCTACGTCCACGACGCTTAATAGGTTTCTTTTATAGCTTTCTTATAGCTTACTAGACGCGAGCGGGATAACTAACGGCTGGCACTTTTCTTATGGGCGTAATAATAATGAATTATTGGCACTGCTCGCATGGTACGCGGAGCAGAGTCTATGAAACTGTCGAATGTCTGTCTGTCCGTCCGTCCGTCTGTCCCATCATTCGGCAGCCGCACGCCGCTGCGGCGGGTTTAATGCTGTAAGTAGGGCGGCGAGGAGATATCGGTCGATTGCTGCACGGCCTGCGCTAGGCAGCAAATGCGAGCAGTGTCACGTTGTCAGCTAACGTAGGAAGCTGAGACCAAGCAGAAAGAGCAATGTTTGTACCAAATGAAATCAGAATAGGCTTGCAATATAGAAGCCGGTGTTGACGGGAGAGACGAACGGACAAACGGCAGTAATCTGTATTGGGATTTCCTTCCTCGAATAATACAAACAAAAGTAGATAAGGACAATTTTTCATGTTAGCAAAAGAAGTTAAGCTACCGCAGAGGGACCGCGCGAGCACGCTGTGTCAGTTGAAATTTTGTCAACTAATGAAAAGTTGTACAAAAATATATAAGCCATTTAAATGCTTTCCGATAAGCAAATGACTTTCAACGTCATTCAAGGTTATTGGTAACAATGCCAATCATAGGCCACATATGATTTTCTATTAGTCTTCCACTGTAACTATGTCTCTATCTTGTACTGTACCATTTGCCAGAAAAGCCCTCACTCGAGCTCGCATCGACCAAGTTAGAAACACAAACGTTTCATACTGCTCTCTGGCGATTCAGTATATACATGCAAGCCGAAAAAGGAAGTTTCTCCTGTGACCTTGAACTTTGACCTTGACATATAAACTTGACCTAGAGACGGTCAAGGTGAACCGCCACGCTAAATGTTTAGAACAAAGGTCATTTCGTTCGAAAGCTGTCATCCCCGCACACACACAGACACACAACTAACCGATGGCTTTATCTGGCCACAGAAGTAGAACGTGAAGGTGCAATGTCTGTGATCATCTCCTGTGCGTCTGATTAGTTTCGTGATCCTGGCCATTACAAATGTGTATTAGACTGCAGAAGAACGGCAGTACCGACAAAAATACAAGTAGCTTAATTGTTGCAGAGATAGGCTACGGCACGCCATGCTGTATTCTATGCTGATTCCTGCAGAGATGGGTTTTAAAAAGAAACTAGTCCATGTGGCAAATAGGTAACACTGGACAGATCTCCAGTAATGACAGACGCGACGATCGACGTGCCGTGGCGAAAAAAACGGAATCGGTAATTTCAGAGTTTGGGACAGGGTTCCAGTAAGAAATGTCCCTATTTTTGAAAATACCGGAATTCGGTTAAATACAGCTGATGTTAGTCTCCTTGCCAAAAACCAGCCTGATCCGTTCAGCCGTTTCGATAAAATACCGGCGCGTGACAGACAGACAACGGGTAGTAGCACATACAGCGCTATGCATATGCGTTGCGTACGCGTCGCGCGGTAAAAAACTGAAAACGTGGCACAACAATATCCGACCAGACCAGTCGCTAGGCAGTATGAATCGATTCTCGTGATATCTGCAGTAGCGTAACTATAACGGGGGTAGAGAGCAATTGTCCCCGGGCGCAGCAGGCGAGGGGCGCAAGAGCCTCGCGAAAAATACAAAACTGGGTACGACAGTTTAACGAATGAGCCGAAAGTCGCAACAAACTTTCGCTATTTTGGTTGACAACTTGTTTAGGCATCTCGTAGTTATAACACTGCATAGTATTTTACTTTTAAGCTCCGCGCGTCTCCCCCCCCCCAAGTCGGGGGCGCACTTCACTGTTTTAGTCTGTTTCTGCCCAGGGCGTCGATAACCCTAGTTACGCCACTACATATCTGGATATTTACTACTGTCAGTAGCAGAGGCAACGACTAGGCCTACCATTACATCACACTTCCGCAATCCGAATCCGCCGTGAATATATTTGTGTAGATTGGAAATCTTCCGGAGCGTACAGGGCGTGCGGTACGACTCGCTCTATCAAGTCATGGGCTTCACACACTTCGTGTCTACTGCCCATCCATTATTCACTGCAGCCGGACCAGCACACGAAGCCGGCGATCGCTCGACTATGACTCGCTGTGGCAACGCTCATCTATGCTGTCGTTAACTCTCGAATGGATTACTGTAACACCGTCCTGGCCGGTGCACAAAAGACAGTAACGGACAAATTCAGCGGGTGTTGAACACTGCTGCGCGTGTTATCACCGGCACTCGGAAGTTTGATCGCGGTCTTGGTCAGATACTGCACGACCAACTGCATTGGCTCGACGTTTCCGACCGGGTTCTCTTCAAGCTAGCAGTGACAGTTCACCAGTGTCTGAACGGCCGCGCACCACTGTATCTGTCGGAGCACTGCATCCGCGGTCTCCAGTGCTGACACGCGGCGGCATCTGTGTTCCGCCAACCGTCACCTATACTTGCCGTACCGCGTTTCCGGCTCAACACTTACGGCCGTCGGGCGTTCTCAGTTGCTGGCCCGATGGCCCGAAACTCACTCCCGCATTTTATCCGGGATCCAACGAGCAGCACAGACTGTTTTAGGCGTCTACTTAAAACGCACTTGTTCGCGCGTGCGCGTAGTCGCGTCGCACGCCTTTCACTCAAGGCTCGGTTGTCACGCCGAATTGCGTATATATCAGCAATGCACGCAGGCACAGAGTTGTCCATGGGTTGGGTTGGGTTGGGTTGGGTCACACGAAATGGACCCATGGACAACTCTGCGCAGGCAAACGGACGCGGCCATATGTCACTAACTTATGCTGCATTGTGTAGCGGATTAATACGGAACGCGTTCATCAGTTATGTACAATTTACACTGAACGACTCGACGCGATAAAACTGTGAAGTTTCGTCACGTCGAATCGGGACTCTCGATGACTCATCGCAAGACCGTCGCCGATAGAATAGTTGAATACTGAACATGAACTATGGGGACATTGTACATTGTACCCCCCAAGTTCGGGACTTGTACCCCCTGTACCCCCAAGTCAAAGAAGCGGCTTATGTCAAAATTTTAAGCAAACGACTTTAACTACAAGATTGTATAAGGTTCGTACAAATTTGTACCCCCACTTACGAAAACGTTCCGACGCGCCTGATGTTCAGAATATTCTGAAGACAGACAGGCTTAGCCGCTCGACCGCCGCGACGAGTCCTAAGCCGGACTCAGACTGTCCCAGATCTCAACTGTGTAGCCAACACGGTATAAGTCGGCGGATGAAAAACTGTTCAGACTGTTCAAGGTTTCCGCAGACTGTCGCCGACTCGTGCGTCCCCGTAGCTCCACGCCGCCACTTTGTTTTCTAGATTTTGGACACAAAATCCTCTGCGGCTATCTTTAGAGTCGCAGGTGCAGTCTCGACTTCCAGGAGGAGTACTTACTGGCGGCGCAGCGCTCGTATACGACAGTTATTGTCATCCACTGCGGGCGGTCGCAGCGGTCGAGCGACTGCGGCATTACGAATTCATTGCTCGCAGACACGCCAGTGGACCGGCGTTTGTTGCTTCCTTGCACAGCAGGTGCGACGAAATGGCGTACAGAGGTGTGCGCAGACGCAAAAGATTCGATCCGTTGCGCCTGACAGTAGTGCAACGGAGGGGGGCAGAGGGGGCAGTTGACCCCGCGGGTGCAGCGGACGAGGGGTGCAAAACAGCCACATCAAATGTCAACGAACTCAAAACTGAGCATGATAAAGGTTGCTAAATGAACCAAAGTAGCCTATCGCAACAAACTTTGGTTATTTTTGTTGCCAACTTGTTCAGGCATTACTTGCATGGGGAGCGGAGTATTGCGATGAGCATGTCTGTGTCTGCGTCTGTCTGTCTGTCTTTCCACGAGCATATCTCCGGAACTACGTGCCCGATCTTCACCAAATTTTTATGCATGTTAGATATCGCAGTGGCTCGGTCCTCCTCTACCGGCAGTGCGATACGCTATGGCCCTCCAGTTTATGGATGACGTCATGTGTCGATACCCTTGCAGCGACTGACCTGACGCCACCGCGTCGTCGTGTGCAGGCTAACGCTACTGCTGCGTCGTACTGGTTGCGTCGTCCTAGACGATGGCGGACGCCGAGACTAAAATCCATCGTGCCAACATTGTCAATCTATGTCTGCCAATGACGGGCGAATGATAATTGCAAAATAATGTTTATTTAAACTAGTCGAAGTGTGCATACACGACGCAACCGGTTGTACAATCCGTTGTACAACCGGCTGGACGAAACATTTTGAATATTCATTCCATCAAACGCGTCACATCGTCTACTGTCTACACAGCTGCTTTGCAATGACGTCATAAACGTCTTGGCTGGACCGCTCAAGCGCCGCTTGGCCGGGCTCATTAGCATAGCTCATCCAACCGGTTGTACTGCCGGTTGTACGACGGGTTGTAAAGTGTAAACACCGTGTCATGTTTCACGTCAAAATTCTCCCCGTTCGCGATGGGTGAAGTCGTACTCCGAACACTGAGTCTTGGAGTGAGCGGCACGTTGCGACATACTGACGACTGACCGCAAGCGGTGTGAACATTCAGCGTGTTTCATTACGACCGCACCGCGCCGCGCCGCGCGATTTCGCGGTGTGAACGCATCTATAATCAGTCACGCAATACGCGGAGCCTTAAGCCGCATCCACACCTGATCCGGCACCGCAACACATGCAAGACATCGCAGGGCGCCGCAGAGACAACGAAGCAGTCGTAGATATCAAACACCGCCCCCGGTCCGGTGCTGCCCCCTTGTGGGTCACTTTGAGTATACGCCGCGGTGTCAAATCCGTGCTGCCCCCTGTTGAGCCACCAAGTTACGCCTTTTCATTCCTTGTAATTATGTGCAAACATGACGTCATCCATTAAACCGGAAGTACATAACATATTGCAACGCCGCCAGAGGAGGATCGAGCCACAGTCATAGATAACATTACGTGAACACTGGGCGAAGATCGGACGTGTAGTTCCGGAGATATGCTCGCCGGCAGACAGATACCCGGACACACAGACGGACACAAAAGCAGACATGCTCATCACAATACTCCGTACCCCTATCGGTGGCACAGTAATTAGTCTTGGGCAATGTCACAGGTCTGTGCGGCGTCTTGTGACTGGGTTAGCGATTTGTTACTGATCGCGTTAGATCAAGATCCATGGTTAGGGCGAGGGTTAGATTTATGGTTAGCAAGACTGGTAACGCGGTCGGTCTGACCTCGATCCTCAATCGAGGGCAGTATTTTCTAGTTAGTTTTATAGCTCAGCTCTCTAACTGCTACGTCGAAGCCGGTGGAATGTGGATCCCGAGGACTGGCATCTGTGCGCGAATCATTCTGCAGTCCACGCCACGTAACGACATCCGGCGGCCAGACTAATTGTCTTTGCGACTCGTCGGCGAGTCTACGGCGCTCTGTGAGTCTCGGGACCGCCGTGTTAAACCGAACAATCCCATAACATTCATCACCGACCGCCGCTGCCGCCGCCGGCGGCGCCGCCGGCCCTACCTGCTTACTGATGCCGACGAAGCGCTGCCCCCAGAAATTCAATTACGGAGTTCCACTATCGGCGAGGCGCACACGGGGTGCTCCTCCTATGTGCAGGAAGGCCATGCAGTATTAAAATGAGATCACAGGCGCGCCGACTCCATGGCGGCGATCGCCCCCACAACTAAAAACCTGTGGGGGCGACGCCATTACTTTAGCCCGCACAGGCGTCTAAAAATTCAACACCAATTTGTACCAAATGTATGACAAAAAACGGACCAATATGCAAGTGGAAAACTGCTCGGTTTCAGCATCATATTGACCAAAATCGTTTGGTGGCTGGGCTCCGCCCGGACTCGCTGGGAGAAGGGAGAGGAGACGAGGAAAAGGGTGGGGAAAGAGGAGAGGAAGGCGAAGGAAGGGAAGTACAGGGAGAAAACATGAATAGGAGAAGGCGAAGAAGAAAAGGGGAAGGAAAAGGGAATAGGAGGGATGAAAGGAAAAGGGCGGAGATCGCCCCACAGTAAAAGTCAGCGCAATGGATGAGACAAAAACTGTAGCGTTCGGCTGCTGCGGAGAGTCGCGCGGCAGAATACAGCCACAAATCATCATAAATATTGCATCGCGGGCTACTATACTGAGAAACGTTGACCGTTATTATATGGACCCGTAAGCTCTGCGCAGATGCGTGTAAATGTCGCCAAACAGCCAGAAAAAAATGTATGGCTGTGCGCCACTAGTCGACTAAAAGATTAGTCAAATAATCATCGCCTAGTCGTCAAGCAAAATAGTCGACAAACGGCCAGTGCGAGAGTCACATCATTAAATCTCGTATTTCCTTTCACTTTTTGCGCTATGTCGGAATATTCGTCACAGTCATGCACATGGTGTAAAGATGAACTTACTAAACTTAGTAACTGATCATATCGTCTTCGTACCAGTGATGACGATATGACGGCAGACGGCTAATTTATCACACTGATCGTCCACCTCTGTATACAGCACGATTCCGTCGCGCGGGTTCATCTGCGACAGCTGATACTTGTTAAACAACAGACGTAAATTAGTGAGTCGGAGCGAAAACCCGTGAAAATTTCCAACTAGCACTGCACACTGGGTTTCCGCCGGCCCCAAAGCGCATATCAGGTGGGTGCCAAACTGCCAATACGGAACGTAGCCTACTGCAGAAACGGTACAATTTCGGGTAACGGGAATCATTTTACGGGCAAGCCGACATCTCAGTGATGTGCTTTGCGTACTTGAGTTTTGACCGGGGCGTACGGTTTGGATGCTATGCCCCCTCCCCCGAAATAAGCTCATTTTGGCGACCGGTGCGCAATGTCACTCGCTGTAGGTTGCAGCAAACTGCAATGTGTAGACTTCCTACTGCGTTCTATAGGCGCGAGCAGTCAAGACAGGGTTTTTGGATCAAGCAACAGATCAACGTCACTTGCAACAGGGCAGCACTGAGACCCAATCCATCAATTGCAAGCCGTCTAGTTTACTATGACATCATACACGAGGTAAAAGTTAAACACAACAAAAATATCTAAACTGGAAGTCGATGTAAGTCGGAGAATGCCTCTGCCAGGCACGCACATAAGCATGCAAGCACGCACGGACGGACGGACGGACAAGTTGAAAACATAATGCCTTCAGCGAATCGGCGTCCAAAAGATGCGCAGAGGAAGCATAAAAAGAAACGCAATAGCAAAGTAACAGCATCGTACATACAAGGACAAAACACACGATACATTAACCATACGCATGCATTCAACCGCTAGGAAATTGTCACCAGTTTCATCTTTGGTAAACACACATTTGCTCAGTGGCGTATCCAGGAATTTATGAGACGGCTGCGTAATTGCGTTGTTTTCTCCAACTACCTTTGGTTTTCAATTTCCTTCCCCGCTGTAAGCGGTTTTTGGGTTTCTGCGGTTACTAATGCCCACTAGGATGCTTTTGGTAACGTGGTCGTAGGCCTATTTTACTTGATTAAGACTAACATATAATCCGGCATGCAGTTTTACGTACCGATAGGTCTACAAATCACTGAAAGTGAGAAATCATAAGCCAAAAATATGTGTTTTCCTAACACATGCGCATTTTGTACGTCGACGTCATTATATTGCTCTCCTTCTCGCAAAGTCTCTACAAGACTACAAGGTTAGGCCTACAAGCTATACTACAAAAGCTCTGCTATTGCAGAGACAGCGCCATGCATCCGGGCCAGAGTCTGGGTCCGGATCCAAGACAGGGCCCCAGTCCGTTTCTGGATTCGACCCGGACTAGGTCCGGACTCGGACTCCAACCTTGACCTTGATCTCGACCCGGACTTGGATCCGGACTCAGACATAGACAGCACTCCCACCTGGACTCTGATCCAGACTCGGATCTCTATCCAGACAGGATCCGACTCCAAGCCAGACTCGGATTTCCTGCTCGGCGATAGCAAGGCGTCTTGTTCATTCTATCCTGCAAGTTAATATGTACTAAGCAGCTAAACATACAATAAATTCTATTAGGCATTTTCCGCCAATTTCCTGGCTGTCTGGCAGTAAAGTAGGGCATATAGCCGGTGAATTTCGTTTGTGTGTAACTAGCGAAAATACGTGACAAACTTTGGCCCAGATTCGTTACGGAAGCCAATTAGATAGGCGCTATGCATATGCAATAGTTGACAGTGGTTTTACATGGATGGGCCTATGCTTTCTGTTGCTTTGCACAAAAATTCAGTCAACATTGAGATGCAATATATGCAGTTTACCTGACTTTTACTGGCTGTAATGTTAGTAGCTGGTGCATGTAAATGTACTGAAAAATTCTCAGTGTGGCCTGTCATAAGTGACGAAGCTGTCTTATGTAAGTAAAGTAACTGTTCTCTAAGACACAGGAATTAACTGACTTGGCAGTGGTCTACATTCTCTGAGCGCTCTCTGCTGTTAGTATATGGACGTTCTGTGTTCTTTTTTGAATTATGGTTAATGTCGTTTTTTTGTTCGTCATTTTTTTTCAATCAATGTGATGAATAGCATAGCTGCCGTTGGGCGTAATTTTACTGGCGATTTATTGTTTGCGATTGTTTCTTTATATGTTGTGTCGTTTTCGCTGTTTACTAGTATGTCTATGGTGATTACTGATATTACAGTTTACAGAGTGGGTCAAGACAAACTGCATATGCATGGACCTACAAATCTGGCAGAAACTCACCTAGCAGACGAAGACAGGAAGCTTCACGTGGCCGGCTGCTGACTCGCAGACATGAACCACGTCACCTAGACTAACAGCGTGACTGAGTGGAGGAGTGTCGGAACGCCTCCGTGAGGTGTTGCTAGTCACCGAAGCTGCAGCAGCAGCAGCAGCGAGCCCGGGTGAATCACGTGGGCTGCCCGGCTGCAAGGCGCCCACGACGACAGAGCACCATGAAGCCGCGGCGAGCGGACAACGGGCGAGCCGGACTCGAATCCGCAACACGTGGAACAGGGCAATGTATCGCAGGCTCCACCTCCACCTCCACCCAATTTCGGTGCCCGCCATCGTCTAAGACATGATGCAACCAGTATGACGCAACAAGGGCATTAGACCGTGCATACGGCCAACTATAGCAATATGTGACGTCATCCATAAAGCCGGAAGTACAGTCCGAGCACGGCACTGCAGCGACGTCGCTGCAACAATATCGACAGGCCTTCATATGGACCAGTATGGGAAAATGTGACGTCATGCATAAACCGGAAGTACGCAACGCATCGCAACGCCGCCGAAGGAGGACCCGAGGACCTAGCTCGGGCTCAGGGCCTAAGAAACGGAGATAGGCACTCCACCCGGCCACCGGCCACCCCTCATACACTCATGTGAGGCGTAGCCTACGGCACACTTTACCTTTTAACGTCGCGGCCGTGTGTCCTTCGAATACAACTCATTCTCGCATTATGTTCTCTTCAGTTCATTACCGGTAAGCTTACATTACCATTCAATCAACGTTCACCATTCACTGTTTCCCTCCAGGCATTATACATATGCTTTCGACTGTAAACTATTTTAGTCTACATCTAGCAATTATCTGCACGGCTGCTTTCACGGGCTTTAGAACGTTTTCCGGATTACTCTTGCTAATCGCCGATTCGCCGGCTTGACGTATTCGTTCTGTTTGTCGGCCTAATGGCTGCTGCAGGCTGCAGCGCTCACGATCGATCGAGTCTTGTCGCGACGCTTGGATGCGTTTAATATCACGCAGGCCTATGATTACATTCCACGTTTTTGTTTCATCTGCTAACACGTAAATTTATGTATGTGCGTGTCAATGTGGCTCTAGGCCTACTGTACGTTTTAACATGAAAAATAAGCATAACATTAATTTCCGATTGCTGTTACTTAGAAGTTGGTTGTCGGCAACTGTGCACGGACGTGCTGAAAAGAGTTCGTCGCAAATTTCCAAAAATCGCTGCTGCTGCTACTGCTGGTGATAACGATGATGATGATGAACTAAATTGTGTGCGCTCGATGGCTTATGCTAGCTCATGAAACCTAAAAAAATAAAAAGATTAAATGAAACAAACTAAAAAAAGGATACGCCCAGAAGAAAAGATGCAGGTAAGAGTAGGCTACGTGCAGTCAGTCCTGAGAGAACGCTGTGACAAATTTCCCCAAATGCTACGAAGCGTTCTCGTGGAGTGGTAATTTCCGCAATCGCGGCATGCCGGTGGACTGGACTTTTAGGCATTCCACACTCCTCGGCGATACAGCTCAGCCCTGCTGCTGAGACTGGGCGCGCAGTCGATCAATATAACGCGTTGCTACTAGTGATCCACGAATCGTTCAATTTACTATTCGCTTAAACGAAACTGCTAAACGTTTAGTAAACGTTGAAAAGGAAATGTATGTTGCCGAATTATCACGCTGGCAGAATCCAACCCAGACTACGTCATCGGCGCGACGGCGCCCGCAGCTATCGATCGGTATCTCCTGCCTAGATGGAGCTCAACCAGGGCCGCATTAACCGGTAAGCACGATACGCTCGCGCGTAGGGCCCCCGGCTGGCAAGGGGCCCCCGACGGCCAGCAGACAAAAAATTAGTTGTTACAAAATGTTTATTTTACATAATAACAGTGGCGTCATTTCAGCCAAACATTGGGGGGTCTAACATTTCATACTCAACTACTTCTCCGAGTTCGTTATTGTAATGCGTGACAGACAATTATGCAAAACATCCATATCATCGGAA
>Ga0126334_10000516_pt1 | contig 11366 bp, 9 predicted proteins | sample InaspJWI49metaG_FD_94491 | JGI IMG/M metagenome (GOLD analysis project Ga0126334, IMG submission 94491) | Marine gutless worms symbiont microbial communities from Oahu, Hawaii - Inanidrilus sp. 2 OAHU.JWI-49 metaG | ecosystem: Host-associated > Annelida > Digestive system > Unclassified | place...
GGTCAAACAAACCGGAAGTAGAAATATGGCGGACATTCAGAATATAAAATGCAAAAATCAACGGAAAACGTCGCCAAATCGCCGAAATTTTGCACTCTAACAGGAAATCGGGGTCGGCGAATCTAAAGGCGGTGTCTACACTCTAGCCGGAAATGTGGAGAAAAAATCCACATTAAATCCACAACAATGTGGACTTTTCACTCATCCACAGAAATGTGGACCCTTTTGCAACAATATGTGGATCAAATTTTTACACATGTAATGTGGATTTTTACGTAACATTATTGTGGATTTATTAATGCACATTGTGTGTACTTTTTTCCACACAGAATGTGGACGGTTGTGCAACATTATTGTGTACAATGTGTATATATTTGTCCACATTGGCCGTGGATTTTATGTAACGTTAGTGTGGATTTTTGTCCACATACACACAACATGTTAACATTAGTGTTGACAAGCTAAAATTTTCTTCTTATGGTTGAAATGAAGCCATTTAACTTTGGCTGTAGGTGAGGTCGTATCATATCTGTTAAAATCAAAAGCTTTTAACAGCGTGCCAAATGTGAGCGTTATCACAAACTAGACTAGAAGTTGATCGATGGATGGCAAGCCGGTTGGAGAATGACTCTGCCCAGGACAGCACATACACACAGACGGACAGCCCCAAAACATAATGCCTCTGGCTCCACCTACTGAATGGAAGACCAGGAGGCATAAAAGTAAGTGGGAGTAAGGGATAAGAATGACAATGCAAGCAACATCAGGCAATGCATTTTAAGACAGCACAAATGATACAATAACCACAGTGGAAAATAACCACGACCATAGACGTAGACGACAACAGCACTCATGAGTATTTACATTCACTTTTAATATCAGTTTAATGTCAAATGCAGTTGGTTGGTGTGTAATGCTGTAAAACCCTTTAATTTGGTTGTTGTAAAAGTTAGCAAATCAGCACTTTCAAAATTATTTTTTTGCAAATCCAAATTACATAATTCCAACACTCACGTAATAATGAATCATTAACAAATACTAGAGCATACAAAGGCACACGAATATTACGAGTTTAACAGTAACAGTAAATAACACTTTCAACACCAATTGAAACCAAATAACCATTCTGCAGTGGCCTCTCACAAGGGAACAAAATGGACGTGTTAAAACATATCACACAAACATATATCACACAAATACCTGTTCAAACAATGTATTAAGCAGCATCATAAACCTTACACATAACTAAACACCCCAAAACAGTTACCATGCACCACTTGTCGCAATACTGGCAAATAACAATACATGAACTCAGCTGGTATTGACAAACAATAACTGTAACAAGTCACAAAATAATACACAAAGCACATGAGATGACTGATATTGCACACTTCCGTAAACTAGTACCGGTAGTAAATTAGCACCTGTGCAGCATCAAACAACCAGTTGAGCAGTCAAACATAAAAAAGAACTTCCAATCATACAGCCGTTGACCACAATGTCACTCAAACAGCACCAATGTGACTATAGTGATGAGCAAAACACTGCAAAACGTGACACATAATAAAAAAGACAACTCTATTATTATCGACCTGTACCTCTACAACTTTGTCAGATGACATCTAGTTTCACTGTTAAGAAGAGCTGAAAACTGTGCATTTTATGTTGAGCTTCACATACACGCGTATAGTATGCCGTCAGTCAAGGTCATTCATTGTCGAGCAGTGCGTAGTTTGTGGCGGTAACAGTCTACACAGCCGCCACTTCCACCTCCGCCACTTCTAGCTCCTGCAACAACGTACGCACTGTTGGAAGCAATGCACTGCTGTTGATGCCACACAGCATCTCCAGGAATGAGTAAAAGACTCTCAGGTTGTAAGGATACTGTACATTGAAGACAAAGAAAGTCATGAGCAGGCACTCGACAGCTTCAGTGAAGCAGCCCGCACTGGACACTTGTATTGCAGTGTTGTCGGCTTTGATATAGTAGGCCGCGCCTATTCTGAACAGGCACGGCTGCCGCTGCTCACGTTCTTTTAGTCTGTTCATTGCTTCAATTACAGTAGCATCCTACCAAAACAAAACAGACATGTAATGAGACAGTCAACAGCTTGCTTTGCAGCTAAGTGTAGTTGTATCATTCTACCTTGTACACAGTACTTTACTAGTGACTATGAATGACTGTTACAGTTAAGTCAAAATAGCCATGCTCCATAATACAGCTCAAATTACCAAAACAACAACATGCAGTCATTAAAGACATGCAGACAAATCATCAAGAGATTTATGACTTGCTGGAAAGCAGCCAAGTACTGCTCCATAACAGTGCATATAGAACTCCAGTGTTGTCTTGCAACAGGAAAGCTGCTGGTTTGTACAGTAATCATGACTAAGTAACTGCAAGTAAGTAAATTATAACGGAGTTGCTACTCGATATAACATAAGCAAAAGTCAGTACCGGTACTAAAAACTAGCAGGTATCACAACATTTTCTAACAGTCAGTTCAGTTCATCATAAATACTTATCACGAAGCAATACACTCTTAAGTACTTCGGTCTACCCTTTTGCATGCAAACAATACAAAACATTATGTGAGAAATTATGAAAAGCACAATGTTAATCATGTAAGTAACTTAATGCTCACATCACAGGCGGTAATGAGCTCATCCACTGTTGTTCGAGGTGCAGTTTTTGGTCGCTTCACACCTCGCTTCGGTGGCACTGGCAGCAATGCCACCAAGCATTTCATTGCCACTTCGCTCTTCAAATCTGTACAGTCAGCACACACAGAACATTGAGTGACTTTTTATCTTTTCACTAAAACTATCTGGATGTTTTAAAACGAAGCTTAATGCAGACCTATAATCTGGTTTTAAACCAAAGTCGTTGCTATCGTAAACATAAACAGAGCAGCAACCACAGATCCGCTGATCTAAAAAGTAAGTGGTTTCGGTTTAAAACCAAAGATAAAGACTAGAATTTAAGTGATGCCGCCTATTTAAATCACATATAAATGCATTACATTAGTTCAGTATAAAACAGTATTGTTCCGATTAAGTTTGGTCTAAGACCTAACTTTAGTTTTCAGTTTAAAACTGAAGTGTGTTCTGACTACTTTTTCATATTAGGTTTTTGACCAAAGTTTAGTGTAGAACTTAAGTTTTAGTGAATAGACATAACATCAAAAGTAAGAGTACCTACGGCCAGCTGCATGGTCTCCTAGTTGTGGATGACAGTTGTATGAAGATTAATAGTGGGTCATGTGACTGTAAACACAGCCTGTCAGAGAAAGCTAGACCATGCCATGGCCAGCATATATAACACATTTGAAATCACTAATTTCACCCACTATGAAGACAGACAAGACAATGCTAACATAAACTACATGACGGTTTAAGTGTTATTCAAGATCATGTGCAATGTCACAGAAACCTGCACATTGTACTGTAATGTCACTGCAACTCACCATCCTCTGTATCATCAGTGACGTCTTTCAGGAATGACGACGCCACAGCACGCGATGCCGACAGGTTTAGGACTCTGTGCTTGTAAGCTGTCCACTCTGTCAGCAAGACTTTGCTGTCTGGAAAGAGTGAACGAAACTCTTCGACAATCTGCACAAACAGGAGCAAAAAATAATGTATGATCCCAACTCTTACAAAAGCAATGCACGGGTTGTGTTAGTCATTACCACTTTCAGGGAATGCTACACCAAAATGCCAGATTTTACAGTGCTTATGCATATTTATTAACGGTTTGCACAATAACGACTGACAAATTAAATGTGGTCATAAATTTTGTCATACATCATCATCATCATCATTTATTCGCTCAAAATAGGAGCTGGACAACAAGGCCGAATATGCGGCACTTACAGCTGCCCACAATATAAAATATAGCAAAATCACATAATCACACATGGAGCCTTTAACAAATGTTTTAGGCTACAGAAAAGTTTAAAACTTGGCAAGTGACTCAAAAATCTGTCAAGAAAGAGAGCAGAAAAATTGAACTCTGTTGTCAGTAAGCTTTACAAAAAATAGAAATGCTGCAATGCTTCAAACTAGACTGGGATTTTTTGGGGCACCCTATATTGGGAAAGAAACCAAGTAACTGACCGCTTCATCCATGTCCTGAAAACGTGGATATTTCTGTATTATTTCGGTCATTGACGGGCAAGATGACTCGATCCAGGCCCGCCGTGCGGCCCGAGTTTGCTCCATCAGGTCCAGCAGCTCCACACGGTTGCTGGGATTCGGTCTACGTTCTCTCAGTAAGCGTGTCGCTTCATCTTCGAGTGGAACTACCGTTCTGTTCACACAAGGTATGGTGGCCTAAGTATAATTTGGCAAAAATGTATATACATGTATAAGATATAAAGATTTTTGGATACATACATTACTGAAAACTGGTGTACAGCAGGCAGTGAGGTACTAAAATTCTCTCGTATGCACAAAATCATATAAGTGAGTGTAACAGACGCAAGCTATGGAAAATTCATAGACCAAGCTGCAAATAATAATATTGTTAACAAGATCATTATTATGCTGTTAACAATCAATCACAGAACAAATGCTATGTTCAAGCACATACAGATAATATCCGGAATAACTTCTGGAGTTTTACCTCAAATGGGTGTAAAATTTTTTGAAGGTGTGTAAAAAATATAATGGCACTCACTCACTACAAAAGTGCACTAAAAACTAACAAATAAACTGTAACATGTCTGTGCAAGTCTAAGTGCTTACTTTTTGCCACTTTTTGTATGGCACCACTTAGTCTCGATGTTAGCACAGCGTGATCGCCGGCAGCGTATGAAGTATTCCAAATAACCTGTGTGTGATCGTGGATCGTAGAACTCAGCCTGCACAAATAATTATAAAATATGGCAATTATTACACTAGTTAGGAAATGCTGCAATGATTATGATACTTTGAGATTCTAGCCACATAAATGTGTGTGCCACTTTAATGCAACATTCACAACTACAGAAATAAACTCAAAACTTTGATTTGACATTGTTTTTACTGTTATAATGTGCACAAACGGCAAGCTCGGTGCTAGCGGGGGAGGAGCGTGTGGTCACCACAAACTCACCCCAAAACTCCAGGGTTACTGGACCAAAGTCCACCAAATTTTTGTCCGATACGGAATCCAAGCACAAAGGATAAAGACGAGGTATGCCAATTTTTGCCAAATCGCACCAAAAATTATTTACCATAGCAATGTCCCTTAAGAGCGATAACTGATGTCAGATCATCTCAATAAATCAATCAATTATCAATCATTCATACTAACGGTTACATGTGCTATAGAATACGTACAAAGCCGCCTTCAGCATCCGTCAGCACTGGAAATGTAGTAACAATAGACTGTGCCATGTCACATTTTTCTTGTTTTGAAGGTTTGTCCTGACTACAATCAAACAACATACACAGCCTTTTGAATATATTTCTAAATACTGCAGGAATAGGCTCCAGGTTTGCATGTAATGAGATGAAACAGTGTCTGTACTGTGGCCAAGTCCTAAATTTGTACTAGTCATGTTGAAAGGTACAGATAAATGTGCCATATGCCAAAGCCTCGAGTCCACATATGGTTAGAGCACTAAAGTCTTCAATGCCATGCAATGCCATACAGACGGCTACTTTGCCAGAGCTGTTACTTTAGTGACGTCGGACAAAGTACAGCAATGTCCATGCAACTCTAGCAACCTCAGCAGTTAAATCAGTTAAAACACGTGTTGGTGCCAAAAGTTTGCTGCCATGTCTATCTCTGCCAGGAGGCATGATTACACAACTCTGGATGCAGATGTGCTTAACTGGTGCAGACGTTGCATGGAGATTTCATGAAAACTTGAGAAGCAGCACAGCAGTAGCACAAAAAGGCTATCCACCTTAGGCCAAACACAAATCCAGAACCAACCATAATTAGTTACCGGTAACCAAACGGACCAGCATAATACCAGATGTGATTGCTGCATACACCACAAAATGCAGAACAGAATGCAAAAACACATACTCGTGGCAGTGATTCATAAGATATTTCGCCACAGTCTTCACGAAAAATATTCGCTCTTGTCGACTGTAGACGTGGCCGGTTTTCAATCGATGGACCGACTGCTCTCCATTGACAATACCTTTAATATTTTGTGATATCAGACTGTCCACGGCAAAGTTCTAAAAACACACCTCTGAACAGTAAACACAACTTATTGCTGAATGGAGATTTTGATGCAAAATTGTAATAGGGCACTTAAGCAGAAGCTTCAGATACAAAAAAGGTGTATTGGCCCCTGGACAGTAGGGGTAAAATCAACACTCGCCACATTTGTGCACGGTGCTGCCACATGGTGAGTCACTTGGAGCACATGGCCAAATGTATGCATTAAAGATGGAATAAAGCTGGGATGGACAGACATGCAGCCAAACAGACGGTTGACAGCCAGACACATTCCGCTAACCCCTATAAGCTGACTCTACGGATGCAGCCAGTGTAGTCTGCATGAAGTAACTGATCAACAGAAAGCCAGATACTACTACTACTACACACGTTTAACGGCCCTTTTTCCGGGACTACCCGGGTGAACAGGTACCAGAAAGGTAAAACCAATCTGGATTTTACTAAAGCAAGAGACAGTGAGTGGCAGTGGCATCTGCTGGGCCAGATACAGTTCACAGAAATATTTTATACACAAGAAGTCAACAGCAAGCTGGTAAGAATGCCTCCACTGGGCATGCACAGATGGATGGACAGGTCAAAAACGTAATGCTTCCAACAGCCCTCAGGATGGATGGCAGAGGCATAAAACAGCACTAGGATGTACTGTAACCAGGAAAGTAATTAATACAGCATGGTGTCAGAAAGAACGAACCTTGAAGTTAGCAACAGTGGCACTCGCAGGCGGTTGTCGCATGCCTGGAGAAGCGAGAGGGGCAACAGTACCAGTACTACTGGTGCCAGCATGTGTGCCACTGCCTATCCATTGCAGCAGCATCTTCCGCGGTCCCATGAGAAAACCCAGGTCTTTTAGATCGTTCTCCGTAAGGAGAACAAAATTTTCTTCATTAGTTTCTTGTTCTGCAATCATACAAGCATTCACAACTTGTCACACCATGAAAATGATAATAAAAATATATGAAAAACCAGTAGGGGTAAAATCAACACTCGCCAGGTACTAGCTACAAAGTATAGCAGTATGCGACTAGCCTCACTGCAACGGGAACTCACTCGCCACATGAGATCACACAGCATCTGTCATCCAGCAGAGATGACATTTCCGCCCTTACCCTAGCCGAAGCTGGTACACGATTAAGCTACCCCAAAAGGATGCAAAGCTGAGTTAACCTAATTGGCTTGTTACATGCCAGATGGTATACATGCGCGAAGACATTCACCCATCCCAGTGCTAACTGTGCCTGTCATAGAGTAGCTTCGTTCAAGCGCCGAATGCACCAAAGACTATGCCTCGCCGCCAACCGCAGTCACATTGTTGCAAAACAAAATGACAACTACATAAATTGCAATGAAAAATGACAGTTAAAAGTTGAGGGATTCACCGACCTCAATTTTTTTTCTGTCCAAATTATGCCATGAAAATCCAAACTGAAAAATCCACATCTGTTACAGACAGTGGAGTTCGTAATGGCACACACCTCTTATGTTGTCCTTTATTTCCTCCGGCAAGCTGTCGACCTTCAAGACAGCTGCAAGCTGTGACAGAAAGGCTTCAGAGGGTTGTGCCATCTAGTGGCACACAGACATAGTAGAACATATAAACAAAAACAAATACATAATCACACCTTGAGTAACTAAACTACAGTTACTAGCATATGAAGTGTCCACGCCAGTGATGGGCAAACCCCAAATTGTGATTTGAGCACATTTAGATTCAATTCAAGATCACGATTTGACTTGAGATGTAATGTTACAGTTTTAAGATTTGATTTTAAAAAAAAGATTCAGATCAAAGCAAACCAGTTGCTTCCTTACCGATGCAAAACGGAATGCACGACACGTTAAAGCACTTTTGCTTTGAATGCAATTTAATGCCAAAACTGCACCGTACCAACATTGCACGTAATATGACTCGCCGAAGTATATCATGTATTTCAGGCCAAAAATACACTGCATCAAAAAATGACCAAATATCGTTATCTCGACTTTCTATGATCTATTTACATGTTCGATTTTGTGAAAGATTTCGGATTCGACCTGAAATATGACTTTGAAAGATTCAGGATTTAAAGAAAACTAGGAATTTTTGATTTGGCTAAATGATTTAAATCCATTTAAGAAAAGATTTGAGATTTAAGCTACAGATTTGATTTTAGATTTGTCCATCACTGGTCCATCACTGGTAACTTTTTACACTACATTCTGACAACATGATAGGGCATACGAATGAAGTGTCTATACACACCACTGGCAAAGCCAGGAGAATGACAGTGCAGTGGATGGTAGTCTAACAGCTCGCTAATGCCAAACAGTGAAAAAGTTTCTGGTTTATGATAACATATGCAGTATGCATGCACATGTGCACTGAATTCAACAGTTGTTACACACTGCGTAACAATATGCCAATCATCACTGTCAGCATGTGAGACAAACATCTGAATTCTGCCAAACTGCGGAAGACCGGATTCACCGTCTTCTCCGACAAGCAGAAACTGACCTTCAGTGTACTTTGTGCTAGCTACACTAAGCTTGGTTGCAACACTAATATCATCAGTGCCTTCCACACCGAGCATTTGGCACAACAGCTGACTGAACTGCAATGAGCAAATAGGCACTGTACGCTGCAAACTAACAGTCACAGTGTTACGACGATATTCACCAGACAAGAGTGAATACAGGGCGCGCTGCTGGTGACGATAGGCCAATGTTTGACAGCTGTTTGTAAAGTTGCAAACGATATGTGCAGAGCGCTTGAAAAAAGAATTTTTCATTTCATAGCGCAAGCAGCTCATTCCAACGAGCGGTCCGGAGTTCAAAATAATATTTGGAAAATGAACCAGAAAATGATGTTTTGGGCGAAGACGGGCTTTACCCCCGGCACCACCATACAACTCTACAAACATCGACAAATGATCGGCAATAACAGCCTTTAAGTAATACACCATGTTGCGTGTAAACCTTGGTGCCAAAATGAGGTCCACAAGATGCGATAAATGCAGTAAAAACTTCCAATGCTCATTCTCAGGAGATACCAAGTTGCCCAAAATCAGAGGCAAGTATTTTAGTAATGCCCAGTACTGTAAGGCTTTCATAGATGGTGAGAGACCATGACCTGACTGTTCAAGCTTAGTTAACTTTAGAGGTCTATGGGCTTTGTCAGTGGTAAGTTTACCCCAAAAAAGCTGAATCTCAGAGTTAATGACATCAATATCCAGACCGTCTACATCATTACATAATTCATACAGGATACAACCAAGTTCATACGGCACAGTGCCTTCAATCACACAATGAAGACAATCCAAGCTCCAGTTACTTGTGATGTGAAACCCATCTATTTCATTAAGTTTGCACACTCTTTTCACACCCCTCACATGTAATACACCTGTACTGCTCTGCAGTTTATGTACATCAGCATCATAGGAAGCTTTTGTCCTCATATCAAATAACTCTTCCACAAAATGTTTCTGAATTTCATTCTGCGTGGCATAGCACAAAGAACAAAAAAAATCACAAGAGAAGGATTCGATGTATCCTAGCATCCCATTTAAGGCTAGGTTATCGCATGTCACCTGACACAAACTTGCGTATACCGTACAATGGCCAATCACAGGGAAATCACCTGCAAATCCACATCGACTGAGTGAATTCATTTCATGCACAAACTTTTCCAGAATAGGATCAAATCCATATTTCTTAATATGAGTGGACTTACACAATGCCAGCAGGTGTACATTGGCAAAGCAGGAGTTATGTTGCTGAGGAAGATTTCTAATGCTGTAGAAAAACACTCCGACATTGTGCAGTGTGCTCTGACCTCGTAATGGGTTTGTCACTCCAAGGCCGTCATAAAATAACTGAATCATCACTGAGAATTTGGTACAGTCACTGAAAAGTGGGTGAGTTTTAAACTGACTGCCATCAGTATAATCCACTAGCAGGTCAGCTTTGTACCGGTCATGCAAAAGAAGCTTTACATAATCCTCACTCTGTAGAAGACTTCGCAATGTGCCTTCAACAGATATATATTGAAAGCATTCATGTTGTATTCGACTTTTTCCTCTGCTACATGATACAGTATTACCAAGTGCCACTGATTCGGGTTTTACGCACAACGAGTGACTATTGAAATATTTATCTTGTCTATAACGAGAGTTCAAAAAATCCAACGGTGCTGTAACGTCTTTTCGTTTGATGTCAAGCTGTTCCTTGACAGTTGCAATTGTGTCATGATTTATGCCAGATAAAACCAATGTATCGAGCGTCTGTTCCTGAATTACTGATGTTAATAGAGACGACATCTGATTAAATGAATCAACAACCTTTGGAATTACATTATACGGTACACTGCTGTTTGCACGCAAAGCTGCAACCAATTGAACACCTTCGTGCTGTACGTCTGCTACAGTATTTACAATGTCTCCTCTGTCATCACTGTGGCCACCATCGTCAGCAGAAATTGAAGCGTCAGGCCTGGTATTCAGCCTGTGCAAACTGCCATGAAAAGGTTCACCTGAAAACAGGCTGTCTTCACTGTGGTAGGATTTTACGTGGCGAATGTAGTTATACAGTGTGGCATAACAGCATTTACAATGGCAGCATACAAGCGGAAAACGCAACTCGCCCACGGCGTTGTGACGCTGAAGATGGGACCTATATTTATGTACAGACCGTTCAGTGTGACAGCATACACTACAAATAAACATTGTTTCGCGTAAACTTAACACTAACAAAACACAGTACCTGCGGTAACAATAGTACGATAAATATAATAAAAACACAATCTATAAAACAAAATATACAAAACGGTTCGCGGCAAAACGTTTTCTAAAATTGTAAACAAACAACCGCAAGGTGGTACTCCTCGCTGCACTAAGGTGGTACTTCGAACCGAAAATATTACAAGTCCACAATGCTGTGGAAAAATATGGTCCACATTTATTGTGGATTCGTTGGTCCACATCTCTTGCCTGAGTGTAAATTTACACCGGAAGTTCATAAAGAACCGTTTCTGCGCATGCGCAGTACAAATGTTGCTGCAAATGGCCGTAAATGCGGCTATATGCTCAACTTCTGAAGTCCAGTACGGTAAATCGACGTCGGCGAGAACGACTGCATTAAGACATTTAGGCCACCTTAAACAGATCACGTGATTTTGCGCATGCGCAGAATCTCATACGTTTTTTAACAC
>Ga0126334_10000519_pt1 | contig 11334 bp, 3 predicted proteins | sample InaspJWI49metaG_FD_94491 | JGI IMG/M metagenome (GOLD analysis project Ga0126334, IMG submission 94491) | Marine gutless worms symbiont microbial communities from Oahu, Hawaii - Inanidrilus sp. 2 OAHU.JWI-49 metaG | ecosystem: Host-associated > Annelida > Digestive system > Unclassified | place...
TATTGTACGATTATCGTGAATTTGCACTTTAAAATCATGGATAGCACATGGCCGTATAAAGTAAACAAAGTAAGTAAGCGATCATGCAGCAGAGTTTAATGGGCGCAGGCCAGATCCACTACACTATCGGCAGCCCGTCGGTTCACCTCCTGGTGAAGTATCAAGAACTAAAAAGTAAAGCCTAAGGCCTAGAAACGTACTAAAACTTAATTAAATGGCAACTAAACAAGGTACCAATACGTAGCAGTTAACGATCCACAACACGGTACCAATGTGTAAAAGAAATAAAACGTGTATCATCATGCGTAAATGAACGGTGCTAATTATCTGAGTGTCACAACTAACAATGACATCAATTCACAAGTACGCGCCTACTGTTCTCCAGGCTTAACAAAAACTGACATGTTATGCATTAGGACAGTTATCGTCAAATTACGCTATAGGCTTCAGATAGTCAAAATACGTCAACAAATGACAGGCCTACATTTTTGTTACAGAGATATGCAAAGTCTCAAAACATGTTTTTATCGGCTTATCACTACAGTTTAGGCTCGCACAAATGCTGGTGGAGTCTTAACTACTAGGAAAGCTATGTTACAAACACTGCAAACTATAGGCATGCTAACAGTACGCTACGTGTTAAATGCAAAATGTCCTTTCAACTGCTATACGACATCGTCCAACCAAATAAACTGCAAAAACTGTCCGATATGTTCACTCAATGGCAGTAATATCAATCTTGAGGACAGGTCAGAATGTCAAAACAGGCAGGATGCAGACCCTCAGCTACTGGGAAAAGGGGTAAGTCGGCAACAGGACTAGCGCGAAAACTTGTCCATCAGTTGCTTTAAGACAGAGAGGACTTCTTCAGGTGACTCATGGTTATGATGCTGCTGATGACGGTATCTCTCGTATCTCTCCCGTGACTGACGATGGTACGGTCGTTCATCCCTGACATACGGACGTCTGGTGTCATGTCCCGGAGGAACATCTCTACGTCGATCCGGGCTTTTTGCAGCAGATGATGAAGGAACAGCAACTCCTGGAGAAGACTTCTTCGTGTTGTACCGCTCCCTGAGCTGCTCCAACGGGATCTCTCGCCCTTGATCCTCCTTTTCCTGACTGATAGCCCTTGCTGATGCGCTTAGATCCTCCATCTGCATATTAACTTCGCACAATTCCGGAAATTCAGCCTGTGCAGAAGATGAAACTGGGATGTTGGACGGCTTCGCTGCAAACATCTCCTGGCGAAAGATTCCTATTTGTGTCTGTACGATCTTCACAAACATGTTCCTGGTACTTTCATTTAGCGACGGAATCTTCTGTCCAATCATGCAACTCAACGTCTCGGACGGTGCACCCAGACATGCCATATAGTGACAGGATCTTGTGCATTCTTCCACTACTTTAAGGAACTCAGCTTGATCATCCGTGTTGCTCCTTGATATCGATGAGTGGGTCACACTTGTATCCTCGCTGCGACTATGATGGGTGTGACAGTGACGTGCCCAATTCTTTCGCGATACCGTGACGTTGCAGAATGTACATGTTCTGGCATCGCCCTGTGCGACAGACACTGGAACGACTGTACTTGGTGGTGGATGTTTGGAACTTGAACTGCGACGTTCGCCTGATGCCAGTTGCTCGTTAAACTCGTCCAGTCTTGGTTGTAGTGTATCGTCTGGTTGTTTCTCCATTTCTAGCCTCTGCGTGTTGATACCTTTGTAAACAAACATGTCAATGTAGTACGTGTATTACGAAGTTATACCATTGTGATATAACAAGCAAGTATATGACAACTCTACCAATTATAGCACATGTGAGGGGGAGTGAGCGTTGACTATCCGTTTCAGATTAACGGTGTACGACCCCTCATGATCCCTCCGTGACAATTTACGTCCTCTAGCCCTTAGTTTCATACAGTCTACGCGACGATGAAAGCCAACGGCCGAACTGTCGGTCTTGCTTTTCGTCCTTCGTATCTTCCTCCTTTCGACGTCGGTCCTGTGACTTAGCGGCAGCCAGGCAGTCAGTTCCGCATAGACGTCACTATATTCTCCGTATCAACGACGTATAGTCATTTTGCAACACATCAAAACGAGACGCCTCACCCCTACCATGCTGTATTCGTGACATAACTAAGCTTGACAGCCTGTAGTCTAACAGCAAATTAAGTTTCGTCTCCAAACAATTCCTTCATTCCGCAATGAAGTGCTACGCAACACATTATGCTTCATAATCGGCGTCTTAACACATCATTCGCGACTTCTATACTTCACTGGCTCAGAGGCTTCTGTCCTTGACGTATCTTGACGTTAACTGAGGACTCGGCCAACGGCCAAATAAACAGAATAAACGTTGATACTCCCCGACAATATATAACTTTCATCACAAACTTCTACTTTCGTAATTCAATCGACGATAACTTCATGGGTCCTCTTTAAATATTTTTTTGAATCCTGAGAACCATCTGCGACCAGCGATCCATCTGCTGTATGACCGAGGCTGGTGGAGCTGTTCTTCTTTCCGACTGTGCTCGCGTCTGATGACTACGGAAAGGGAGGTGGGCGTCAACATGTCCCCTCCGACGGACTATCCTGTCTCCGCCGTCCGTACCTGAAAAGTTCATCACATACTGTAATCCTGGAGGCGTGTAGGTAACCGCTTCCTTCGTTCAGGTCTCGTAATCCTCGTCGTTTCTTCATCTTCATCTTCGTACAGTTCTAAGTCTCTGTCGGAATGACGTCTTTGTCTTCCGACTCGCTTCGGAATAGTAGATCGTTGGTCCTGTTGCTCTCCAACGTTCTCGGTTCGTTGGTCATCTAGTTCTGTAGCCGCGTCCTCTCGTACTTCCGCTGTAGAGAGCCAGGATGCTGGTGTTTCGCTGTAGCATAGTTTCAGTTTGTCGCCATGGACAACTTGCGGTCGAGAACGTTTGGTTTTCTGTATAACGTAATCAGAAGGCGATATCACTTCAACAATGAGAAATGGCCCGTCGTAGTTTTTGCTCCATTTTGGTGAACGTTTGACGTACCTCCGTGGGTAATAATACCAAACCCACTGACCAGCAGAGAACTTCGAGCTTTTAACTTTGATATCGTACTCGTTCTTTCTTCGTTCAGCTGCAGCCTCCAAATGTTCACGTGCCAGGGCGTACGATTCTCTGAGACGATTCTGAAAATGCAGTACATATTCATCATAACTGTCATAGTGTTGCTTGTCCTCGGTAACTTCACCAAGTACCAGGTCGATCGGTGCACGGTTCTCTCTGCCGAATACGAGTTGATTGGGTGAAAACCCTGTAGATGAATGCTTCGCAGCTCTATACGCCGCCATAACTGACTGTAGGCGATCGTCCCAATCCCTTTGATTGTTTTGAACCACCTTGCCAAGCATGGCGTTCAAAGTCTTGTGAAAGCGCTCCACACACCCATTCGTTGACGGTTTGTATGGCGTAGTCCGAATTTTCTCGATTTCCATACGTCGGCACAGCTCCTGGAAGAGCTGAGACTCGAATTCGCTGCCCTGGTCCGTTAGTAGCCTCCTTGGTACTCCGAATCGAGAAATGAAGTTGTCGATCAGTATCTTTGCCACAACTTGTGCTGTATGGGTTCTCACTGGGTATGCCTCGCACCATTTCGAGAAGATGTCGGTTATCGTGACAATATACTCGTTTCCACGCGATGACCTTGGATGTGGTCCCGTTATATCCATCGCAATAATCTCAAAAGGCTCCCCAGCACCGAACGGTTGTAATGGAGTTTGTCTTGGCGCCTTGCCTCTATGATATTGTGCACATGCAACACATTTCTTCAATTCGGAAGCAACTTGTGTCCTCCAATTTGGCCAATATGCGCGTAATCGAACTTGTTCTTCTGTCTTCGACCGTCCCATGTGTCCTCCAGTTATTCCGGTATGTACTGTTTTGATGAAACTTGATCGATAACTTCTAGGAAGTACAACCTGCAATCTGTCATTCGTGCCATCGAGTGATGTCCATTTTCGACACAACACTCTATTTCTTAGTTCAAGCCGTTCCCATTCATTCCACAACGACTTTGTGTCAGATGACCCCAGTTCTACGTCTCTCCATTCGGGCTTCGTTGAACATGTTGACATGAGACCCATAATAAATCCAATATCAGAGTCGTTCTGCTGGGCTTCAGCAATTTCCTCGTTTGACCAGCCGAGTTCATCGGCGGGCCCGTCTTTTTGTTTGACGACTTGTGTTTCAGACGTTTCTGGATCCTCCGGATTGTTCTGACCAGCCGATACCGAAAGTTCCTGAGTGTCTTCGTTATGAACAGCAGAGGAAAGATCCGTTGCCGATGTCATCTGTGTCTCCAGCGATCTTTTGTGATCAGCGGGCCCGTCTGTTCCGACTTCGTTCGTTTGATGTACGTCCTTTGATGTTCCATTATCACTAGTTACAACCATAGACGCATAAACTGTATTGTTTGGATGGCACGCTGTGCAACTTGGTTTGTTTAAGCATGGATGTCTCGACAAGGCATCTGCATTTCCATGACTTCGCCCTTGACGATGTTTGATAGCAAAGTCAAATTCACCGAGAAGCTCGAGCCATCGTGCGTTCTGTCCGATTGGTTGAGGCGTCTTCTTCAACCAACTTAGAGCCGCATGGTCGGTACGAATAACAAATTCTCTTCCAAGTAGATACTGTCTGAAGTATTTTGTGAAGTAAACGACTGCCAGCAACTCCTTTCTTGTGACGCAGTAATTTATCTCGTTGCGATTAAGTGCTCTTCCAGCATATGCTATCACCTTTTCTTGTCCGTCATGCATCTGTGACAGAACTGCACCTATGCTGTACTCTGATGCATCAGTATCCAGCACAAAAGTGTCTTTATCATTCGGTAATGTCAAGATTGGCGGTGACTGCAGAGCATTCTTCAACTCGTCGAAGGCTGACTGGCATTCTTCAGTCCACTTAAATCTTGTGTCCTTCTTGTTCAGGTTGTTCAGTGGTCCTGCTGTCTTTGCATAGCCATATACGAACCGCCGGTAATATCCAGTGAGACCAAGGAAACCTCTCAATTCTCGAAGGTTGTTCGGCGTTGGCCATTGTTCAATGAGCTTAATCTTTTCCGGGTCAGTCGAGATTCCAGATCCGTTAACTACGTGGCCCAAGAATGAAACTTCTGTTTGCATAAGAGAACATTTGCTTGGCTTGAGCTTCAGGTTTGCTTCCTGAAGACGTCTCAACACTTTCTCAAGTCGCTCGAGATGATGCTCCGGTGTTGACGAAAAGACGATAATATCATCCAGATATGCTAAGCAGATTTCCAGGTTAAGTCCACTTAAGGTCAGGTCCATGAGTCGCTGAAAAGTTGCCACGGCGTTGCACAAACCGAATGGCATGGTCCGGAATCGGAACATTCCTCTTCTCGTAATGAACGCTGTCTTGTCGGCATCCTCGGGTGCCATAGCCACTTGATGAAATCCGCTTCGAAGATCAAATGTTGAGAAGAACTTGCTTCCAGACATGGCGTCTAAACATGCGTCTGTCCTGGGCAGGGGATAGGCATCTTTCCGTGTTATATCATTCAGCTGACGAAAATCAATGCAGCATCTGAGTGTCCCATCCTTTTTCTTTGCGAGAACTATGTTGCTTGCCCACGGACTGTTCGCTGGTTCGATTACTTTTTGTCTTAACATGTCCGAAAGATGCCGGTCAATTGATTCCATATGCAGTGGAGGATAACGTCTCAGCTGTTGACGAATCGGTTTATTTTCTCCCACGTCGATCTTGTGTGTTACTCGGTCAGTCCAACCAAGGTCCCATTCGTCTCGTGAAAATACAGTCGAGTATCGCTGCAAAATTTCCGTTAGTTGTCCTTTGACGTCTTCAGAAACAGATTGGTCGACTTTTTCTATCAACGAAGAGATGATGTCCTGTGACTCGTCGTCTGGCGTCCCTTCCTGCTGTGGTTGCTCAGAAACTGGTTGTAATGGCTCCAGCTTACTGACAACCGTGTTCTTGTGGAGTTTCATCGGCTCCTGTGTTGTATTCACTATTCTGACAGGAAGGTCATTTGCCCTGTTTGGTAGCAATGTTCTTGCTACAAAGATGCCGTTTTTAACTTCCTGAGGTTCAGTACCCCAAACGTTGGACTCCAGTTGTTGATTAGCTTGCAGTTCATTGAAAACTGCCTTTGTTTCAACATTCATCTGTGAACGGGGTGGTATAATGACGTCGTCTGTAAGTATTACTCGCCTACACCACTGGTTCTTGCTTGTCCTTGACTCCAGCTGATAAATTCGTCCTTCAACAGAAATCTCGTTTCTTCTGAAATTCCAAATGACGTCATTGTCTCTAAGCCAATCAATGCCGAGCATGATGTCTGCGACGTGTTCAGTCACTAATCCACTTATGTTCACAGGATTTCTTCCAATCCAAGCCTTCACTGTTGTCCATCCAAGTATCGGGATCTGAGTTCCGTTTGCTGCAATGCACTGCTGCGTTGTGTCATGAATTTTCCGTCTTCCGACTACTCGAGCAGGGATCAGCGTGACGTCACATCCAGTGTCCAATAAGCAGAGTTGTGTCCTTTGGCCGATCTTCACTCTAACATATACTCGAGCTTCTCCATTTTCATCAGTAGTTGTTCCACGCGCACTTGAAGTTGTGGATTGTTGATACGAATTGTTCTGATTACGATGTGCCTCATGCGGACAGTTTCGTCGAATGTGACCGACTTCATTGCAGTTGTAACATCTGACAGGTCTGTTTGGCGTCCTCCCAGCTGATGCTGCGTTCGTCTGATCACTGACTGGTTGATAAAAGTGCCGCTGTGGGAACGGTTGGCAACTTGTAGGTTCTTGTGCTGCACAAGGCAATATTCCAGGTACATTACCATGCCAAGATGGCATATTCGACATCATAGCCTGTGAATCTGGCGACTGTAGCATCGTAGCAACATGATTATTGGGTGGTGCCATAGTTGTCTCTAAACACATTTGATGCTGCTGATATTCAGGTGCAGTAGCAGTTGTCTTCATTAACCGCTGTACTTGTCCTTCTAGCTGTTGGATCCTTTTGTCTTTATCACCCTGACTAGACTGATCTTGAACCGAAGTCCTCATATTTCTTCGACCGTCGCTGTTGTTTTGATGCTGTTTCGGGTGAGTAGACCCATTTCCTGTACGCTGAAAGTTAGTTCTACCTTCATTGTTATCTGCTTGTGTTCCTCGAGCATGTCGCATCTTTTGGGTTTCTTTCTCCATCTTGCACGCATTATGTAAAACTTCCAACTTCGTCGCCAAAGTTAAGGCTTCATTCAGCTTTTCTGGCTCTTTTTCTCTGACCTTGAAGATCAACGCTGGGTTATCCAGAGAATTAATGAATGCCTCACTTCCAAGTGTGTCTCTGGTGTTTCCGTCAACGTTTGGGAAAGCCAAGGTAACCAAGCGCTCCATATCTTCAGCCAGTTCTTGTAGACTTTCATTTTCCTTGCGTTTTCGATGACGTAGTTGAACCCTGAACTTCTCTTGTTGCTCACGTGATCCATAACGACTTCGCAACTTAAAAACCACCTCGTCATATGTAGCTTCACTATTCTGCCACATAAGATTGCCTGCTCCACCTACTAACGAAGCTCTGAGATGTGCTGCTTTATCTTCCGCGTCCCACTGGTTGTACAATGCACAAGAATTGAACTTGGCTAAGAAGGCCTCAACGCATGAGCTTCCGTCGAACTTATCCGGCTTTATTTTGTCACGCTTGTACTTTTGCTTCGAAGATCGACGCTCACGTCTTGATGACTTTCGACGACCTGAGGATGACCTCTTGTTATTGTCACGACTGCTATCTTTGCTGCGTCGACGTGAAACACGTTCCAGATTGCGTCTGTGGTCACGTTCACTTGAAGACGATACGCTGCGTTGATGTCGTTCGCGTCTATCAACTGACCGACGTTTCTTCGCCGATGAGTGTGAGAACTGTTTTCGTCTTTCACTGTGACTTCTGTCACTACCACGAAGACGCGTACGATCCCGTTTTTCGGACGATCGCCGGCGTCGACTAGTAACCTTTCCATCCTCATCATGAACATATCTTCTGTGTCGATGTCGGTTATGGTCCTGATCGCTATTGGACTCGCTGGACAATGACGATCCAGAATTTGATCGATGTCTTCTCTCCAACCGTCGTCCCGAAGCCGTGCCGCGATTACGTGACGTTTCTGTAGTGTTATTCGACAAATGCTTGGTTATGTTTCTTCGGTCTGTGCTCTCGTCTCTCTGTCCGTACCCACGTCGCTGTCGATCAACTTCATCTTCACTGTCGGTTGATTCGTGTTGGGAAGACTGATTCTCTCCATGTGCTGTCGAAATCCCGATCCGATAAGATCGAGCACCTTGATCTTTCTTTGACGTACTTCTGTGTGATAATCCGTCGTCGTATTTCTCTCTACTAAAGTGAGGTATTGACTGTAGCTGTGCACGGTCATTGCGTTCGCTTGACGGTTGTTCATTCTCCAATAGACGTTCGTGTCTTCTTGCTGATTTCCTGACCCCTCGGCATCGAGCATCATGTGTCTTCGATGAAGAACTAGAATAATCAGATACATCGCTGTCACTATCAGCCGTATGTCGCTTAGACGAAGTTTTCTTCTGACGAACGTCCTTGCTATGTCCTTCGCCAATATGGCTTCTGATGTCTTTGATCGTAACATCACCTTCGCATTTTGGAAATACCACGACTGAACGAAGCCGATTTGACTTACCAGTCGACTCATCGCTTTCGTCGTCAGTTGGAATCCGTATTGAATCCTTCTTGATAACACTCTGCGCTGCTGACTGCGAATATCCACGTCGTCTCCGCTCAGTTGACATTAATCTTCGTCGACGTCGGTCCTTCGACGCGTTTCCGTGTTCGCGTGCTTCCATCGTAGCAAAATCGGTCGTTGAATCGCCATAACCACGTTGCAGCCTCCTAGTTCCTGGACCTTGACTTGTTGCTACTGTAAGATTGTCATCACGTCGTCTGGTACTACTTCGTCGACTACGAGATGTGTCATTCTCGGAGTCCATAACTTCACGAGTGTTATCACCTCGTACGCGAAACTCGACCTCGTCATCTATCGGTACATATTGTTTTCTTCTCCCGCTGACTCTTGTACTGGTACCTGCATATCTCCGGAAGGCATCATTTACAGATGTTTCCGTCGAATCACGCTGAAGTGTTTTGTCATTCATCATATTGACTTGACGCTCATTGTGTAACGGTTGCAAACATCCATTGTTCCGTTCGTTATGACTAACATCGTCGTCTTCACCAAGATCCTCACAACTTGTAGCATATTCTGAATCGCTACATTCCACATCGTCACAAACAACTGTATCAGCATCTTCAATGCGCGTAGGACCACGTTCTCGGTTGTTCTTGCAACGATCACCAACGTGACACATTCTGTCATCAGCTGCTCGTCCGTCCTCATCCTGTCGAACCTCACTTTCGTCGCAGATTGCCTCGCATTCTTCAAGGGTTGCCCCACGTTGGGCGCCATTGTAACGGGGCCGACCACTTCGCTCCCCTTCACTCCTGCCATCCACCGTTGGAGCAGACATGCCAACATCACGTCCATCGGTCGGCCGCCACGAGCGGCTATCGACTCCGGCAGCCGGAAGCGCAACACACCTCCCTCGGGGTATGGACTCGCGAGCCCAAATAAGCGCCCGCCCGGCGGAACTTCCTTCACGCTCCTTCACCCCTACTCGCTGCCTCCCGTCGATGCCATGTCTCAGGGTCACAGGTCTTGGCCCCGGAGGGCCAACAGCGCCTGTTGGCAAACGCTGCGCCTCGAAGAAACTCTCGCCATCCCTCTGCCGTTCAACTGTCGATGTATGCGACGCCCTCTGCAACTCGTCACTTCGCTGTTCAGACAGATTCCCCATGTCTGTGACCTCCGCAACATCGTTTACGTCCATTTACTCCCTGCGACGACCAACTGAAGACCAACTGAAGACACGCCGAAGACCAAGACGAAGACAAGTTGAAGACCCGATTGAAGACCTGTCGAAGACCGGACCGAAGACACGGTGAAGATCAGCTGAAGACAAGGTTGAAGGTCTTCTTGAAGACTTGTCGAAGACACGGTGAAGATCGGTTGAAGACTTGATTGAAGACCATTTGGAGGTTAACTGAAGAGACGTTGAAGACGCTCCTCTCAGACTTTCATCGGTGACACTCCTCCTAACGGCCCTCGTATTGAGCCACTTATCTGCTAGTAAATGTCTATTAATTGTCTAGATATATTAAAAATACTAGACAGCAGTAATGTAGATTAGTTACTTTATAGCGTCTATTAGGCGTAATATTCAGCTGCTAGCTGCGATACACTTGTAGGCCTACTGATGTATGATCTGCAGTGTGACTTGTCCATGGATGTGCTATAAATACTGATATCGGACTCGTGACTGCTGATTTGCCAGTTAAAATCAACCACACGTACTTTCAAATATATTCTTCAGCTCTTTATTAACGATCAAACTGCCTTCTAAGTTACTAACCATTCGTCTTGCAACAACAAAAGTCTATCGTCTATCATCAATTAATCAACAGACGTGTTGCAACTACAGACGACCACTACTGAACAGTCAATTCGTCTCCTAAGCAGTTAAAACTGAATACTGATCATGGTCATTACCGACTCGTGCTTATATACTTCAGCATAGAAATGGTATCGTCCGAGTGGGCAGGGAAGGGTAAGTCCATTTTCTAGGGCTGTGATTGGCTAACACAGGGTCCCATTGACTACAATTGTAACTTAAATGAAGAAGAATACAGCAAAATACACATTTAACACAAAAACCGATATGTCCCCGGGATTCCTGACATTAAACTGTGTACTGTGCCTAATTTGTACGACACAATTAGTTACATTTAATACAAAATCGATTAAAAACCAAAGTATTGAATAAAGGCAAAAATACGCACTAATTAAACACTTACGATCACAAAAAGTAGGTACAGTATAATAAAAAATGCTAAATTAACGAAATACTTACTAAACAGCGGCTGAAATTATTATATAAAGACAAAAATCGGGATTTTAGGTAAATCTGACACGAATCTCAGCGGATAACATCAACAAACTTTGGTGAGCTAACCTAATGTTTTGAGTAATAAAATTTACATGAATCGAAAGCTAATAACACCAATATTACGAATACACAAAGGATTTATAATTATATTGTACGATTATCGTGAATTTGCACTTTAAAATCATGGATAGCACATGGCCGTATAAAGTAAACAAAGTAAGTAAGCGATCATGCAGCAGAGTTTAATGGGCGCAGGCCAGATCCACTACA
>Ga0126334_10000520_pt1 | contig 11320 bp, 10 predicted proteins | sample InaspJWI49metaG_FD_94491 | JGI IMG/M metagenome (GOLD analysis project Ga0126334, IMG submission 94491) | Marine gutless worms symbiont microbial communities from Oahu, Hawaii - Inanidrilus sp. 2 OAHU.JWI-49 metaG | ecosystem: Host-associated > Annelida > Digestive system > Unclassified...
GAAGTCGGCGATCCAGTACCAGGAAAACATGCATTCGACGCCGATGATCAGATCATCCTGGTAATCGGCAATCAGTTTCAGCAATGCCTCGGGCGAGGCCTTTGTGTTTTTGTGAATCAGCTTCTGTCCGGTATCATCGAGGATACAGACGTACAGGGAACGGGCATGCAGGTCGATTCCGCAGGTATAACGATGTTGTTGGGTATAGAATCTCATGGAGTCTTCTCCTATTGGTGTAGTGACCTTCCAGTTTACCGCTTCGGTGGTGAACTGGAGGGGGAAGGCTCAATGAGTATCAAGCGCTAGCCGCGGGTAACAGCCGCGCAATCACGGCGGCTTTGAATTCGATGCTACGCACGCTCGATCGCGAGCTGCTGTCCCAGGAGTCGGACGAGTCGATTGCCGCAGAGGTACCTGTAAACCTGCTGCAAGCGAGCCAGCGATTCAGCGAAAAACTGGGTTTCGATATCTTTACCGACAAACACATCGCCGGGGCGACCCTCGAATTCTCGAAACAAGTTTTCCGTTTTCAAAACATCAGTCAATTGTTTGCCCAACACCATCGAGCACTCGGTTTCAAAGCGCTGAAGAAACGCGAGATGCGATTGCTGTGCCTGAATGCGTTCGAATATCTGCACGATTGTTATCCGCAGTTTCAAGCGGTTTGCGGATTTTCCGCAACCCTGTCGCCGGCAACTTATTTCCGACAGGCGCTGGGGCTGGAACCGGATTGTAAAAACCTTAATCTGGTCTCGACTTTCCCGGCGGCGCATCTCGGGGTTCGCATCGGCAGCTATGTCGACACGCGTTACCGTCAGCGCGAGCGACACATAAACTCCATCAGCGCATCGATTGCGGCCTGTTACCGCGCCCGGCCGGGCAACTACCTGGTGTTTTTTTCCGCCTATTATTTCATGCAACGGGTGCATCAACACTTCGCGGCAAACTACCCGGAGATCGAAACCCGACTGCAACAGCGCGATTTCGACGCGGCGGCGCAACAGGAATTTCTTGCCAACTTTTTCGAAAGCGATAACAAGATGGGATTTGCCATCATGGGCGGCCGCTTCGCCGAGGGTATCGATTACCAGGGCGATGCGCTGATCGGCGCCATCATCGTCGGCGTTGGGCTGCCGCAGGCGAATAGCGAACAACGATTGATACAGCAGGATTTCGAAGCGCTAGAACTCGACGGTTTCGATTATGCATTTCGCTATCCCGGCCTGATCCGAGTAATGCAGAGCGCCGGACGCGTCATCCGCAGCGAACGGGACCGCGGCGTGGTGGTTTTGCTCGATCGCCGCTTCCAACAGTCCGGTTATGCGCGGTATCTTCCCCGGCACTGGCAACCGCGCTATTGCAACAGCCCCGAATCACTGGAACAATCCCTGTTAGCATTCTGGGATGACATGGAGGAAACCGATGGCGCAAATTGATATTCGGCAAACCGATATCACCCGCCTCGATGTGGATGCGATCGTCAACGCAGCTAACGCACAACTGCTTGGCGGCGCCGGTGTCTGCGGCGCGATCCATGCCGCCGCCGGGCCGCAGCTGCTGGCCGAGTGTCAAAGCCTGGGCGGCTGCGACACCGGCGACGCCAGAATCACCCGAGGTTACAAACTACCGGCACGCCACGTGATTCACGCGGTAGGCCCAGTGTGGCAAGGCGGCGGCAATAACGAGGCCGAGTTACTCGCCAGCTGCTATCGCAAGAGTATCTTACTGGCCGAGGAACATGAGCTCAAGAGCATCGCCTTTCCGGCGATATCCTGCGGGATATACGGCTATCCGCTCGATCAGGCTGCGACTATCGCAATCGAAGCGACCTTAACCGCGCTGCGCCAGTGCGAACATATCGAAGAGGTGATCTTCGCCTGCTTTTCCGACGAAATCGAGGCCGCGCTAATCCAGGTCGCCTCACATCACGCGCTTTAACCGATATAGATTGAAAGACTGGAGACAGAGTAAAAACTCAACCCAGTTTTTACTCTGACCTGAAACTATTGAGTTTTTACTCTGATCCGGGATTATTCAGATTTCCATTTTCGAGTAAACGCTTTGCAGCTTGTCCCGCATGCTTTGCTCGCGATCGACGCGGGTACCGACCCGCAGCGAGCTGCTGCAGCGCGGCGCGCCCATTTCATGCATTTTCTCATGACATTGCTTGACCGCCGCCATAACCTTATCCCACTCACCCTCGACATTGGTGCCGTAGGAATGCATTTCATGGCTCAAGCCGGCAGCTTCGAAAATGCGCTGGCATTCGACCACGTAGTTCGAAACCGAAACTCCGACGCCCATCGGCACCACGCAGATATCGACTAGTACATTCATCAAATTTTCCCCAGGATTCAATAGCTCGCGATGATACACCAATCGCGCGACCCGTTAAGCCTGCCTAGCACCAAAAAATCTTGTCTTCCGTTTTTCTGCCGGAGTTAGATTATCGTCAAATACAACTATACTTTGTCAATCGAAACCAATCACAGGCGCAAACATGTCTGAGCATTACGATGCTCTCGAAGACCTCAACAAACTCATTCCGCTGCAAACAAAGCTGCTCGTCACCCACAAGTCCATCAGCGAATTTTTTCCCTTCATCGTGCGCATTGCTATCGCCGCTTACGATCCGGAAACAAGCATACTCAAAACCTATCTGCACAGCAGTGGCGACGATAATCCTCTCGAACATTATCAGGCGTTGATTGACGATGCACCATCCCTCAAAAAAATGCTGGAAAGCGGATTACCGCGTGTGATTAATAACATGGTGACATTTGAGTCGGGCGAACACGAACATACCATCCGGATCGGGCGGCAAGGCTACGCCGCAAGCTATACCATGCCGATGTTCGATAATGGCGCATTTTTCGGCTTTGTCTTTTTCAATTCTGATAAAACGGATGTTTTTGACGAAAGCGTCTTACGCCAGCTAGACATTTTTGGTCATTTGATATCCCTGATGGTTATGAATGAACTGACATCCGTTAGCACCTTGGCGGCCGCGATCAAGACAACCAGCAGCATAACCCATCTACGCGATCCTGAAACAGGCAGTCATCTCGACCGTATGTCTCGCTATAGTCGCCTCATTGCCAGGACTATCGCCGACAAACACAAACTCAACGATGATTACATCGAGCATATTTTCATGTTTTCGCCACTGCACGATATCGGCAAGATCGGCATCCCCGATGAAATTCTGCTCAAATCCGATAGGCTGAGTCAGCACGAGAGAATCATCATGAATTCACACGCGCAGCTGGGACGCAAAATGATCGACGAGCTGCTTGATAATTTTGGGCTCGGTGGTATCGGGCAAATCAATATGCTGCGAAACATTGCCGAGTTTCACCACGAATCGATAAATGGGAAGGGCTACCCGCTAGGCATTCAAGGTGAAGAAATCCCGCTGGAAGCCCGGATCGTCGCGGTCGCGGACGTATTCGATGCGCTCACCAGCAAGCGCCCCTACAAGGATGCCTGGTCTAATGTAGACGCGGTCCAGGAACTCATAAAAATGGCCGGTGAAAAGCTCGACCAGGAATGCGTCGAGGCTCTGATCCACAACCTGGAAGAAATCGAGAAAATTCAGCAGCAATTTCAGGAAAATAGATTCGGTTAAGGGTTATTGTTAACCCTTGGCCGAGAGTTATTCGTATCCGGTGAGTTCCATATAACCTATGCCGGCAGGGGCGCCTTGCTCGTCCTCGACCAACACCACACCTTCCCAGTAGGGGATGCGGGTATCCATCCATTGCTGATCGTACAAGGGCTTGATGCGCCAGCGGCGCTGCGGTTCGGCCAGCGCCAGCTGCCATTCCAGCGGCAGGCTGCGCGAGCGGTTGCTGCCGATGACAACCGGGCGCACCCGGATCGAGTCCAGATCGATAGCGCTGCGATCCAGCAACCGGGTTTCGCCGCGAGGGCTGATCCAGTTGCCGCTGAGCCAGTGTTCAGCGTCGTCGTGGCGCAACTGGTAAACCATGAGCTTATGCCCGTCGTTGAGGTGCAGCGAGAACCAGTCCCAACCCTGTTGATTCTGCGCCAACGCCTGCGAACTCCATTCCCGGTCCAACCAACCCTGGCCGCTTAGATAAGTTTTATCAAGCCCCTGATTGACGAAACCACTCACCTTGATATGCGGTTGACTATAGTAGTAGCTGGCTTGCCCCTGGGCCGACTTTTGACTGTAGCCGTCGACCCCGTTGGCGACCAGTTCGCCGGTTGCTTCCAGCAGTAAATTGATTTCACGGTCGTCAACCGTAAACTTGAGCTTGGCAGGCAGCAATGCCGCGCTGTTCGAGCGCAATTCCCAGTCATCCATCCAGGCATTGAAAAAGCCATCGCGGCCGTTCAGGCTGACCCCGGCCTGGCCGATACCGCCGCGCGCGAAACGCTGCTCATGGTGATGGCCCTGCGGCGTGGTAATCGCCGCATGCGCCATCCACAGCTGGTTGCTTTGCCAGCCGGATTCGATCGGCTGCGGACTCAGAGCCTGGCGAAACAACGTCCACTGCACACCCCAGTTGCGGCCCTCGCGATCCGTCAGGTTTGCAGTCAGATACCACCATTCGATGCGATAGTCCGGATGCGGGCCATGGTCGCGCGGGAACTCTAGGCTTTTGCCCGGGGTGACCTGGGCGAATCCGAGGCCCTGATCACGCAGATCACCGAGTACATCCTGCGCCAGCGGTGCCTGGATCGACCACAGGCAGCAAATCAGTATCAACAAGCGTTTCAAATCGTTTCTCCGAGCTGGGCCAGCGCCTGCGGCATCTTGCGGCGCCATTGAAACGAGACCAGCAGCAGGGTCAGGGCGCAGATCACGAGGACGATGCCCGCCAGCTGCAGCGATGGCGCGAATTCCCATACCAGCGGCATGCTCCAGCCGAAACTGATGATATTTAGCTTGTGAATCAGGATCCAACTTAACAAGGCCCCCAACGGCAGCGACAATACCCAGGCGACGGCGCAAAAGATCAGCAATGGGGTTGCCACCAGTAGCAGCTGTTCGCCCTGGCGTAATCCGAGTGCCCGCCATTGGGCGAACTGCGGCAGGCGTTCCTGCAGAATCGCGAGCAGTGACGCCAGCAGGGCGATGGCGGCAACAATCATGGTCAAGGCGTTCATCGACGCCGTAATCGCAAACGTGCGATCGAAGATCCCGACGGATAATTTGCGGATCTGCGCCTGCGATATCCAGTCTCCCGGTTGTGCGCCCAGCGCTTTCAGGCTTTGTTCGGCCTGCTGCATCGCTATTTTATTGTCTTGCTTTAACCAGAGTGCGATACCGCGCGAGTAGTAGTGACTCCATTGACTCGCAACCACCTGATCGGGCAGATAGAACTGGAAGTATGGATTTCCATAATCATAAAAAACGCCAACCACTTCGTAGTTTATTATTCCGTTGTCGGTCTCCAGGGCGACGCGTTCTCCCGGCTCGACCCCGGCAAGAAAATGCACCTGTTCGTTGACCAACACCGTACCCGGTCGTTCGCGCCAGGCTTGCAGCGCCTCGGCCGCGGATTCGCCCTGCCATTTCGATAGCGGGAACGCCAGGCTATCCGGCGCCTCGGTATCGACTCCCCGGATCAGGCTTGGGCGGCCGCGCCAGCGCGCGCTGACACCGATCCGATGATGGCTGGCGGCGAGCCAGGAAGCATTCGTCGGCGCGGGTTCCAATTGCCGCAAGTCCAGCTGCGGGGCACGCAGGTAGATGTCCGCGCTCTGGCGCAGTTCGAGCCAACCGACAAAGGCGTCGCGGAAACTATCGACTAGCGTGCCGACCCCGAGATTCGCGGTCAACGCCAACAGCAAGGCCATCATCGCACTGCGAAACGCCGGCAGCTGCGACCAGCCATCGCTGACCATCCAGCGCATAGTCAAGGACTCGCGCGGCACTAGCCAGGCGGCAACACGCAGCCCGGCGGCGAGTAATACCGGCAATATCCAGGCCGCGGCGAACAGCATCAGTCCGAGTACTAAAAATCCCTGAGTAACGGAGGCAATGCGCGCGTAGCCGAGGCCGGCTATCAACGCCAGCAGCAGCGCCGTCAAAGCCAGCCAACGACGGGTCCGCGACTCGTCTTGCAGCAGCCTCTCGCTACTGGCGGCACTAAAACTGGATTGACGCAACTGCCGGTAAAGCGGCCAGCTCAAGGCCCAGATCAAACCCAGTAAAGTAATGCTCCAGGCCTTTAGCGCCGTGATCCAACTCAAGCCGAGTTCGGCTTCGATCGTCGCCGCGTAAAGACTTTGCAGACTGGCGCCGAGGCCCGGCAGCAAAACCTGCGCCAGCAGGATGCCGAGGACAAATCCCAACGCAGTACCGAGCAAGCTCCAAACCAGGGTTTCGACCAATATCGCGGCCAACAATTGCGCGCTAGCGCAACCCATCAGTCGCAGATCGAGTAAGGTCGCGCGCCGATACCAGAGCGAAAAGCGCACTGCATTGAAAACGATGAAAAGCCCAACGGCGAACGACAGCAGGCTCATCGCGCTCAAATGGCTGTGCAGCGACGCGGTCAGATCCTGCAAATCGATATGTTGCTGGTTTTCAATCAGTTCGAGATGATCGGGCAGGCTGGCAGCCAAGCGTTGGTATGCACGCGGGGCGATCGCCCCTACCGCCAGGTAGCTAAAGCCATCGCTTGGCGCCAGCGACAGCGCCGCGCCGATATCGAGCAACACGCGCCGGCCCTGCTGTGCGCGCGCCTGGATTAGCGCCGGCGGCAACAGCCTGCCGTCGCGCAAGCGGAGCTGTTCCCCCGGCTTGAGCCCGAGCTCCTGCGCCAACACCGCGGGCACCCAAGCTCGATACGGCGCCTGCACCATCTCCAGCCAGCTGTCGCTAAAGTCCTGGGTATCGTCACTACTGCTGTAAGGATCGTCGGGCAAGGCCAGCAAATCGGTCGCGATAATGCTGATGGAAATTCCGGATGCGGTGCTGACCTCGAGCTCTATCAGCGGAAATACTTGACGGAACCCGGCGCGCCGCAGGTCGATATACAGCGCTTGCTCGATATGCTCGCCTCGACGACTGCGAATCCAGTTGCTGGCCTGCGCACCGAGCAGGCTTTGCGCCTGCCGATAACTGGTCTCGGCGTGCTGGTTGATGATTTGCACCGCCGACCACAGACCGACCCCGGCAACCAGCCCGACGCATAGAAACAGCGTTTGCCAGGGATGTCGCCAATAATGGCTTAACAAGGCTTTCAGGACCCAGAAAAACCCCGCATTCATGTGATTTCCGCGATTCCGCCATTATGCAGATTCACGCGCCGATCCATAAACCCCGCCATTGCCCGACTATGGGTCACCATCAGCAGACTGCTGCCGGCACGCTTGACCAAATCGCTGAACAGACCCATGACCTCGAGGCTGGAGGTCTCGTCCAAATTGCCGGTAGGCTCATCGGCAAGCACCAGCTCCGGCTTGTGCAGCAGCGCGCGCGCGATAGCGACCCGCTGCTGCTGCCCGCGCGATAACTGAAAGGGATACTTGTCGAGTTGATCGACAAGACCCAGTCGTTCGACTAGTTCGGTTTCATAGTCCGGGTCGAAGCGCCGGCATAAAGCGGCCTGGAAGCGAATGTTGTCGATCACCGTCAGCGTCGATATGAGATGAAATTGTTGAAATACGAGGCTCATCCGTTGACGCCGCAGCTCGGCCAGCGCGGATTCGGAAGCGTCGTGAACCGGCTCTTCGGCAAAAAGAATCTGACCGCTGTCGGGTCGATCGAGCCCAGCGATCAAATGCAGCAAAGTAGACTTACCACTGCCGCTTTCGCCGAGCAGAGCAATCGACGAGCCGGCGTCCATCCTGAAATCGAGGCCTCGCAGCACGCTTTGCCGCACTTCAGCATACTGGTAAGACTTATACAGTTTGTTGATCGCAAGCATAGAGTAATGATGCTAACCGAATTTCCCGAGACACAATACTTTATATTACGTTATCCCGGCAGCCATGGATTTTCCCGGGTTAATTAGTAAACTGTCGCCTAACTCAGGGGGCAACCATGCCAACCATTTGCGATATCAAGGATTTGCAGAAATTGGCGCGCAGCCGTGTGCCGCGCATGTTTTACGAGTACGCGGATTCGGGTTCCTGGACCGAATCGACTTATCGCGCCAACGAATCCGATTTCCAGGACATCAAACTGCGCCAGCGGGTCGCGGTCGACATCACCGAGCGCTCGGTCAAGACCGAAATGGTCGGCCAGCCGGTTGCCATGCCGGTGGCGCTGGCGCCGGTAGGCCTGACCGGAATGCAACATCCCGACGGCGAAATCAAGGCGGCGCGCGCGGCGCAAAAATTCGGTGTTCCCTTTACCCTGTCGACCATGAGCATCTGCTCGATCGAAGACGTCGCCGAAAACACTAGCGAACCCTTTTGGTTCCAACTCTACGTGATGAAGGATCGCGACTTCATCGGTCGCCTGATCGATCGCGCCAAAGACGCCGGCTGCAGCGCGCTGATGCTGACGCTCGACCTGCAGATACTGGGCCAGCGGCATAACGACATCCGCAATGGTCTGAGTGCGCCGCCCAAGCCGACTCTGAACGCCGCGTTACAAATCATCAGCCGTCCGCGTTGGTGTTTGAACATGCTAACCACCAGGCGTCATGGCTTTCGCAACATCATCGGCCACGCCAAGGGCGTCGGCGACCTGTCATCGCTGGCTTCCTGGACCGCCGAACAATTCGATCCGAAACTGTCCTGGCAAGACATCGACTGGATCAAGGAACGCTGGGGCGGCACCCTGATCGTCAAGGGCATTCTCGATCCCGAAGACGCGCGCCTGGCGGTCGAGGCCGGCACCGACGCCATCATCGTTTCCAACCACGGCGGCCGCCAACTCGACGGCGCGCGCTCATCGATTAGCGCGCTACCCGAAATCGTGGCCGCAGTGGGCAACGACATCGAGGTACATTTCGATGGCGGCATCCGCTCCGGGCAAGACGTGCTCAAGGCAATCTGCCTCGGCGCCAGCAGCACCTATATCGGCCGCGCCTTCGTCTATGGTCTCGGCGCCCGCGGCGAGGCCGGCGTCGAGCAGGCGCTCGACATCATTTACCGCGAACTGGATACCACAATGGCGCTGTGCGGCGAACGCCGGTTGCAAAACCTCGGTCACCACAACCTGCTGCATCCGCCGCGCTAGACTTCTGTTAAGCGTAAGCCTCCAGCCTCGCTCTTCGCAGGAGTCGGAGATAACACCCAAAAGTCAGGTCTGTTCGCGGGCGCGCAGGTCGATGCGGCGAACTTTCCCGGTGGTGGTCATCGGCAAGCTGTCGATGAATTCGACTTCGCGCGGATACTCGTGCGCGGAGAGCTGATTGCGCACCGTTTTCTGAATTTCGGTAGCGAGTTCGTCACAGGCGCGGAATCCGTCCACCAGCACCACGAAGGCCTTGACGACCTGGCCGCGCAACTCATCGGGCTTACCGATTACGGCGGCCTGCAGCACGGCCGGGTGTTTTAACAGCGAGTCCTCGATTTCGCCCGGGCCGATCCGATAGCCGGCGCTGCTGATGACGTCATCCTTGCGCCCGACAAACCACAGAAATCCCTCCGCGTCACGATAACCGACATCGCCGGTGCGAAACCAGTTGGCGGTGATCTTGTCCTGCGTGGCCTGCGGATTATTCCAGTATCCGAGAAACATCACCGGATCGTCGCACCAGGCGGCGAGCTCGCCCTCTTCACCGTCCGCCAGCACCTTGCCGTCGTCATCGATGACATCGACGCGATGCCCGGGATATGGTTTACCCATGGAGCCGGGTTTTGGCGGCATGATCGCCGAACAATTACCGACCAGGTAGTTAAACTCGGTTTGCCCCCACATTTCGTTGATGGTCAGGCCCATGGTTTCACGCCCCCAATGGATCAATTCCTCGCCAACCTGCTCGCCCGCGCTCATGATGGCGCGCAATTTCAGGTCATAAGCGGAATTCAGGTTGGGCAGCGCGCGTAACATTTTCAACGCGGTCGGCGGAAAAAAGCTGTTGGTTACCGCATAGTCGGACATCAGGCGACACACCCGCTCGGGATCGAAACGGCCGCCCTCGAAGGCGAGGATCGGCATACCGTAATTCAAGGCTGGCAGCAAGGCATCCCAGAGCCCCCCGGTCCAGGCCCAGTCGGCGGGCGTCCAGAACACATCGCCTGCCTGCGGGAAAAAATTTTGCGACATTTCGAAGCCGGTCAGGTTGCCGAACAGGGCGCGATGCCCGGCCAGCGCCCCCTTCGGTGGGCCGGTGGTGCCGGAGGTATAAATCAGGCAGGCCGGATCATCGGCCAGGGTTTGCACCAGGGTGAATTCATCAGAACCCTGTTCCAGCAGAGTCCAGAACTCATCCTGTGGTATACCGCAACGACAGCCGATGACGCGACCCAAATCGGGTAGTTCGGGTTGCAGTTGCTGGACGTCGTCGTAGCGGCTGGCATGCACGATCGCCGCCTTCGCGCCGCTGTCGCGCAGCCGATATTCGAGCGCTTCGGGTCCGAACAGAACCGCCAGTGGCAAGGATACCGCACCCAGCTTGAAAATGGCGAGATGCGCAACAATGGTTTCAATGGTTTGCGGTAATACGATGGCGACGCGATCGCCCTGCCCGATCCCCGAGGCGCGCAATGCGTTGGCGAATCGATCCGATAGGTTTTTCAGATCCGCGAAGCTGTAGCTGGCCTTGTCACCGGCGGCGTTTTCGTAAAACACGGCAACCCGCTGAGCCTGCCCCTGGTGGCGCTCGCAGACTTGTTGGGCAACATTGAGTTTGGCCGGTATCGACCACTTGAAATCGCGGTGCAACACATCAAAATCGGTAGTCGCGGGGTTGATTAATCGCATAGGCTGTTGAAACTGTTAAAAAATTCATAATACCGCAACAAAACGCAAAACACAGTTGAGATAAGCTAATTTCGGGGCTATAGGTAATGTTTATTCTGTGTTTTTTAACTAAAGCACTGAATAGTGTAGAATTTCCCCTCCAATCTGCTAAAAATTACCTTAGAGGAGCGCTTCTGGGCGAAAGGTATCATGAAGAACTACGAAGACTGGGCACAACTCATTGCTAAAAATCTGGCGCATGAAGCCGATTATATAGCGGCGATCGATAAAGACGAACTGGACGACAAGGCCGCAACCGAAGCATTTGTGCGAGCCGTTCTCGAACCTTTTTTGCCGGAAAATTCGAGACTGTTCAGAATTTTGTGTCAACGTAAAAACACTCGATCCATCAGATCACAGATCGAGTGCAGCATCAAGCCGGCCTTCAAAGAAGATGGCCAACTGCGATAGGGTCAGATTCCA
>Ga0126334_10000521_pt1 | contig 11319 bp, 2 predicted proteins | sample InaspJWI49metaG_FD_94491 | JGI IMG/M metagenome (GOLD analysis project Ga0126334, IMG submission 94491) | Marine gutless worms symbiont microbial communities from Oahu, Hawaii - Inanidrilus sp. 2 OAHU.JWI-49 metaG | ecosystem: Host-associated > Annelida > Digestive system > Unclassified | place...
GACTTTAATAGAAACTATGTGTCTGTCTTGTACCGTTTTCGAGATATAGCCGGTTATTAGTCAAAAGTCGCCGATTTTGACCCACCCCACCTGCATTCGGCGCCCTCGTAGGGTTGACCCCGGTCGAATTTCGCGGAGATCTTTGGCATCAGAAAACTAGAGTCTTTGGGGTATCGTGTGGTGTTGTTTGTGTGATCCTCTGTTTAGCCGTTTTAGTAGAACTCCGACTTGTGACAGACAGACACGGACACGGACACGGACACAGACAGACACAGGCCCATGGCTAGTACCGCGGAAGCATAGCATCGCGCGGTAAAAATGGGGAGAGGGGCAGGTAGCAATGGAAAAAGGAGGAAAATAAGAGGTAATGGAGGACGCAGGAAAGTGGGCAAACAGGGAAGGCGAGGAGCGTTCCCACTTCTTGGTTTCACAACTTAACCACTGGTTAAAACTACGGTTAGGGTTAAAGTTAGGTTGAGGGGCATATGTCCGGGAGACAAATGTCTTACATTCCTTGGCATGTGGCCCATTATGCGAGGATGGCAGCGGAGCGGGCGGGCAACCTTCAATCAGAGTTGGCAGCCTAGCTGCAGGTAGACTTAACAGACGAACTGCAGACTAGCTCATCCGTCTGTCGCTTCACCTGTTGTTTTGCTGTCTAACGCTCGACTTCAATAAGTCGTCTGTGATTGTTTCGATTAGTCTGGCCCATTGCGCCGATGCTTCAAGCTTACGTCGTTAAACGACCTTCATTAGCTTCCTTACTCGACTGATCAGGCCTCCCGCTGCGTTGGCTGCCATTCCTATAGCATCGACATCTTTGGTGGTCGTTAACCTTGCACGGGGAAGAGCTTTTAGAAATCCGTTGAGAAAGTTTTAAGACCCAGTCCTGTAGGCCTACATAAAGTATAGTAGACTACAGCAGTTAGCAAACCGCCTCACTGCTACGGGAACTCGCATGCCGCTGCGATCGCACAGTGTTACCTACCTCCCAGCAGGTGACATTCCCTAGTTTATTCCAGCTAAAGCTGGTACTCGATTAAGCGACTCCAGAGGGATGCAAGGCCTGAGTTGACCTGGGACTATAGCTCCATCAGACATGGAGGTAGGCCTATGACAAGTCGCTAGAACCAGCTATCGTTCACAGCAAGTACGACCTTCATTTAATCATAATAACGACTGGCGCATCACCACTAGGCAAACTGCCTCTTATCAACCTAAACTGAGACTCACTTTAATGACGCTGCCCGCTTCTAGCGGTGAGTGTCTATGTAACGGTACGGTGACTATCCGTCTGTCTGTCCCGTCGATCGACAGCCGCTGCGACGTGCAGCTGGTGTGCTGCAACTCGGGCAGCAGACATCGATCAACAACTGCCGGCACCGCGTATCGGCTGTCGGTCGATATCTGCCGTCGGCACCAGAACTCAGCGGCGGGTAGCGTCATGTTGAGAACCGAGGTACGAGGCTCAACACAGACTTGTTAAGCTTATAACTTTGCCAGTTTTTTTTCTGCCACAGTAAACTAACATGCCCCAGTACAGACACAGACTCTAATCGGTAAAGAAGTTACACAACATTTGTTACTTGGCAGTCTGCATGTTATAATACAATGCAAGATCAGCTGTCGCTAATTGATCCGCGCGACAAAATCGTGCTGTAGACAGAGCTTGACGATCCGATCACTATGATAAACTACAGTGGTCGAGCGTCGGAGCTATAAAAATTATCAACTTAGTTGACCGATGGCGGTCCAGTTTATCACGCTGTGAGCGTCCACCTTTCTCGAGCTTAGTTGGTAGCAAGTTCGACGATTGATAGGCCCCTATGCCGTGTCGAAATTTTCTAAGTCCGGAGTTTAGGAAAAAGTTCCAGATGGAAGTACATGCACCCCTTATTTGTGTAGATAGGGCCTACCTGAATTTCCTTAAAACACAGTATAAGACTGGTCGAAAGAATTAAGCCCCATGCCAAAACCCAGATTAATCCGTTCACCCCTTTTGACAGAACAGCGACTTGTGACAGACAGACGGACGCGGGGTCATAGCTAGTACCAACGCTAGCATAGCGTCCCGCGCGTAAAAAGCATTTATAACGCGCGCATGGTCAGCCGGGGAACGCTGAATTTGCGGGAGTGGACTATGCAGGACAGCAGGAGTGGGCAATCTGAATACGTGGGCCTACGTACGCAACTCGCTCTGTATCCGAATCTATACCCCTTTCTGGGCAATCTCCAGCGGGTGACCGTGGACAATCAAGCAGATATCACTCGTCTGGACAGAGGCCTACGTATCCGTCGCCCGATGACTAAGAGGAGTCTTGTAAACGATTCGCGCATCAAAACCTGCATCAATCGCTATGACAGCGGCGCGTAGGCCTATACACCGATGCAGTTCTTGGACGCCACGAGTCATATGGGCGCCCACACCGCAGTGTTGAATGAGCATCTTTGGGAGACTCCGATGACGACGGCGCAGACGAGGATGCTTCACAAACGATGGATCAGACACCGCCACAGGATGCTGCAGTCACGTCTGCAAGGGCATTCGACGACTGCTGCGTAGTCTGTCTAAATACGGTAGCCGTAAAGATCCTCGTATAGCTCTGGTCCCCTGTGGACATCAGCGTTTCTGAGAGTCGTGCGCGGAGACGGTACATCAGCGTGGGGACAGATGTCCACTGTGCAAGGCTGACATTACCATGATCCTTCGTCTGTATTAAATTATTGCCCGTCACTGGATACGTCAGTACCGGTACTGTGATATTTCATTATGCATGTGCTAACGCTGACTATAATTCAATCATTTTCGTGTTTAGTTATTTTGTATATTGTTTCAGTTACCGGTACTGCATTTGATTAACGTGTATGTAATTTACTGTCATTGCACAGTAAGTAGACACACTGTTTCGGTACAATTACATTTTTAACTTTACGTTAACCTCACTTCACGCACTGTCCACCCTTGCTATGCCGTGCTGACAAGTCCACTCCTGCATTTTCCACCCCCCGTTTTGACCGTGCCGATTTGTCCACTCCCGCAAATTCCATCAACCCGTCAGCCGGAGGGCCGAATCTGAGGCGCGGAATGGTATAGGCTTATATAGGGTGGACCAAAAAAACTGCACACACAAACTCATTACCATAAATCTGTCAAATCTTAACCGACTGTCAAAATTCAGTGTAAAAAGCTCCAGTAAATTTGCAGTAATGTAGTTATTAAGGATCCCACCATGCCACACTAGGCCTACCTTGTGAAGTATTTGGTTCCATAAACTGCCGTTTAAGAAATGAGTAAACCGAACTGGCACGCAACACTCAAGCTGTCATACAAGATTCAGCCACTTGAAATAGTCGTTGAAAAAGTAGACCTACTCATCTGGAAACGTGAGCACTACATGTATTTACAGTCTCCATACCGCACACCCACAAAATGATCGATCATATGCACCTGCCGCGCAGCAGTCACACGAAAATGCCACTGCTCTTGATCAACGTTCAGTTAGTTGCTCTCGGTGCTAGATGGCACGTTAAAATCGGTCAACACTAGTGTACTATTGCTAATTATCCAGGTAACGTTAAAATCGGTGTGTTAACAATGGCTGTTTCTCGCCATACTAACAGCAGTGTGATGACCACGCGCACAAAGTGCACAAGCACCTTGCTTGTAATTCCATCTTAATTTTTTTCACTGGCAGACTCAGCAATAAACTCTTCTTAATGTGGTTACTGACAATCCCAACATACCTTAAATATGTAGCTACACTATACATTGTAATTTTTTGTTAACCGTTTGAAACTACATGTTTCACAAGGTAGCGTAGTGACGTGAGGTGTGGTGGGATCGCTAATAACAAGTTTTCTGCAAACTTACTAGAGAATCTTCCAACTAAAGAATTTTGAAAATCGGTTAAGATTTGACAAAATTATGGCCATGAGTTCGGTGTGGTTTTTGGCCCACTAGAGACATCAAGTTTTTATAACACACAAAATAATGACTATTTTCCAGCTGCTGGTGAAATTTCTGACACTGAACAACTGTTACAAACACCATAACAATCAACATGAAAACTATCATATGATGTACTTAAATTAAACAAATTCTGCACTCAGAAACTGATCCCTCACACAAAGTGAGTTCTTAAAAATATGCTTATGCAGGCCACAATTACGGACAATTTTCTAACTGTATTATCTTCGTTGTAGGAGGTAAGAAAACTGTACAAAGTGAAAATTACTAATATAATAAAACGCATGCCTTCCCAATTTTAAAACCCAAACTCCAAGTAAAGCTCAATTGATGTTACAATAAACAGAGTAATTTTCCAAAAGAACCTTAATATAAAAACCTCAGCAACTACAATGATCAGAATCTACAACCTAGTTAAACAGCAGAATGCATGCAAACTACTTCCAAAAGCTTATACTGTCCAGAATGCTCGGTCATCTACAAAGTATTACACACAGAAACTGTGCATTGCCCTGTATAATTTATGCTCAAAATAAACACGTCAATATTCGTTACCTGTGTAACGGTTTTTAAGCACAAAAATACTAAAATCAAATATATCTCTCAGAGATATCAGCTTTAAAAATATGACAGACAAGAAAAAAATGAAAAGAAACAAGACAACTATTAAGATACTAATGAAAAACAGCAGCAATTAATTTATCGAGACGAGGTTCTAAACTTATTCCACGCAATCCCTTATACAGCATATTTAAATTAGAAGTCGAAGGCAAGCCGGTCAGAGAATGCTTCTACCAGGACTCCACACAGATGTAGGCATGCACAGATGCACAGACAACTCAGAACAAAATGCCTCTAGACCGGCCCTATCTACTGCAATGGCTGAGGCATGAAAATGACAACTGTTAAAAAGGCAACTGACATTACGTACAATTACAGTTTAAACTGAAATACATATCAGCAATCAAAACAGCATTGACGCAGAATGTAAACATTATGACAAAATGCCATGGCACTGTATTAAGACTCTGTAGCCCATGAATACAGTGTTAACAAAAAGGCAATTTTCCAATTTTTCCACTTCTCTCTGCTAAATAGAACATTCATAACTGAACACATGAAGTTAGGATGCAAATTCAGTAACACACAATATCTCTCACTTATACCATACACATCTCTACAATTTTTAGAAGCAATACCACAGAACACAAACTACAAGACTTGTGGGACTATGGCACTGTAGCCAGACTTCATAGCCCATGACTATTGACTATGGTAACAAAAAACTAGTTCCTGACTACCTCTGACAAACAGGAAATTCATAGCTGAGCGAAAAGCATTTGACACAAAACACAGTAACAATGCAAACTCTCACACTTAAACTCTGTACAAATCTCTCGCCAAATCACATTTACAGTAGCATTTTAAGTTACACCACAATTTCAAGAAACACAACACAAACAATTTCACGGTGAATCACTTAAACCATCTGCAAGTAGCAGCACATCTTGTAATAACAAAAGCACTCATCACTGAGGAGCTTAATACAACTTTCTATCAATCAAAAGTACAAAGGCAAATTGTGAGGCTGGCTGCAGCAGTCAGTGTTTTCAATCATCGTCATCGTCTTCATCATCGTGAACGATCAGAACAGTCTCGCCGTCAATCTCCAGTACCTCCTCAACACTGTTCATCATTATCTGTTCACGTGCCATCAGCTGCTGAGCAGACGATTCCACTGAACCAGACTTTGATTCTGTCGACGACTGACAACTACTGTCTCTGCGACCTTCGGTATCGTTTAATTCAATCTTGCTTCTGTCACCAGCTTCATGGAAGTCTACAGTGCGTTTTCCGTCAGCAGTTGAAGCAGTAGCAGTATAATTTCGATCACCGGATTTAGCGAGTGGTGGTTTGTTTGCTAACTGCTGACGTTGCTGCGGCCTGTCACGTATATTTGGAACTATCGACTCGATTATTTCAACTTCATCTTCTGTGATTCCGTTGCATAACACTGCACATGCTGAAGCCTGACTGATGGACATGTTTTTGAAACTGGCCGATCTTTTTGATACAGCTTCCGACTCGCCGGAATCAACGATTGATTCAAGTAGCTCCCGCACATCGTCGGCAGACGAGTTGCGGCGATCCATTCTCGTGTGGATGCTGCGACGTAATCGATTTGCTGGCTGAGCGCTGACTCGTGCAGACGTCACAAAGTCTTCGTCGCTGCTGTGGTCTACATATGCTTTACTATCACTCTTACTGTCATCTTCATCGCTAATGACAACCGCTTCAGCAGCTGCTTTGAAACGTTTTACAGGCAGACCACTCGACACTCGCTCTCCCCGACGATTCTTCAACCTCTTTGTGCCTACAGGAGGAAGAGAAACGCATTCATCATCTGAAACATCCATCTCCGACAGAACCACCGAGCACTTTTGAGTGTGAGCAGCGATAAGATGAACAAGTAGAAGGTTCGAAGGGACACACTTCCCGCACACATGACAATTCCCCAACTTCACAAAAGTGCCACTGTGTTCCAGGTGCACGTGTCGGTAAAGGAAAGAGGCCGAGATGAACTGGCCCTCGCACATTGGGCACTCCAGCGTGCCATCGGCATTGCACTTGGCATACCAGTTTTTGTCGGCATCTGGAGAGAGACGGATGTGGTCCCACAGCTTTCCTGTATCGGCGAACTGCGCTGCGTGCACCTGCGTCATGTGGTCTTCAAACAATGCGCAGGTTGGCAGCGGGGGCACCGATGCACAGACGTAGCACCGCCGAAGTTGCAGCATCTTGAACATCGTCACCCTGTGTCGCTCGGCCAGGTGGTGAACAAGCCGGTCCGGAGGTTGGAACTGGCTCCGGCAGATCCAGCACTGAGCTTGGTGAAACTTGGCAACATGCAACTGCAGCTCATTGACGCTTGGGAACGTAACGTCGGGACTACAGCAGTACTGACACACTTTGTGAGTCGAGCCGTCCCAGCGGTGAACAATGTGCATGTGCACAAGCAGCGCCGCTTTGTCCTTCACAATTGCGTTGCACACATGACACACAGTATAGGGCATGCTGTACTGACGTACCGGTTGGGCAATAGATGCTGCTGGCATTCTGGTAGCCAGGTTTGCTGCCTGACTTGTGCTTCTGTTCTCCACTCTTATAGGCAGTGCAGTGTTAGGCAGCGCAATGTTAGGCAGCACAGCATTAGGCAGTGCCGTGATTGCGTTCGGCACAGTTTGTGCAGCCAAGTTAACTGTCACTTTACTGATGGATTTAGCTGAAGACTGATTCAGTGCAACTGAGGAAACTGCCACGGATGTCGTTGGAAGCAGAGTAAATAGCTGATTGCCAATCTGTACCAAAGGCGCCGCTGGTCCCAGATTCCTTGGAACTGGTGCAAGCTGCAAAGCGACAGGTGGTATAATGCCTGGAGATGCCGAAGTAGCAGGCGACACAGTAATAGGCGGCATGGTAACAGTTCTTGATGAAACCTGTGGTGCAGTTATTGGCGATTTCTGAGCTGAAGCAACCATAACTGGAACTTGTGATGGCTGCTTGATGAGAGCAAATACAGGAATGTCCTTATCATTATCTCTCGGAGCCAAGTTTGTTCCAAGGAAAAACTTCCGTCGGCAATCAGCCATGTGACGCATTGACTGAAAGTGTGATGAAAAATTCAGCGGACAAAAACCACACTGAATGCTGGCAATACTATCCGAGAAGCGGCCTACTTTTCTATGAACCTTCCAGAGATGTGTCATCATCATCTTTGGCCTTTTATAAACATACAGTCCACGACAGTAACAACAGCGGCCCTGAAAACGACACAGGTTACGATGCTCCTCGAGAACATTTGCCGACTCTGAGCGAAAGCCACACCAGCACTTGCGCTGAGCTATCAGGACGGAATGATTCTTTGCCACCAGCTTCTGGTGTGATGTCTTCAACTTCTGCAGCATCTCCTTGTCATCCTTCGCCTCACTGTTGCCTACTTTCTTCTTCTGAAGGCTGACCAGGTTTTTGAAGACTCTCTGAGATGCAAGCAGTAAGCCAACATCCTGAAGGATCTTGGACATCACTCGTGTGCCACTGCCAGTGCTGGCAGCTACTGATGCTGCCAGCGGTTTACTGCTTTGCCGAGCAAGCTTCGGTACAGCAGTGCTTGATGCTACTGAGGGGATTGCAGGGAGAACAGCAACTCTAGCTGGCAACACAGACAAACTGGGCAACAAAGATGAACCAATCACAACTGCTGTTCTGGTGGACACTGACTCGGCAGCTGATGTAACTGCATCAGAAGCAGAAACCTGCGATGTGGAAACTGCAGAACTTCTGTCAGGTTCTCTATCTGCTGCACGTCCGTCATCAGTCTGTACATTTTTTGTGTCGCCAGATTCAGTCTTTGCTTCGCTGCCTTCACGCTCAGGCTGAAGCTGAGCACCGACCACAGCACACGACTCATCTGTACGGTGGATGTCATTGGACTTAGCTGCCATGATAGACGATGGCTCTTCTGCATCAGAAATGGCACTTTCTGTGTATCGTGTGGCAGACGATGCAGATTTCTGACTGGAACTGGGCTCATCCTGTACAGTGTTGCTTTGGCATTCTACATTACCATCACCAATTGCAGAATTTGGCATTTCCACATAACTATTATCTGCTGTAACAATGAAATCAGTATCAGAAGCTTGGTTCATCAAACAACGTTCACTACTGGTTTCTGGTTCATCTTGCTCACAGCGAATATCAGAGACAACATTTGGCTGATGTTTGTCACTCACAGAATTTGTCAGATCAGGCTCATTAACACAGAAGACATCACAACTGGCATCACCTGTATCAATGCCATTTTCAAGTCCCAGGATTAAATCATCTGTGTGCTTGTCATCAACTGAAGGACTGGTAGTGTTACGCAGTGGCATCGGCTCAGCAACAGCTCCATTTCCAACACCACTATTATCCAGCTCCATTTTACCTGGATAATGTGATGGGTCTGATTCACTATTAACACTGGCACTGTTATCATCACATTCACTTCTGACTTCCTGGTTTAAATAATCTTCATGTTTATCACCAACTGAAGGACTGGCAGTCATAGGCAGAAGCAAAGGTGCATCATTTTCTCCAGCAACATCATCACGTCTGTCTTCACTGTCATCCATCTTCCTGAGAGAATGTGACAGATCTGGTTCAATACTGGTAATACTTGTGACATTATCACTATCGACTTCATGTTCTAAATGATCTACATTATCAAACATAGGACTGGCAGTGATATGCGGTGGCATGGATTCATCTTCATCTCCAGTATCAGCATCATTCACTTTGCCATAGTCATCCATCCTTTTCAGGATTGGGTTATCACCCGACATGCAATGATCATCATCACCATTCATAGACTGTTTGTCACCATCAACGTTAACACCATTAACTGCATTATTACCACTAATCTCCAGACTGTCACCCATGGCTGTTCTTCTGTGAATATGTCAAAAATTTAAATACATCGTACATCAGAAATGCTCCAGTTCAGAAGACAGCGACAAGTCCATCTGAAACAACAAAAACAAACAGTTACATGAGAAATAACATCAACGTACACACTACACAAAAATGACCATATGCAAAATAGCTCAAAATGTTATGGTATCCAAGACTTGCTTCTTTAGCCACCGTTTTCAATTTAGAACAAGCAGTCAAAAATTTTGATGCAAGACCACATAATACATGTGAGGGTTTTCATGGGGGCAAATTTAATGTGAAACTGACCAGTCGGGAGTGATGAGACATGTTTTCTCAATTTTAAAGATGGCAGCCATCTGCCATCTCAGATTCATTGGAAATGCACAGGGACCAGTTACCACCCATGGAGAGTACTTGTAGTTTATAACTGTGCAAAATTTGGTTAGAATTGGTGCAGCAGTTTTGACAATATGAAACTTTGTGTTTTATGAATTTGGCTTAAAAATGCATATTCACACCAAAAATTGTAGTTTTAAAGGCATTCTACCCATAAATGGAAATCAATCTCATCGCCACCCCCAACGATACTCATTGCGCAGAAACTCATCATATGACTTCAGCTCATTGATTAAATGATTTATTTTGTGGCTTTCTGCACAGCAGACAAGTCCCCAAAACTCCCAATCCTCTTCACTAGGCTGGTAACTCCCCCCAATTGCCCCTTCCCATGAGGGTATCCCAGCCACCATCTAATAAATGGCACTTTTGGCCAACAGGTGTAGAATAGTAAAGAAACTGGGTATAGTAATATGCAGCAAGCCTCACCACTACAGGAACTCACATGCCATATGGGATCACACAGCGTTACCTGCCAACCGGCATTCCTGCCTTTACCCCAGCCGAAGCTGGTACTCAATTTAGCCACCCCCGAGGGATGCAAGGCTGAGTTGACTTAGACACTGAAGTAGTGGTGCACAGCCACACCAAGACTGCATACCACAGTGGCTGTCGTGATAAACACAATGCCCATGCCGACTACGGTGTGAGGGGACCTAGGCTTGAATATCACTCAGCATGAAAAATTTCAACGTGATACCTTAAAGCAATCTGGACACTGCTTTATCAAAATTCTGTAGCACAGTATATCGTGTGGTGCTGTGTCTGTCTGTCAATCTGTCCGTCACAAGTCGAGTTTTATCGAAATGGCCAAATGTAAGCTGATGTAAACATCACACGATAACCTAGAGACTGTAGGCTCTAACACGACAAATCTTGGTGAAAACCAGGTAGTGAGAAATGCAGGTGTAGTACATCAAGGTCAGTGAATTTCGACGACATGCTATACTGGTAGTTTAAAATGGCATAAGACAGGCACATATTTTTAGCAAAACGTGAATAAGAAGTCATGTGCTCTATTGAATGCTGACACTGTCGATGACTATAGTGACTCAAACCAGTCTGACGATGGTGGATTTGGACAGTAAGGCAGCCTTAATTGTTTGACTTGGTCTATGTTTGCCAGATTTCCCATATTTTACGGGCGATCCCGTATTTCCACCCCTCATCTCCCAAGTTGTTCACATGTGTGTGTGTGTCATCAAGCAGTATAATTTGGTACCAGCTGAGGCAGTGATGGCCTGCAGCTGGGAAGGTAACCCCAGGTCTGGTATCGCACTGGCTATGCATCAGACTTACAGTGGTTTATCCACCTACTAGCTCAAGGCCTAATGAAGGGAGATGAGCATCCCGGCAGCTCGCACTCAACTCAACTCAACAGAGAACTACGGACGCAGGTGTCTGACACCTCTAAGTCCGCATCGTAATTATATACTATCATAAACGAAACAATATCACTTTATGACTTCTTCTGATCGGTTTCC
>Ga0126334_10000522_pt1 | contig 11316 bp, 2 predicted proteins | sample InaspJWI49metaG_FD_94491 | JGI IMG/M metagenome (GOLD analysis project Ga0126334, IMG submission 94491) | Marine gutless worms symbiont microbial communities from Oahu, Hawaii - Inanidrilus sp. 2 OAHU.JWI-49 metaG | ecosystem: Host-associated > Annelida > Digestive system > Unclassified | place...
AAATACTCGTATAAACAAATTCCACAGCAGCGGCGTGAGTCAGTTACCCTGATGCCGCATCATGTGAACTTTCAGCTGACTGTTTGTCCGTGCATAGTAGTTACAAAAGCGGCATTTATAAGGCCGAATGTCTGCACATACACACACAAATTCTCACAATCCACAGATGCTAAATACAACTACAACGTATCATGTTGTCAATCCACTCACGTTCACAATCCTTTCGCATTATGTTATATGATGCAACGTAAAGAAACTATTCAATTTGCCATAACTTTCATTTCTTGTTACTGTCAACCCTTAACATGAAATTAGGCAAAACTTATCTTTTTTAGGCCTAAAAGCAAAGCTAATTAAGATGACTTAGATCACGTTTACATGCAGTGAAACTCAAACACGTGGAACTACACTGTACTATAAGCAGAGCATTTCATAACCTAGGCCTGTCGATCTGATATTGTACTAATCCAGCAGCTATGCTGCCGAAAGAAATAAACCATTGATTGATTGCTGTAAGTAGGCAATCAAGTGCTACCTTCGTGAAAGTCCATGTGCCGGTTGACGTCAGAGATGGTGCAGAAGTCTTTCTTGCAGTAGAAGCAGCGAAAAGCAGTTCGTCCGTCGGCCAGAGCGACAGGACGACATGCATCCTCTCTCTTGATTGGTCGCCGAACGACGTTTAACCTTTGTTATGAGACATGCAGTGTGTAAGTACCAGTGTGTGTCCGTTAAACGCAACACACGCAGCTGAACATCCATTAGATAACAACTTCATATTTCTGCAGAAATTCTGATGGTAATAAAGTAATATCAAGTTCCTGTTTTGTTACAAGAACAGTAATCGAAGCATGTCTGAGTTTACAGCAACTAATACTAAACAGTTATTTTTGTTCAATGACGTCTAAATACCGGACACAAGGGCGTGAACGACTTGCCCAGATTGGTTATGCAGCCGCGTCCAAACCGACAATCAAACCTACAACAGAAGAATCCCGAAAATCTCATCCGGTTCTCCTTTTCTAAGGCAAAAAACCCGAGGTAAAAATTTATTAAGACAATTCCCTGGAAATTTATTTACAACTTCTCACTAACGGACTGAATTAGACCTGTGGCGATTCCACCGCTTATAACAGGCCAATAGGCCTACTTCATCATCGGTCTGACACAGAGATGGTTACAAATCCACATTACACAAATCAACGAAAGAACAATGTCCAACGGTCTCCAGACACGCCGAAATCAAAATTAACCAGATATACAAACCTAGAATGCGTTCGCGACAGCGACGAGCACTTGGTGGCTGGATTTGTGAGTCCGGTGGACAGCGGATCCGACGAAGTCCATCCGCTGCTTCCACTTCCGTTCGACGACGCCTCATCCACCTGCATCCCAGCGGCGGCGCCGTCTTTCGGCGAATCCTCCGACTTCTCGTCGTCGTCCTCGAGTTGTTCTGGCACCTTGCTGCAGTCGACCGCGGCGGCGCTGTGGGTGGCCGCCGGCGGTGCGTTGAACGGGGTGCTCGTGACGGCCATCAGCGAGGCGAGGGACGCGGCGGCGGCGGCGGGCGGCATGTGCGCGGCCGTGTAGTAGGACAAGAACGGCGACGCGGCGGCGACGAGGCCGCCGAACCCGTGCACGAACGTCGACAGCGCCAGCGGTCCGAACATTGCCGCCGGCAGCTGCTGCAGCGAGTCGGCGCCGCCAACGGTCATCAGCTGCGCGCCGTCCGACTTCAGCGTCGTCGAGCCGCTGCCGACGGCTCCGGCGTCAGTTGTCGACGAGCCGGACAGGCGCGCCTTGCGGTGTACGTGCGGGTGGCCCATGATGGACTTGACGGGCGCGTGCGCGATCTCGTCCGTGCCGTGCCGGATGTCCTGGGCCGGCGGCCAGGCGGCCGTGTCGCTGGCGGCGGCGCGCGCGACGCAGTCAAGCGGCGCATCGGACGGTATCACGACCGTGACGTCGTCGTCGAGGTGCTCCTTGGCGCGAATCTCGCTCGCCAGCTCGCCGCCGCCGCTGCTGGAGGGCACCTGCGTCGTCTCGCCGGCCTCCAGCATCTCGGACGAGACGAACGCGAGGCGCTGCGACGGTCGGCGGCACTGCAGCGGCTCGCCGGCGCGTCGTCGGGCGCTGGCGGCGGCCGCTCGCTGACGTCGCAAGCACGTCGATCTCGACAGGTCCTCCGCCTGCTGCTGCTGAGAAGAGTCAATCATGGATGATGCGGCCGTCGCGGCGTCGTCAGCGAGGTCCGCGCCGTCGGTGTGCCCGTTACACGGCTCCGACGCGGCAGGTGCGCTGGCGCTGTTGTTGCGGTGTCGGTTGTTGCCGGGAGCGGCGCTACCGTGCGTGGCCATGTGCCGCGTGAGACCGCCCAGCGAGCTGACGAAGCCGGCGCACATGTGGCACTTGTAGAGCACGGCGCGCACGCCCGACGACCGCACGGCACCCTCGATCAGCGACACGAGCACCATCTCGCGCCAGACCGCCACCTCGTCCCGCCCGTACGACACGTCCTGCTCCGTGGCCGCCGCCGTCGCGCGGCCGCCGTCCGCCGCTGAGGCGCCCGGGGACGCCTTCACGGACCGACCGCACCCGACGGCGGCGGCGGAGTGGCGCGGCGGCGGTGCGGAGGCCGGGCGGGCTGACGGTAGCGACGCTGCTGGATCGCTGCAGCCACTGGACATCATCATCTACCGACTGTAATCAACGTCGTCGTCGTCGTCATCTAGACGTCTTCACCTGCCGCTGCCTTGTCACCTGCAACAACATCAGCGTCAGTCTGAATTCGCACATCGGCAGATTATTCGGCACTAAAGAAAAACTCGCACCAATCTGTATCCGTATCCGATACCGCACATTTTAGCTTGGACGCGTTCAACCGATTTTGACAATTTGGGCAGAAATGTTCCTGAGTGAGGATGCTATCAAATGGTAGTTTTATTTCCAAGCTCACCTAACTAATGTCTTTGCACTACCTGGTGAAATACAGAAACGCGAAAATAGCACATTTTAAACGCTAGGTTTCCCGGCGTTCAACCGGAAGCTGCAGTATGCTTGATTTTGCTGACTTACAACTAATGTTTTCAATATTGTATGACTCAATAAATCTCGTAATGTAATCATCTGAGTTCAGCTTTGGGCTGCTGGGCCACAGTTTAGGAGAAAGTTGAGAGTTTTGCACAGCAGCATGCAGCTGAACTGTGATGTGTGCACCATGCGCTGATATACTTTGTTGAAGAAAGAAAAAATGACTTCCACGGTGTGTTTTTGACAGCAGCTAGCATTTACTGAGTACTAACAAATCCGATTAATAATAGTGGGTGGTTTATTGATGACCACATGATAATCTGAATGTGTTTTTTGTGTATGGTTGTAAAGCATTATGCAATGATTTAGTGAAAAGATGCAATTTCCTGGGTTCATGTTTCTCCAGGTAATGCAGAGACATTAGTTAGGCGAGGTGGAAAATAAATCCACCATTTGATAGTACACTCTCTTCGCAACATTTCTGCCAATGAATATCAAAATCGGCCGACGTAAGTCAAAGTTATAGCTTCCGACATCAGTGTCGTTTTTTTCATGGACACAGTGTATTGAACCTCACAGAACTATGACAGACATGTATCAGCTGTCGCAGATGGACCCGCGCGACGCGCTGCCCCGCGAATCGTGTTGTACACAACGGTGGACGCTCAGTGTGATAAACTAGCCAAGGTCGTCGGTCGAACATCGACCGTCGCAAGTACTGTCAACTTAGTTCGACCAACGACGGATCAGTATATCACACTGAGCGTCCACCTTTTTAAAGCTGACAACACACTGCGACGATTGACGTACCATAAGTCCAGAGATTTGGATCAAAGTTCCAGCGTGAAGTACCCTTATTTTGGAGATACCTGAATTTCCAGACCACAGTGTAGGATATGTCGAAGTAAGCCTCCATGCCAAAAAACCAGTTTGACCCGTCCATCCGTTGCGATAGAACTCCGACTTGTGACAGACACGGGCAGAAAAACACCGAGCGACAGCTAATACTGCTCTGGCAGATCGTCGCGCGGGTAAGAATCTGACTGTGAATATGTGCGGCTCTCTGTCTGTCCACGAGCGTATCTCTGCAACTGCGCTTCCAAACATCATCAATCTTTTGCATTATTACCTACAGTCGTGGCTGGGTCATCCTCTAGCGGTGTTGCGATACCATGTACTTCCGGTTTTGTGGATGACGTCACATTTTCCACAACGGGCTCTACGGTGGCATGTCGCTAATGACGCTGAGAACAGAATTCCCGCGAATACGGCGGAAGTAATGAATAAAACCACTTTTAGCAAACTGAGCAGTATCAGCAGACGGGTACGAAGAGGGCAACAGATAGACAAACACGCTCGTGTGTGCCTAGCTGGACTGCACAGACGGCGCATGCATAACGGCAGCAGCATCAAAACAACACGACGGCGCGCTATGCAGCCTACATTGAGCGTGGAGAGCACGTCAGCAGCCGGCGGCGAGCGGCACGATGGATGGGACACCGCCAGTCAGTCGCTACACAGCACGCTCGCTGTCTGTTGTCTCCGATCGAAGTTCAGCTGCAGTGGTTCGACACGACACGGCTCTGCTCTGCTGCGGCAATCTAACGTGCGACATGCTGCCTGTCAACTGGCTATACGTGTCGTGTTTGCCGCAGTGCATGCACCACAGACAGGGCACAGAGCGACTAACTCCACTGCTGCACGACCACGCCGCAACTATTATCCAGTAAACTATCGTTCACGCAATGCTTGCTGTACACTCGCTCAGCCGGTGCATGGGAACCGGGCCGACAAAACCGCGCATCGTTACTACAGCTAGTCAATGATTTACTCAGCATTCAGTGTCCAAAGTGGCACAGTGTGTTATGTCATTTTCCATACTCCGGCCATTTCCATCTATTCTACTCAGAGTTGTCCATGGGTTGGGTTGACCCATGGGTTGGGTTGGGTCCACTACAGCAAAAGTATTAAATTTGAAAGGATTAGTTTACTGCATTTAAAGCACGGTTAGATAAGATTTGGTTGCACCAAGCAGTTAAATCTGATTTTATGGCTGATCTGACAGGTACCAGAAACTGATCAGAAGGAGTAATAAAGTGATAATGTTAGCCAATGACAGTCAATATTGGGTTGGGTCGGGTCACACAAAATGGACCCATGGACAACTCTGATTCTACTGCAGTTTCATTTTCCGGGATTTATTTCTCGCTCAGGCAAGCGCACATAAACGTAGTTGTATACGTTTTCTTTCACAAACTGGCATGTATTAGGTTAAGCAGTCACAGAAAGTAGCGCGGCGTGACGGTCGGACATCCAGCAGACTGGAGGTCGACGACCGGACACGACCTCTTGCCGGCATATCAGCGACACAGCACAGTTCTTCAGCGAGATACCGGGGTGCTGTGCCGTGCAGAGCTCGGTAGACGAGGACTGCCAGTTTGAACTTGACACGTTCAGAAGCACGTAGCCACGGCAAGTTGTTCACACCCTTGTGCCACTGTAACCAAGCAATCTAGTATTTATATAGCTGATTCGGTTTGTTTGTATGTTTCCAATGGACGGCATGCGGTCTCCTTATAAGCTCCGGTTGGTCATGATGGGGTTATTTTGCAGAGAAACCGCGCGACGCCCGAGCACCGTGGGCAGTTTTTGAACGCCTCACGTAGAGACAGCGGCAGCAGCTATCAGCCTAGGCCAACGTGCGGCCCGCCGCTGCTGTGGATGGGCGTGCGTGCGTGCAGCGACAACAGCTGTGGTGTCTCAAACGACAAGGCACGAGTCTGCGGGATATGGGATGCGTGTCGTGCTACGGCACAGCGACCGGTCGACTGGAGGCTGGCGGCCGACCAACTCAACACGGTGTGTGTGTCTGCTGGAACGCTGGCCCAAGTCCACACAGCTTGCTGCAGAATCTGCACCTATGCGTTGTCGCCGCTCTTGCTATCGCGCGTTTAACGGCCGGACGCAGATCAACGTGCTGCGAACAACGGTTTTTGCACTGTTAGCGTCGCGGTCGCCGCGGCTATCGAGTGTGACAAACGACAGTGAGTGACGGACAAAGAGAGATGTGGCCAGCTTGCACGCACACGTATGGCAAGCTGGCATGCATTCCAGGATGCGCGAGGTGCCGTCGGAAGAATATTGTACGTTGCTGACGGACCTTTGGTTGGCATCGCTCGCCGACTATTTAATGACTGAAGGCAAAATTCTTGCTTGGACATATGAATTTGCCATGCACTGACTGCGGCGCCGTGCCGTATGTTTTGTATGCGAGCGCGTTGGTGGTACAGTAAATGCACTGACCTTCTCAACGGCGTGCTGCAGCCAGGACTGTTCAAAGTCCTGTATCATAGGACTAGCTTTTATAGCTAGTATTTTATAATTTGAAATTAGTCATCAGGCGGTGACGCTCGGCGGCTGGGAAGGTAACCGTAAGTATGGCACTGCACTGGCCATCCAGTGATGCTGAGTATGATCCAGACTGAGGCACAGTGGGTGGGCAAGCGCTCGTTCCCGTCAACCGCAACAGTAAAGCGCCGAGATAGCAGCAGAGATAACAGAGTGGATATCGAAAGTTGGCCGGTGCGTTATGTGTGTGCCGAAATGTCAAAGAGGCACGCAGCGTTCAGGGGAAGGGAGCGTGGAGAGGCGCGTCGTGGATTCGGCCGAGTGAGGGCGTGTGTTCACCGCCACCACCATCATCATCATCAGCATCGTCGGTGCGATCGCACGGCCGCCACAATGCGATGTCAGCTGGCACCGCGCGCCGCACCCGACGTGACTGAATGCCAAGTCCGCGCGTCGGTCGGTCCGTCCGTCCGTCGAGAATAGTAGCGTACCTGGCCGGTCGCTGGCTCGACTCGCCGCCCGACCGCTATCAGGTGTCCGGCGGCGCGGCACCGGGCGCCCGTCACGCGCTCGCCCCGCCCGGCCAGACCGCCACCGACAGACGAACGGACGGACGATGCCAGCTGGCGGCATTGCTTCCCCGGTGCCTGCACGTCAGTCAAGACCGTCAGTGGTCCGTCGGTCGACCAGCTATCTCTCAATATAGCTGCGCGCCGCCGGCGGCGCCGGCGGCGGCGGCCGCGCGCAGTACGTGGTATATACCTGTGCACGCTGCACGCTCCCGGCGGCGGCGCCGCGGGGCGCGAGAGAACGACCGACCACCGGGTCAACGATGCGTACCCCGCCTTCGACATGTCACCGAGACGATTCGTGGGTGGCGGCGGTAGGAGTACCAGTCGCAATGAGGGCGGGCGAGCGTCGCATCAAACGACGTCACGATATGTCAACTATTTTTGTAAAACTAGTCATCAACTGAAAGTTTAGTTAAATGTAAAATTTTACTTACATTTAGTTTTAGCTTAACTAAAATGTTTTAGTTAGTTGCCGTGCATGGCTGCTTACGACGAGGCGCCCACTGACCAATAGCACACTGCTGTCGGCAATACATCGTCGCCAGCCCTCTTACGAATCGTCTCCCGGGGACAGCAAAGGCATAACACGAGTCGTCGCACAATCGGCACGCACGTACAACCGGCTGGCACCACTGGCAACACCGCACCAGCATCTCATCGCGCCGGCCACCCGCCCCGCCTGCCAGTCAAACCGATGCCACCGCCGCTCAAGAACGCATCCTCCACAACAGCTGCTGCTGCTGCTGCTGCATGCAGCGCGCAAGGATTATGATCGACCTCAGTAACACACATACACGCCGTGTTATATGAGTTACGACAAAACCAGACTGCAGAATCCGCAGCGCACGCAGTCTCGCTCTCGAAAAGGCGCGAAGCTCTACAAGTAGAATGAACTGCGGTTGCGTGAAGGGATCGGTACTTTCCGGCAATACAAGCTTATTCGAGGTGCAGTGAAAATAGTCACGCAGCATGATGTCACAAAGAACTGACTGCCCGTCGCATTATCAGTACCGGGCTCGTTGTTGTACGGTATCAGAAGTCCAGCTTGCCTCTAGAAACTAAGAGGCTACGCCGCTACGGCTAACAAATCATTGAGAACATATCGCTGAACAAAATGTTGGCATCGCTGCATGGCGTCCAAAATTTAATAGTAATCAAACTCAAGAAAATTGTCAAACAACTTTAAAATATTTTTATTTATGACAATAAATAAAGTTGTTTAAAGTTGTTTAAATTTTAAAGTTGTTTGACAATTTTCTTGAGTTTGATTAGTATTAAATTTTTGACGCCATGCAGCGTCATGATTATGACAAACAAAACTAATTCCGCTTTTTATCGCCAGTTCGCTCAAAGATGCCAGCGAACATTTCGAGATGCTATTCATGCGTTTCACAACACGATAGGCCTACACGCTGTCTGCATGGTGGCTGTCACTAACGTATAGTAGACTGCAGTAAATGCGGCTGTCAGAACAGCTCCAGAATCTCAGTCAGCCAAACACCTTTATGCCCAATTCACACCGCCCGACCCGACACGAATAAAACTGTCGAGTTCTCAGTTTAGTCGCGTCGGCGTCAGCGGTGTACACCGTGAACTGGATTCCTGACGTCTCAAGAACGTCGACGACGACAGAAACTTTGTAAACTGAATATGTTGAGAATTTTAAAGGCAGCCAGACCAAGCCGCTCGACCGCCGTGATTCGGCCACCGGCTGACCCAGATTCCAGTTATTATTGTGTAGCCAATTTCGCCAACTCAAATACTTCACAGCGCCCACCGCGACGAAACGCGACAGTTTTGTCGCGTTGGGTCGGCGGTGTGAAACGGGCGTTAGTTTGCTTTCATACACGGCAAGAGTACTGTATCTTGCGTCTGGCTTATAAATAGTTACAATCGCAGTATCATCACTTCGTTACACGACAACAAGTACAAGAATTCCATTATCATATCACGTACAGCGACGTTGTTGCAATTAAGTGACTACTAGCCCACTTCGCACTAGCTGCAGTTATATACACCGATGATGCCGTTTTACGTTTAAAAACAAGCCTACTGAAAGTAAAACTATGAGTATAAACAGACAACACTAGGATGCCTTCAAGATACGAGGCGCAGTGTCACACTGTCATCTGACTAGCTGCTGTTTTAGTGTTTACTAATGCGATCAACTCAGTCTGTGATTAACTGTAGGCCTACACTATACCGTCGTAGGTACACCTAACATTGCTTTATCATCGATCGCCCCAAAACTCGCAAGTTCCCCGGCTTACCTATCCGACTTCCAAGCACCGCTCCGGTAACATCATTCATTCGCTGAGCACGAGAGCGAGCGGCGACCGAGCGGCCTTGAACGTAGCGTACGCGCCGGGCGCGGCGACGAGACGAGACGAGCGCGCGCCGACAACAAACGCACGGCGGCAGCGGCGGCGGCGGCACTCGGAGAAGGTAAGGCACCGACTGACCGAACTGCAGCGACCTGCCCACACGAACGTTTTTATCACTGGCTGGGCCGAGAGGCTGGAGCCGGCATGCGCACAGTGGTGGCACATGTCAGCGGCAGCTCCACGGTGCACGGCCGACGACGACCACTATCCGACGACGCGTACCCCAGCGGCAGGAGATCAGCAATTAACTAGAGATTTTAGTTAACCTAAAACTAAATTTTAACTAAAATTTAACTTAATCGTATAGCTCACAACTGTTTTATAAGAAAATATATACACGTCGCTGACGTCGTTCGGTCCGACGCTCGGCCACCGTCACTGCGCCTCGCACGCCTGATGTCGCCACCCCTCCTCCCGGCGCTGGGGCACGAATCGCGTTTCTTGCTAATCAAAGGCGGGGTAGGGAACGTCCGCGCGGCCGCCACGACGACAGCGCGAGATGTCGACGTCGGTCTGATCAGAGGCGGACAGCTGCAACACCAACCGTCACACGCCGGCCCGGCCCGGCTCACCAAGGCTCGCTTGCCGGGCCCGCCCGCCCGACCAGAGGCATGGCGCGTAGAGAGGTCGATGAGTACCGTCCGCCGGTCTGCCCGCCAGTCAGCTGACAGCCACCAACCTCCACTGCGGCACACAGTCAGCCAGCATCATCCACCTAGCCGTGTCCAAATAAGATTTGTTTAATTGTTAGCCAGCATCGGAGTCAGACCGACCGCGTTACCGTACTTGCTAATCCCAACCCTTATAACTCTTGTCACTGACCTATATGACCTTGATTTTCAATCCCCCGTGACCCACACACATGCACAAAATCAAGGTCAAAGGTCAGGCGGTTCAAAAGCTAGAATAAAAACAAACGGCAAGATAGACCGTTGACGGACACGACCGATTTCATTGCGTGCCTCGCTAACGCGGCCGGTGACGCGCCGACCACTTTGGCACAAAAATACTCCACAAACAGCCAACTAACTGGCTGTTAACAGTTTCAAATTCAGATCTGCTTTATAGCCACGGTCGGCTGATATCGTGACTGAATGAACGACCGGAGGGAGTGGAGCCACAAACGACTCAAACGTGTGTCATCTGAAGTTTGAAGGTGCGTTGCAAGACCAACAAAGCTTGTCTTGCTTTAATCTGACCACAAAGCTCTCGTTTATTTTCAACACTGCCAGCGCCAATTACCTTGACCTTGGGTCTTTCACGGCAAACCGAAGACAACACAGAACACGCTCATCGATTCGTTTAGTCGCGTCATACGACTGAATAAGCGTCATTGAGTGTGACAACGATGACGTAACCATGACGTCATCGTCGTTACATCGTTGCATCGATTTCTGCAGCAGCAGCAGCATCGCTCATTTCACTGCACTATCAACGACCTACTATAGTCGCTGCACGGCTTGCCGCTCGCTGTCACGTGTCTCTTCCTTACGTCTAGGCTACATTTGTCGGCAAATGTCTCCTGAAGCTCAAACTCCATCACGCCTACTTAGATTTGATGTAGATTTCTTTTAGCCTTTCGATTTGTTGTACACTGTACAATAAGTTGTACAAAAATCCACAACAGCTCGACGTAATGCAGCTTGAGCATAAAAGCTGCGAACGAGCGCTGTTGATCGGAGCATAGCGCCGCAGTGCTAATCAATCACCAGCTGATGAGCAGGCCTATACAGCACCACGTGCTTGGTCGTCAACAGAAAACAACGTACGGCACTGAATAACGTCGACATACTGTAGCGGTGTCGTGCAGCGCACACATCACATCTGCCTGCAGTTGTTCCTGGCACGTCGCAGCGACTGCGAGCGTCGAGTCACATCTAGCGTGCTCGGCAGTGGTCGAGCGAGTGTGCGGAGCGGACTGATGCCGGCGCGTGCATGCCACGAGCCGAGCAGGGCCAGTGTCGCCGCCGCCAACACACACACAG
>Ga0126334_10000523_pt1 | contig 11311 bp, 5 predicted proteins | sample InaspJWI49metaG_FD_94491 | JGI IMG/M metagenome (GOLD analysis project Ga0126334, IMG submission 94491) | Marine gutless worms symbiont microbial communities from Oahu, Hawaii - Inanidrilus sp. 2 OAHU.JWI-49 metaG | ecosystem: Host-associated > Annelida > Digestive system > Unclassified | place...
GACGAGCATCAGTGAATGAGTTGGCGAACTCTCGGCGTGCTCAGCTGCGGTCATCAGGTTGGCCAGTGCACTACTTCGCTGACCAACTGGAACAGCTGGTAATGTTTCATTCAAATGTTTGCTGTAGTTTCAGATAGATTTATACACCCCTGTAGAGTTGGTATGAACATGTATTTGCTCTGGCTGAATGTATAGTCTGTTCATCCATCTAGTGATGCCCTGTCATTTCTAAATAGTGAATCGTTTTGACTTCATTCACCACTGTTCTATTACATGTTGTGATGTCGTGTGTTGATGTGATGAAGATGAGTCTTTTGCTCTAATGTGCATACTGTTGTTGTTATTCCCAGTTACTCACTTCTCTGTACTAAATGCTTTAAAAGGTCTGTGAGAGGATAGTAGTTTCTTTCCTATGATTGATATTTTGTTTCTCCGATTTCTCATATTTCTCTCTACAAAGATTGTATAAGTAGTTGTTTTTTTTTGGTCTGACTCCAAACTGCATATGTCCCTGCTACCTGTGTTGAGGTTAGTGCTATAAATTGCACGAAAATTATTTGGTCATTATTTTTGTAAAATGCAATACAGCGTGTGTTATATTATGCTGCTAGCGAGAGATGGAGCGTGACGTTTTGGAGCGACTTAAAGCAAGTGTTCCCGAGGAGGCCAGTAATGTACATCAATCCATTAATTGTACTGGAGCCGATGACGATGGTTTGCATGCCATACGAGAACTAGTACTGGTATGACTTGTTGTGGATTACTGAAATTGATAGCTGTTAAATTTTACTGCTGGTAACAGAGTGTATTTGTTGCAGATATTAAAAGTACTTTTGGGCCAGTCAGTACCATTTCTGGGCTGGAAAACTGGACTTTTCTTCTCTCTCTCTCTTCACTTTGTAACCATTCTCATTGAAATCACTGTGATAAATTTTTCTTAACTTTTTCCGAACCAATGAGCTGCATTCGCGCCACCCCTTAGTCTTCATTACATTATCTATGTTGTTATATTTTGTTTGATTAATTATATGCTATTCACAATTACTGGAGGGGTTAATTGCATGATGCACAGTGTATGACAATGCTTAAAAGGTCAGAGGTTAATTACACAAGCATTGTAAGTCAGTAACTGTATCAACTTATAATTTGGTGAAAATTTGCTTTGTAGCAGTGAAATTCTTAAATACGGAACACACACCCGTTTAACGGCCCTTTTTCCAGGATAGACTACCCGGGTGAGCTGTTACCAGAAAGGTAAAACCAATCTGGATTTTACAGAAGCAAGAGTTAATGAGTGGCAGTGGCATCAGCTGGGACGTATGCAAGTCTGCACCTCGCTCCAGACAGATAACCTCGGCAGCATGTGGTTAAGGTAGCAGTGGATTAGTGTTTACAATCACTAAAATCTCATATTTAAGTTTCAGTCAAGTTTGTTAAGTTGTGTGTAATGTAACTGATTATGAAATGATTACCATGGTGTTTATCCACACTTTTGACTTGTTACTTATTTTATTTAAAAAAATGATCACTAGAGTATGTAGAATTATTGGTGGACGTGTGTATATTGTAGGGGAACATGCAGCGATGTCAGCAGTTTGTTGCACGACTGGAAGAGACTCGATCAACGCTTCTCTCGATCACCGAGACGCACAAGCAGAGAATTAGTGACATCATTAGCCGACACCAGAGCAAGAGGATTGTGAAGAAAAAAGAGCGTTTGTGAACAACAGTACTGCATCATAATGTACTGTCGTTGCATGACTGATGCCATCACAGCACTCTCAGATTGAATTTTGTGTCGTTATGAGATATCGGCGATTCTGCAATAGTCGGAGGTTCCTGTCTTCTCGGTGCAATCTTCAGTATGCAAGAACAGTAGGCTACTGCCAGTCGGCTGAATTTATGTACAATGATATAAGTTCTACATGTTCCCCGACTGTTCTGTATGCAACTTGTACATAACAGTGTAGCATACACAAATGTACAGAACTTGTGTATAGGTGTTGACCCTATGTTAGCTGTGTATTGGGCCGAGCAAGAACGTGACTACTGCACTTACCAGTGTGCCAAATACTGACGCACATAACATAAGGGCAGTTGTAGTGTTAATTAATTAACTAGTAATTACACATTCTCTACTTACTCTCATTTTTGGCCTCCTTATTGTTTCGCCATTCTAACGTAGGAGTGTTGCTGTTTAAGTGCAGTTGTGGGCTTGAGTTTGATCCTGTAGATACTTGTCTGGCAGCAATTGGAAGAGTATGTGGCCAGAATTGCTTCCGATAGTGTCTCAAGTATCGCAGTGCATGATGTCAAAAGACTTTTGACATCTGTGGATGGCATGAATTTTATTGTAGCAAATTTTACTGTTGCATTATGAATTTTTTTATTACTTTATACACCATATATTGTCATCTCTTGCAGAAGTTTATACAAACTTATGATTTTAGCGATGGACATCTGTTAGTCTCTGTAGCATTACTGTGCATTATTGCCCACTAATGTTTGTCATCATTTGAGTGAACTTAATTTTGTGCTTAGGTTTATGAGTTGTGAATGAGTAACTGAGTATGGCTGAGATTCCCACTTGAAATAATAGGTCATTTGTAGAACATGTTTTAGGGAGTTTTGATTTTGTGTCTAACTTTACCTTTTCATCTCAACTTAGCGTACAGTGCAAATGTATCTTTTGTTTTGTATAAATGCAAATAAGTTATATGTTCATATGCCTATGTGTTGGTTGTTCTGGCAAAGAAACAGAGACATTAGACAGCTAAACTACACATAATCTATGCGACATTGTTATCAAGGCTGTCACAACTACAATACTACTGCTGTGTGTCATATGGTACACTAATGTCATAGTTGTCATTTATTTTATACAGTTTGCTGGCCATTTCATAATTACACATAAAATGATGTGGATATTTTGCATGTACTGATGGACTTTTTTCAGTGCTTTGCTGTTGTTATTTTGGCACTGGAACTGGAATCCTCAGTATTCATCTGATCCCTGCAGGCGATCAGTGCTAAACAACCAGTAGATCAATTAAACAAAAGCTCTCAGTAGCAGTTATGGTAGTATTTATATTTAACTGTGCATTTAACTCTGGTGATCGTGTGTGACTTGAAACTTTATTCTGCAGATGTCGACTTTAGTGATACAAATTGGCAGATTCCATTTGTTTGTGAACAAATTCGGGAGTATTTGACACAGACATATACTGAAATGAATTTATGTTAATATGAAGAGCAAACCTGCCTTCAGTGCTTCGACACTGTTGGTTGGGCGTCAGGAAGAGCATCCGGCCTGTAAAAATGAGTATTAAGGTGTTGATGTGGTTATTTGTCTGGAGTGAGGTGCAGATTGTTTGCATATGGTCCAGCTGATGCCACTGCATCTAAAACCCCATAATCTCTTGGCTCATTTAAATCTAGACTGGTTTTACTTTTCTGTTACTGTCTTATCCAGGTTGTGCAGGAAAAGAGGCTGTTAAATGGGTGTAATATTGGTTGTAATATTATGAAGAACAAACCTAGGATAGTGCACAGTTTGACATACTGTGCAGACATTTAGTACTGGTACACTTCATGTGCCCATTGTATAGTTGTTTGTGCACTGTTAATTTATTGCTAGTTATTGTTGTATGTCTGTGCATATTATCGTAACAAGTACACCACACCGATAATGCAACTTTGCCGTACTGGTTATTTATGTAGTACTCGGTCTGACTTATTAGCAGACAAGTGGTGTGCAATCTTTAACATGTGTCAGTGCCCTTCTGTGAATATACCTATCATTGTGAAGATAGCCACTGTTATGAAGTCACAGATCAGGATATGAATGTTCAGGTTTCATAATATTTGTTAGTTACATTCTAACAACTGTCCGTTAATGTCTGAAGAAGGTCTTTCAACACATCAGTGTTTTGAATGTTGGTTGAATGACAGAAGGATGCCTGGTCCCAGAGGCTTCCTCCCAGAACAGGTGGAAGAAGATGATAAATTGGGCATTAGGTTACCCATGTAAAGTGGCCAGCTTCATTTGTACCAGTTATAAACCTGGTGAAAGTAGTTGTCTAGTAAAACAAACTTTCTAATGCTTAATTCATATCTAGTAAAACTGTAGTTAGATGTTTTAAAGGGCTCTCGAGGTACTAGTTGTAATTAACAGTTGACTGGCTAATTTACCACAGCATCCACCAAGTCTTTCTGTCATTTTCAGAATGTTATTTACATTTCTAAGTTCCAACAGTTCATTATATTAAAATAGGTTACAGCAAATTGCTTATTTTTAGTTTACGTTGCGGTTTTTTTCTGTGGCACATTTTATATTATTAAGTGAGATCAGCTGCTGGGGTGGAATTTTAATAATGTTTTGAGCAGATGTATTTGATGTGTAAAATGGCCAAAAACCTGATTGGATTGGTTGCTGTTTGGCAGCATGTTCACTTCAGCGGTATGCAGCTGTGTTGTTTGTCAGTTGTATGAGTGCAGGTTGATTATTGGGCAGCAGAAGTGCAAATTATGCCAGTGTAATATCTGGCGTTTATTTTGTATGTGTACATCTGTCAGGATGTTTGCTGTAAATAACACCACTTAAAGTAGTGTATTATATCTTAATGGTGTTCTGTATCTTTTATATCCTTTTAGCAATTTATGTTGTGCAAAATGTGGAGATACAGACTTCTACACTTAAGGAATATTGATCAGCATCTGGTTGTATTTTGACTTCTCTCCAAAATGACAGCTGCCCCCATCTTGGATTTTGAAACGTGACATTTCAACAAATGCTAACACTAAAATGGCCATTTTAATGAAGATGTGGAATTCGAGCTTTAAATGCTAAACTAATCTGTAGGTTGGGTTTTGGTTTTTTCAGCACCGAGCCAAGAGATTACCTGGGAAGAACGTCTCCAAAATGACCTATTTTGTATTCAGTGGGATGCAAAAACCTTGCTCCATACTCCATAGTTAATGTCGAATTTCACTGGAAGCTATAATGCAAGCCAGGAATGGTCTGTGATTATGTCCATCTATGAACTGCAGAATTTGGTAGATTGTCTATAATGGCTCGTAGTCTTTACAACATGTCTAGAAAAAAGTTCCACTATAGCTTTAATTTTGCCCATAACTGCCCAATGCTGGCTGGTTTCTGGATTCTGTCTCTGACGGATTTATTGGCACTGCACGCATAGTATGCAGAGCCATGTCTGTGTAATGGTGCAGTGTCCATCTGTCTGTCCCAGCATGGGCCCACAGCAGGAATCCCACTGCTGCAGCTGCAGGTTTGTTGCTGTGGGCCCAGCAGGCTGGAGATATCGATCAATTGCTGCACGACCGGCGCTCAGCAGCAGCTGCCGGTGTCACGTTGTCAGTGTGAAGCTGTACACAGATGTGTCACGATTATTGGGCAACTGATAGTAGTGCATATAGCACACACTGCGACAGCCTGCACGTGAATACCAGTGACAGCTGCATACCGGCTGTCGTCAACAAAATCTGTGAAACATGCTAGCTTGGTACCTGATACATCCAAATGTCGAGTTTTGTCAACCTCGAAGCTCAAATTGTGCAGCTGTTGCAACCACTCGTCTGATTTTGCGATTGCGTCGTCTGCACTGCAGTGGTTGCATATGCAGCTGTGCTAATTATACGGGTTAGCGTAGGCAATATTGCAACAAACTGCAAATACCCTGAGCTGTATTAGAAAGTTGAACACAAAGATGACAATAGCTAAATGTTGAACAATTCTCAGTCGAAGTTACGTGTGACGTATTATGCTCATGCAGTCGTGATCATTGAACTCCAGGGAAGTCTGTAGGCTAGGAGTTATCATTATCGCTAGGGCTTCGCCCCGACATCAATCTTGTTCTTATCGCGCTGCGTGTTGCCGTGTTTTGCCCCGCTTATTCCTTTCCTTCTTCTCTTCGTGTTCATACCCCTGCAAGCGCGCGCGGACCTTGCGTAGGCCTGCAGCGTGCTTTGACAGCCAGTCTGCCAATGTCGTGTGTCATCATACGGCCGCTCACGCTGCTACAGGTCAGCCTTTGCTGGGGAATGGAGATGGACGGCAGAATGTGTATGCCACTGGCCCCTCTAGTTTGCTGGCCTACTTAGACGGTTGTCTGTCGAATTCTGCGTTCCAATTTCCTAATTTTCTCCTAGATAAAAATATCTGTCTCCTAACGAACTCCACCAGTGATAGGCCCTATCACGTGGCCCTATATTGTTGCTGCCAAGAACTCTCCGTCGATGAGTTGACAACGGTTGCTGAGTTAGCCTATCGGTTGAAAATGGCGGTGGACGAACAAAATGAGTTTTTAAAATCTATCGATGCATGAACTGGGCCAGCTTATTTTCTACATGTGACAACTAAAAAATCAGCAAACCGGGAACAGGAGAACGTTGGCTGGTGAAGTTACGAATTGCATAGAATTTTACTTACTATGTGGGATATTTGACTTATGCAAACAGCAACGAGGGCGTGGCCAGTGGGAGTGGCGTGAGTTTATTTTTCGGTTATACAGGTGGTGTTACATCGCTTAAATTGGTCATTTGTTTGACTGTTTGTGGGCTAAACGTTATTAAACATGTCGAACTATCATCGTCCGGATGCAAAGGTTATCCAGAACTTGAAGGATATTGCCAACAAACTGCGAATTCACAGCATCAACGCGACGAACGCGAGCAATTCTGGGTGAGCATGTGACATGCCGGTATGCCGGTAGTGCGGTTTGGTAAGGATTGTCTCCGGTTGTTGAAGTTGTTGTTTTGCATAAAACATTAAAAACATTAGCAGTAATCACTGTCATCGTGTGTGTCACATTCTGTGCATGCAAACAAGCTGCTTCATTAATGATAGCAATAAGTCACTTTGCCGCCGTCGCACATATCGATCTGTCGTATTCGCCAGTTGACGCCAGTCTGTATCCACGTCAGATGCATTGTTCATCAGGCATACGTGAGTTTGCCTCCCAAAGGCTATGATTCAGTTAAGCTGTTTTGGCAGGGCTCATAGTCCTGAACACACAGACACACCATGCCGTTCTGACTGTACCAGTAGTCTATGTCTGTCCCTTGCATGCAATGTGGTCTAAAAATGCAACTCTGAATGTTTATTCTTATTATTATTAATAAGGACCTTTATATAGCACAAATTCACAGTGCTATGTCGGCAGAAATGGCAGTATGGTAAGGTAGCTCTCTGTTTTTAAATATCTTTGGAAAGTCTCCTCCGTGATGTCACTTGATCACAGTGCCACAAACTGTTCCATACGATTGGTCCACTAATGGTGAAACTACTGTCGTCATATGTTGTCCATGTGTGCGAAACTGATAGCAGGCACGCGTTGGCTGATCACAGGTGTGAACGGCCAGTCATCAACTTGCAGTACTCAGACAGATATGCCGAAGCTAGTCCATGAAGGCACTCGAAGACCAGAACAGCTGTCTTGTACCTGATCCACAGATGGACTTGTAGCCAATAAAGTTTTCACATCACAGGTGTAATGTGGTCAGATTTTCTGGTTCCAATGACCAGGCGAGCAGCAGTGTTCTAGAATGGGGCTTGTCTGGCATCCGACCAGTGACACCAACAAAAAGCTGGTTGCAGTAATCTAGTCGACTGCTGATGAAGGCATTAGGCTCCATCTACAAACCTCTCAATGACAGTTGAACTTCATGTAGTTATAGGCTTGATGTGAACTTTAATAGTTCATTGTGTTTGTTTCAGACATCCAACATCATGTTGCTCTGCTGCAGAGATTATGTCAACTTTGTTCTTTTATGCAATGAAGTACAAAGTGGATATACCACGCGACCCAGCCAATGATCGCTTTGTGCTGTCAAAGGTGAGGTTGTGCTCTGAAGTCAGTTTCTGACTCCATTATTGTTTTGTGATTTTCTTGCATTACAAACTTTTGTCTTTCTGTTAAGCTAATGTTATTTTGCTGTTGTTAGAAAACTATGCTTTGTTCCAGGGCCATGCTGCACCTGTACTGTATGCTGCATGGGTGGAAGCCGGACTCTTGACAGAAGCTGATTTGCTGAACTTGCGCAAGCTGGATTCAGACTTGGAAGGACACCCAACTCCTGTACGCTTTTGCAATTTTTTTTATTAAAAGGTTTTAGGGAATTTAATTAATTTGATTAATTATGAAATTTATTATTTATTACATGCTTGACATTTTTATTTAGTTGAAGGTCTCATTTCATTTATTACCTGTTAATCAAAAACGAAAATGTTTTCTCTGTACAGTTTTTATTTTTGTTGCGTGAAAGGTACATTTTTGTAAATGTACACTTGCTGATTTAGTGGCAACATTTTTGTGTGTCCCAGATGTTGATATATAGCCAGCAGTTGACAGGCTTAGATCCTGAAAATTAGCTTTATTCATGTACATTTTTTGCAGCGTCTACCTTTTGTTGATGTGGCAACGGGGTCTCTTGGTCAGGGACTGAGCTGTGCTGCTGGAATGGCTTATGTGGGCAAATATGTTGACAAAGCTCAGTGAGTTGTGTGATATTTGTTCTTGTAATGATGGTCTGTAAAATTATTTTGATATGTTATTTTGAAAGGTAGCATTCAGACTACTAGATGGTTATGCTGTAATAAAATTTTGACTGTTAGAACTGCCTGGCATCGGTGTGGGAGAGCTGACATAACGAGAGCAGCACTGCTGTATCAGGAGTCCAGTTGTGGATCAAGAAAGGATGAGGTCGGGCCACTAGCTAGAGTTAGTGCTTTGACACTGATGGTTGGCTGGCGGGAAGGATATCATATTCCACTAATCCTTAGAGGTTCTGTTCTGTAATAGGTAGGTGAGGAGGACCTGGCTGACCCAGGTTCACCTGTAAAAGTGGCCATTAGATGGAAGTAGTATGGTAATAGTTTGACTGTCGGAGGTAAATTTGATTTCTGATTTCTGCTTTGCAAGTGGTTTTTTGTGATAATTCAGGTATAGAGTGTACTGTTTAATCGGTGATGGAGAGAGTGCGGAGGGGGCAGTCTGGGAGGCTCTGCACTTTTCCAGCCAGTACCGTCTTGACAACCTTGTAGCAGTTTTTGACATCAATCGCCTCGGCCAGAGCGAAGCAACTTCACTGCAGCATGATATGGATATATATCAGCGTAGACTAACAGCATTTGGGTTGGTTTTTCTTTCCTGTCTTTTTTACATTTTTATAACTGAAAGTTTTAATTTTTGCCAGCAGTTATTTCCTGTATTGCATGTACTTATGAGTTGTTTTTTTTGTTGCATTTTTCTTGATGATAACATTGTCTTTAGTGATATTACACTTGCTTGGGCGTCAGCGAGAGCATCTGGCCTGTAAAAATTGAGTGATGAGGTGCTGATGTGGTTGTCTGTTTGGAGGGAGGTGCAGATTGTTTGTATATGGTCCGGCTGATGCCACTGTCATCCTAGAACTAGAACCCTTTCATCTCCTGCCTTATTGAAATCCAGACTGGTTTCACCTTTCTGGTACCAGCTTACACAAGTTGTCCTGGAAAAGAGGCCATTAAATGGGTGCAGTAGTAGTAGTAGTTTTGATGGTGACACTAATGAAGAGATGATGAGGCCAGGCTAGGCCACTGGTTAGGGTTAGTGTTTTCTGTTGCATTCAGTGCAGTTGTGCTTTGACACTGATGGCATAAACAAGTATCAGCTGTTGCAGATGAACCCATGCAGTGGCATTGTGCTGTAGACAGTGGTGGATGATTAATGTGATAAACTAGCGGTCAACCATTACAGGTATTGTCAACTTAGTTGACTGATGACAGTCTAATTTATCACGCGAAACCTCCGCCTTTGTCGTGCAAAGTTGACAACATGATGCAATGATTGACCTGTTTTAGGTTAAATGTAAGTGGCTGTGTATGGTGTAAAATTGTTGAAGTGCAGTCAGTCGAAAATAGAATTGATGAGCATGAGTTGAACTGTTGTGCATAGGTGGAACACATATGTGGTTGACGGTCATGACGTAGATGCTCTTTGTCGAGCACTCTATGAAGCTACCACAGTTAAGGACAAACCTACATGCTTATTGGCAAAGACATTCAAGGGCCGTGGGATTCCAGAAATCGAAGATGCCGATGACTGGCATGGCAAGGCAGTTGGTGCGGCAAAATCAGACTCCGTTCTTGCCGCTATTAAAAAACAGATAGCAAATCCTGGTCCACATGGATTGCGCCCTTGCTTGCCTGCTGACACACTGGCAGAAATTCCTTTTGGTGGTATTCAGTTGTCTGATCCACCTGCGTACAAAGTTGGGGATAAGGTGCGTCATTTTTCTAGTCTTTATTTTATGTCATATAGAATAATAGCACTTCGTGTTAACAAGTACTGCAGGTGTTAGAATTCTGTGTGCATGTGTTTTTGAATTGGCTATGATCTTGTAGTTAATGCGTGCATGAGTAGATGTGTTTATTTGGAACTACTCAAAGCTCAGACTTACAAATGTGAGATATTTGGTTGTTGTTTTCAAATATTGCACTATCTGCATGTTTTAGCACTATTTAGCATGATATCTTTGGCATAAATCATGATGAATCTTCCACAAATGAATACGTTGTCATATATCAGAAATTCGGAACTGGTCGTAACTATCTGTGTTAGCAACGTTCTACTTGCCAGTTCAATTTAATTACCATTGTGTTCACTGAAAAGTTGTAGATAACAGTTTTTGCAAAAATACCATTGCTCATGGAAGGGTCTTTTATCCACTAGCCTAAGGAAAAGAGACATCACAGCACTAGCTTACCCATTAATTGAGTTTTTGTCGTTATTATTGTTACTGTTTTTCCAGCATTATTTTAAGTCTGTTTTAAATCATACCGATTACTGCTATTTTGCACACAGGTAGCCACTCGTGTGGCATATGGAACGGCACTTGCCAAGCTTGGCAAAAACAATCCACGTGTTATTGGAATGGATGGTGACACAAAGAACTCCACATTTTCCATCAAGCTGAAGGTGAGAATGTGAGATATTAAATGCTACTTTGCAATTGGTACTGTGGCTACTGCCACAGTCTGGGTCTTAATACTAAGTCACAACATGCCAGCATTTCATGTTGTTTGAAAGCACACAGACGATAGTGCTGTCGAAGGTCACTGTTTAGTTGCATTTGTTACACTTGTTAACTCGACATTGTTTGCCATATTACTGACAGGTAGAAATGTACACAAGAAGCTCAGCTATCGCCAAGGGACCGCGCGATGCGTCGTGTCAATTGAAATTTTGCCAATTGCCACGCAACAGTGCAGAAACTACTTATACGACAAGTCCTGACCAAATCGATGGTATGA
>Ga0126334_10000525_pt1 | contig 11291 bp, 9 predicted proteins | sample InaspJWI49metaG_FD_94491 | JGI IMG/M metagenome (GOLD analysis project Ga0126334, IMG submission 94491) | Marine gutless worms symbiont microbial communities from Oahu, Hawaii - Inanidrilus sp. 2 OAHU.JWI-49 metaG | ecosystem: Host-associated > Annelida > Digestive system > Unclassified | place...
TCGACTTCACCATCCGCAACGCCTGGCAGAAGTAATTAGAGGAGTTAAATTTGTCAATGGTGTCGAAGAAAAACGGATTGCCGCCTAATTTCTTCATACACAACTATTGACTATATCTCCGATAAACTGGTGTTGTTGTCAAAACGTATACAGATATCGATAAGTGAGAACGTTTTAACATGAAACCTGCTTCAAGCAAGGCTGAAAATGCCATTGTGAAAAAAACTCGAAAGACCGGTGTTGTTCTTGCCCTTGAGATCAGGAAGGCTTGTCCGCATCCTTTGAAGCAGATCGATACAGTGCGATCCATGAAATTTATAAAGGCTATTTTTTCCCCGCCAATTGTGCTAAAAAACATTTGCCAATTTATTGCATCCCGAATCGTTTTCAAAAAAGATGTGATCGAAAAAATAAATACCCGCCCGTAGCATTACCGACGGACGTTAATACAACTCGTCGGATTCAGAGCCTGATCAAACCTTTGGCCTAACCAGCCGGATAAGGGAATGTTCAGATGATCACGCTGATTCTGTTTTTGACATTTGCGATCTTATTGATCTTCGGCGTACCCATAACCGTCGCCTTGGGGCTTTCGGCCATTTTCACCATGGCGGTCAGCACCTGGATGGGCAACATGACCGCCGGGATATCATTTCTGATACAAGGCATGTTTACCGCCTTCGACTCATTTCCCATCATGGCGATTCCGATGTTTATGCTGGTCGGCGAGATCATGAGCCGTGGGGGCGCCTCTCGCAGACTGATAAACCTCGCCAGTGTCATCGTCGGAAAGGTTCGCGGCGGCTTGGCATACATAGCCATTGTCTCTTCGATGTTTTTCGCCTGTATCTCAGGCTCAGGGCCAGCCGATGTGGCTGCCATTGCCACCGCCATGATCCCCCAAATGAAGCGTTACGGATATCATAGGGGATACTCCGCGGTGTGCATCGGCGCTGCCGGAACATTGGGAATCCTGATTCCACCGAGCATCCCGGCCGTCATCTACGGGGTGGTGACGGCCACCTCGATCGGAAAACTTTTTATCGCCGGGATGTTGCCGGGTTTGTTAACCGGTATCGCGCTGATGGCGACCAGTTATTTTATTTTCGGACGGACTCGAAGCAACCTTACAACCGCCAAAGACCGCGAAGATCCTAATGACGCGCTCAACACAACGCCCCAAAACCCGGATTCGGATATGCTCCTGCCCAAAATCGGTTTTATGCGCGCCATTTATGAAGCCAAATACTCCATTGGCATGCCAATTCTGATCTTGGGCGGCATTTATACCGGCTTCTTCACACCCACCGAGGCGGCTTCGGTGGCCGTCGCCTATGGACTGATAGTAACCATCCTGCTGGACAAAGAACTGAAGGTGCGTGAAATCTTTCCGGTTTTGCTCAAGGCCAGTCTCATCTCCGGTATCGTTTTAATCCTTGTGGGTACGGCCATTCTGTTTGGTCAGATCATGACCTTGGAACATTTTCATAAAACAATCTCCACCTTCATACTCGGTCTTTCACCCAATAAATACGTTATTCTAACCATTATTTTGCTTTTCCTGATCCTGCTTGGCATGTTTATGGAAACCCTTGCGGCGATCATCCTTTTCGGTCCGATGCTGCTCAAAATCGTCGTACCATTAGGGATTGACCCGATTCATTTTGGGATCATCATGATTCTCGCTTCCGAGGTCGGCTTTATGACGCCGCCCATCGGCGAGCATCTTTTTATCGTGTCCTCGATATCGGGCGAACCGTTGGAAAAAATAATCGTTTATGCCCTGCCGTATGTTTTGACACTGATCGTGGCCCTGATCATCGTAACGTTTGTACCGGCCGTCACTCTGTTTTTGCCAAATCTTATCTACAATTTCTGAGGTATCCGATGTCGACTGCAAAAAAATGTTTTTTATGGGTGGATGAACACTTCGAAGAGGTGTTTCTGATTCTGACCTTGGGAACCATGGCCGTCCTTATTTTTTCGCAAACCGCCATGCGCTTTACCCTCCGCAAAACACCGGCCTGGTCCCAGGAGTTGGCGCAGTTTATCCAGGTCTATTTTGTCTATCTGGGTGCCAGCTATGCCATCAAGAAAAACGCCCATATACGTTTGACCTTTGTCACCAAATATTTAGCCAAGCGTCTGCACAACGCATTCGAGGTATTAAGCCATCTGTTTTTCATCGTATTTTGTATCATCCTGATATGTTGGAGTATACCGCTGTGCTGGGACATCAAAAGCTTCAACCAGGTCTCGGCCGCCATGCAGATCCCCATGTTCATCCCCTATCTTGCGTTGCCGTTGGGCGGAATCCTCATGGTTATCCGGCTGGTTCAAAAAATCATCCAAATCTTCAACAAAAAGGAAATGTGAATTCAAGAAATCATTTTTGTCGGATGCGCTGATCGTTAATCTTTTGTTGAAAGGAGGTAATTTATGAAACTCAGATTAAAAATGTTACTGATTGCTTTGGTCGCCGTATGTTTGGTTTTTGCCTTCGGCGCCACTGCGGGAGCCGCCAAATATGTGATTCGGGCGGCAACCGTCCTGGTGGACGAGTCGCCCATCGCCCAGAGTCTCTATCTGTTCGCCAAAATCGTTGAATCGCAAACCAACGGCGATATCGAAGTCCAGGTATTTTCCGGTGGCAAACTCGGAGACGAACGGCCCAATATAGAGGCGGCCCAGCTGAACAACATCCAGGTGGCAACCCCCTCCGGTGGGGTTCTGGCCAATTTCAGCAAAAAAATCCGGGTCATCAATCTACCGTTTCTGCTGACCGATCAGAAAGTCGCCTATAAGGTTTTGAACGAGTCGGATTTCGGCCAAAAACTCCTCGACAGCCTGTCAGAGATTGGTTTGATCGGCCTTGCCTTCGGCGATTACGGCATGCGTAATTTGACCAGCAAAAAAGAGATCAAAAATATGGCCGATCTGAAAGGGTTGAAGATACGGACGATGAAGGTGCCTGATCATCTGGCCTTGTGGAAAAATATGGGTGCCAATCCCACGCCCATCGCTTTTTCGGAGTTGTACACCGCGCTTCAACAGGGTGTCGTAGATGGTCAGGAAAATCCATATGAAACTATTTTTCTGAGTAAATTTTACGAGGTTCAGAAATATATCACCGTTGTCGGTCACATCCATGACCTCCAACCGATCATCATGAGCAAAAAATTTTACGACAGCCTTCCGCCGAATTATCAGCAAATCGTTCGCAACGCGGGCCAAATAGCAAACAAGTATCTGTGGTATATCACCGGCAAACAGAATGACACCTTCAAACAACAGTGCGAAAAAGCCGGTATGACAATCAATTATTTTTCCAAGGAAGAAATGGCCAAGAGCCTGGAAGTCAACAAACCGCTGGTTGATCAGATCCGAAAGGTGGCTGGTGACAAACTGGTCGACGAATACATCGCCGCTGTAGAAGAGGCCAAGCAATAGCCGCTGGCGACTTACCGATTAACGCATCCGAAACATGCCCGCCGGCCGATTCAGAGGATTATGGTGTGCGGCGGAGTTGAGCGGAAGGAGGGTTTGCGCCCGCCTTCCGTTCACAACCAATGAAGCCCCCTTTTTACCGCAGCCGCTTTGACACATACCGGTGAATATCCATAGTGAAATCTCAGTCCTACCCGCCCCGGGTGTCGATCAACTTTCGGTAGCAACCCTTGCTGACAATAACAGCGGCGCCCTCTCCTAATAGAATGGTGCGGGGCTGGATGAGCGCTCCCGGGCAGTCATATAGCTTCCCTTTTTTAACCTACGGTTTCAGGTCATCAGGCTTGAGTGACTTCAGTACCGAGTAGATAATATCCAGACCTTTGTCAGCCTCTTCCTGGGTGATGGTGAGCGGCGGGCTGAAACCAAGCCGATTGCCGCTGACGCGCAGGAGCGCGCCTTTCTCTACACCTCGCCGCTGCATGATATCAGCAATCTTGGCATTCGGTCGGCCCTTAGTCTCCTTGTCAGTCACCACCTCGACTGTAAGCATCAAGCCCAACCCGTCAACCGCACCCACATGGGGCAGCGCTATGAATTCGGTTTCCATGCGTTTACGAGCCAAGGCACCGAGTTTCGCCACGTGGTCTGTGATGCGCTCTTCCTGGTAAATTTCAATACACTTGACACCGATAGCGCAGCATATCGGGTTACCTGATTCTGTAGAACCGACCGGGAAGTAGCTACCTGACAGCGCGTTAAAGATTTCACCTGATACTGCCAGTACACCGAAGGGTATATAGCCGGTAACCAAGCCTTTGGACATGCAAACCATGTCCGGCTTCAGGTTCCAATGATCAATAGCGAACATCTTACCGGTGCGGCAAAAGCCGGTCATTATCTCGTCAGCGATGAAAAGTACATTGTGTTTACGGCAGATTTCCTGTACCATTGGGAAGTACTCCGGTGGCGGTGCGATGAAGCCGGACGCGCCCTGTTCCGGCTCAGCAATGAATGCTGCAACACTATCCTTGCCCTCGTTTTCGATAACGTAATCAAGGAACTTGGCGCACTGGATTCCACAGCCCGGATAGGTCAGGTTGAACGCACAGCGGTAACAATAGTAATTGGGAATGTGGATGTGGCCCGGCGCTGCGGGCATTTCCTCAATGATTCCTTTGCCCAGGTTGGTTGCTGTTGCGACGCCTCGCGATGTGCCATGGTATGACATATTCAGGCTGATAAGCTTATACTTCTGCATACCCTTTGCCTTCCAGTACAGGTTGGCAACCCTGAAGGCGGCATCCACCGTCTCTGCGCCGCTATGACTGAAGAGGTAATGGTCTAGACCCGGAGGTAGAATGGTTGTCAGTTGCTGAGCAAGCTGAATGCTCGGTAGGTTGGCGAAGCCGCGCAGGATGAAAGTGAACATGAGCTTATCCATCTGCTTCTTCGCCGCCTCAATAACGTCCCGGCGGTTATGTCCCAAGTTAACATTAATGGCCTGGGCGGACAGGTCCATCAGCTTTTTACCATCGGTATCAGTCAGCCAGATACCATCTGCTGACTCAATGACGAACCCCATGTTAGCTTTGACGGGCGCCAGCCCGTGAAATATGTGATCTCTATCGTACGCGACTATCTCTTCAGTCCGCATTGTCCCTCCTTAAAAGGGTTAGGATTAGAATTTAGATGCCAGATTATTTAAAGAGGTGTTTGTTTGTCAAGAAAAACCCCGGTAAGGGGCGCCGGGTATGGGGACGCTGGTAAAAAAATAAGTTTATGAGACTCTGAGTTTTGTAAACATAATATCCTTATGCCAAGAAAAGTCCGCTTAAACGCATCCGGTGTTTGTGTCATATCATTATTCGGTGGATAGTGCGTCGAAAGATAGGTCTCAACGATAGAAATCACCAGGAATTCCTTGATCGATTAGTTTTTATTTTTTACCAGCATCCTTACCCCAGTCCCCCGTCCCTAATGCACGTTAACTTTCGCTTGACGGTTGCATCCATGTTTCAGCAATGTTAAAGAGCCTAAGGGCTCACTCCAAAATAAATTCACATTTTATGCGCCGATGCATCCCGTCTGGCTGCGTTGCGAAATCTCGGAATATCTCGATATTCCTGCGTTTTCGCGCCTTGCCCGACGGGTGCCTCAACGCCTAAAATTGTGAATTTATTTCTTCGTGAACCCTAAGAATATAGAACCAGCGAGCTGAGACGGAGGATACGCGGAACATATGCGGGCTTTGATTAAATATACAACCGGCAGTGGTAATGTGGGCATTCAGGACATACCGAAACCCGTTCCGGCACCGGATGAGGTGTTGATCAAGATCAAATACTGCGGTATCTGCGGGACGGATCTTCACATCTGGGCCGATGAATTCCCGAGCCTGCCGCCGGTGGTGATGGGACACGAATATTGCGGTACGGTGGAGCAGGTGGGAGATGCCGTCACAGGCAGTTGGTCGGTTGGAGACCGGGTCGTCGGTGAACTTCACACCGGTGCTTGCGGCAGGTGTGAATTATGCCGCAGCGGCAGACCGCACATTTGTGACCACAAGCTGGCGCTGGGATCCAAGTATAACGGCGCGTTTGCCGAATATCTGACAATTCCGGCCTGGCTGGTCCATCGACTGCCGGATGAAATATCATGGGAAGTGGCCGGCGTAACCGAACCCTTTGCCATCACCGCTCACTGTCTGGTGGAACGCGCAGCACTGCAGAGCGGACAAACCGTTCTGATCAGCGGCGCGGCGACCATGGGATTGATGGCCACCATCTGGGCCAGTCGGCTGGGCGCACTGGACATCATTGTCACCGGCACCGGCCAGGATGTTACAAAGCGGTTTCCGCTGGCGCGATCTCTGGGGGCTACGCGGGTGGTCAACGTCATGGAGGAAGATCTTTCCGCAGTTGTATCGGAACTGACGACCGGCCGGGGGGTCGATGCCTGGATCGAGTGTTCCGGTGCCCCGGAGGTCGTTGCATCCGGCTTGAACGCCGTCAAAAAGACCGGCAAAGTGGTTTTGATCGGCCTGGTGGGACCCCCGGCGATTCCGGTGGACTGGAACACAATCCTGTATAAGGAGCTGGATTTGTTCGGCTGTTTCAGTTCACCGCCCAGCAGTTGGAAATTGGCCTTGGAAGCGGAGGCGGTCGAGGCGTTAAAGCTGCGCCGGTTGGTCAGTGAGATTTTGCCGCTGGACCAATGGGAAATCGGGTTCGACCGCCTGCGGCGCGGTGAGGTCGTTAAAATCTTAATCGATATGGAAAGGAAGGCTTGAATGTTTACGCGAATGGATCACGTGGCAGTGAGTGTCAAAGACATGGAGAAGGCCATAGCCTTTTATCGGGATGTCATCGGCCTGGAAAAGGTTTTCGACCGGGAGTTTAGTGATCCGATGGACAAATTGATCGGCGTGGCGGGCGCCAGAGTGCGTATCGTGCACATGCAGCTCGGCGACTCGGTGGTGGAACTTTTCGATTATTACCATCCCCCGGGGCGCGATCCGCTGCCCGATCCCCAGCAAAGTGATTTTGGCCTGATCCACATTGGCTTTCGCGTGACAAATTTTCACGAGACTTACCGTGAGTTGCGGGAGCGCGGGGTTCGATTTCTGGGTGAACCTGTTGAAATAAGGCCTGGTGTGTTTGTCGCCTATTTTAGAGGTGTAGAACACGAAGTATGCGAAATGCGGGAGATCGCTCACCCGTCCTAATTGCCAAAGCCAGGCGTGCGAGGAGGAGATCGATGAGTAAACTGACGAAGGTGCAGCCGCCGGCGGAATGTTCGAGGCTGCAGGTTGCCAAAGAAGATCTACTGGTGATTTCTCGGGAGGACCACATTCGAATCGTGTTCCTGCTGCATATGATTCGCCAGTTCGAATCCACGGTTTTGGATTTATGGGAAGAGAATTTGGTTCACGGTCCGGCGCACATCAGTATCGGGCAGGAAGCCGTGGCGGCGGCCATGGCCGTCGCGCTGAGAAAATCTGATATGATCGGATCCACGCATCGGGCCCACGGTCATTTTCTGGCCAAAGCCGTGATGAATTATGCGCCGGATAATTACCTGCCGCTGGATCAGCCTGTAACGGGTGACATGCAGACGGCCGTCAATCGCACGCTGGCTGAAATTATGGGACTGAAAGACGGCTGGTGCGGCGGCCGCGGCGGGTCGATGCATCTGTATGATGGAAACTCCGGCAACCTGGGCAGCAACGCCATCGTGGGGGGTGGCATTCCGCCGGCCACCGGAGCGGCCTGGGCGGAGAAGATGCGCGGTGGCGACAATGTCGTTGTCAGTTTCTTCGGTGACGGTGCCGTCAATCAGGGGTGTTTCCACGAGGTGGCCAACATGGCCGCATTGTGGGAGGTGCCGATTTTGTACTTTGTCGAAAACAATTTCTATGCAGTCGGCACAGCCGTTTGTAATTCCTCTTCTTGTGAAAATTTGGGTTTACGCAGCCTGAGTTACGGTATCGACAGTCTGATCGTCGATGGTATGGATCCGACGGCTGTATACCTGGCCTTACGGCGATCCATCGATACGATGCGCAGGGAGCCTCAACCGATTTTGATCGAGGCCGAAACCTACCGTTTTCATCATCACGCCGGTCGTCTGCCTGGAAGCCCTTTTGGATATCGCACCAGGGCCGAAGAGGATGCATGGCTCGCCAAAGATCCCCTGAACGTCTATACTCAGAGACTTGTGAGTGAACACATCATGTCCGAAACGGACCACGCAGGCCTGAAGGACATGGCAAAAGCTTCGGTGGACCGGGCGCTTGAATATACGACGGTGCGACACAACGGCAAGCGCATCATACCCGACGCCAAATGGCCGCCGGCCAGTGATCTGGTGCGGAATGTGCGCTGTGAAGCGGATTGGTTCGGCGACGCGGTGTTTGTGGAGGAAGATGGTTTTGACGAATTCGCTTCGATGACCTATGTCGAAGCCATTTCCGGGGCAACCTTGCGAAATATGGAACGAGATCCGCAGGTTTTCGTGCTGGGAGAGGAAGTCGCCAACCTCGGAGGCGGAGCATATGGTGCCACCCGCGGGATAAAGGAGGTTTTTACGGACAGACTTGTCAATACGCCAATTTCCGAATGCGGGTTTGTGGGCATGGCCGGCGGCGCGGCCTTTGCAGGAATGCGCCCGGTGGTCGAGATCATGTTTCCCGATTTCGCCCTGGTAGCCTGTGACCAGCTTTTCAATCAGGTCGGCAAACTGAGGCATATGTACGGCGGACGGGCCAGCTTTCCACTGGTCGTGCGAACCCGGGTGGCCATAGGCCAGGGCTACGGCGGCCAACACTCCATGAACCCGGTGGGTCTATTCGGGCTGTTCTCCGGGTGGCGAATAGTGGCGCCTTGCAGCGCCTTCGACTACATTGGACTATTCAACACGGCTGTGCGATTAAACGATCCGGTGCTGATCATTGAACATGCTGATCTATATGATCAGCCCGGCCGGGTGCCGCTGAATAACATGGATTATTATGTGGCCTACGGCTCGGCCAGAATTGTGCGACCGGGCACCGATGTGACGGTGCTTACATATTCGACCGGGGTCCATGACTGTCTGGCGGCGGCCGACGAGCTGCAGAAGATGGACATCGATGCCGAAGTCGTCGATTTAAGAACCCTGGATTATACCGGCATGGATTTTAACAGCATTGGCGAATCGGTTCGTAAAACCCATCGAATATTGATTGTTGAGCAGATCCCGCGCAGCATGGGCATCTCCGCGCGCTTGAGCGATGAGATACAGGAGCGCTATTTCGATTACCTGGACCATCCCATTGAAAAAATCGCCGCGGCTGACGTTCCACCGCCGGTCTCCAAAGCGCTTGAAACGGCAATGATTCCATCAGTGGCGACTATACGCGAGCGCATCGAGCTAATAGCAACAAGTTAAGGATGAATTCTATGGAATTTAAAGACAAAGTTGCCGTGATAACAGGGGGTGCCAGCGGAATCGGCCGGGCAACGGCTGACCGCCTAGGCCGTGACGGCGCCATTGTTGTCATAGCGGATGTCCAGGAGACGGCCGGCCGCAAAGCCGCTGAAGATCTAACCGCGAAACAGACCAGGGCTGAATCTCATAAAACCGATGTCTCTCAGGTGAATGAGATCCGGGCGCTGATCTCCGGGACGGCTGCCCGGCACGGTACCATAGACATTCTGGTCAACGCCGCTGGAATAATGCAAGCCACCGCGGTCCCTGACTTGACACCGGAGCAGTGGGATCTGGTTATGTCAATCAACCTGAAAGCGGCTTTCTTTTGCGCGCAGGAAGCGCTGAAATTCATGACTGAAAAGAAATCCGGTAAAATTATCAATATTGCCTCGGCATCCGGCAAAACCGGCGGCATAGTCGTGGGCGCCCATTACTCAGCGTCAAAAGCCGGCATCATTTGCATGACAAAATCCCTGGCACAGTACGCGGCATCCTATCATGTTAATGTCAACTGCGTGTGCCCAGGCCCGATACAAACCCCGATGACCGATGTCTGGGGAGCAGACGTCAACCGGGAGTTTGCCGAAAAGGTACCTTTTAAACGCTTCGGCACTCCGGAGGAAGTGGCCGATGCCATCGCGTTTCTGGCTTCGGATCGGGCGCGGTATATTACGGGTGAGACAATCGATGTCAATGGGGGATTGGTAATGGATTGATGGATATTAACTTTGATTCCGAAAACATGCCCATGTAAAAAAAATAAAAATTACCCGTGAGTATATTTAGGGAGGTTCACGTTAATGCGTCTCTAATGGGAAAGGAGGAGAACCCTAATGAGGCTTACCTGAACCACCACTTTAAGGCGAAATAGGATAAAAAGCATTAACTATTTAGGCAGGTTCAGTTTCGTAAGAGGGTAATGCACTAAAATAAATTTGATTCCATAGTAAAACTGCTTCCATAAGACTTTCACAGGCAGGTGTTCTGTTGTCACAAACTGTGCAACCTACCGCATAGTCGTTATGCTCATTAATTTTATACGTGACCTGTGCTATACTGCCACAGTCACAATCCTGTAATTTCATGATGCACCGATATCATTTTAATTAATTTCGGTAACTATCTATAATATAAGACATTTTATGTTAATTACAATGAGTGACCCTTAGTGAAGGGTATCTCCGAAAGATTTAGGTACGGATTGAAACGGTTTCATTGATCGGCTGCTACTTCAGAAAAAGAGGGCGCAGCGTTAAGAGAATTCGGTTATACTCTTGCTGATGTTATCCGGAATTGAGGTTCGAACGAATCCTGCGTGACACGAATTGTTGCATCCATAAAAAAGCCTGACTTTGATGGTCTTATCAGATAGTAGTGAACGTTCTGCACAAACGTTAATGTACTTCACGGAAAGGAAAAAATTAATTGTCCGAAAATCTTGCCATGATGTCGGCAACCGAACTAGTCGCCCAGTATCGCAAGAAAGCGTTATCTCCGGTTGACGTCACCCGAGCGGTATTGGACCGAATCCAAAAATTCAATGAAACACTGAATGCGTTTTGTTTCATTGACGAAGAATTCGCTTTGGCCTCGGCCAAAGGCTCAGAGGACCGATGGCAGAAAAGTAGGCCCATTGGATTGGTGGATGGCGTTCCGACCACAATCAAGGACACTTACCTGGTAAAAGGATGGCCGACACGACGCGGCTCGCTCACCTCACCACCAGATGGACCGTGGGAAGAAGATGCTGCTGCCACCGCTCGATTGCGGGAACACGGGGCGGTCTTTCTCGGAAAAACCACCACACCGGAATTCGCATGGAAAGCCGTGACCGACAGTCCACTTACCGGAATTACCAGAAACCCCTGGAA
>Ga0126334_10000526_pt1 | contig 11289 bp, 11 predicted proteins | sample InaspJWI49metaG_FD_94491 | JGI IMG/M metagenome (GOLD analysis project Ga0126334, IMG submission 94491) | Marine gutless worms symbiont microbial communities from Oahu, Hawaii - Inanidrilus sp. 2 OAHU.JWI-49 metaG | ecosystem: Host-associated > Annelida > Digestive system > Unclassified...
CACCCGTTTAATGGCCATTTTTACGGGACTACCCAGGTGAGCCAGTACCAGAAAGGCAAAAACCAAACTGGATTTTACTGAAGCAAGAGACAGTGAGTGGCAGTGGAATCAGCTGGGCCATATGCAAGTCTGCACCTCGTTCCAGACAGATAACCACGCCAGCACCCCACCACTCAGTTTTTTACAGGCCGTATGCCCTTCCTGCCGCCCAACCAACAGCGTCAAAGCACTGAAGGCACTGATCCTGTGTACCAAGTGAATATATTTTAGCTGTCTATATTGGGCAGGGATGTTCACCCCTGAGATCATTGAGATCCTGTTTACCCATGACACACTCCTAGAAAAAAACAGAAACAAACATCATAGGACGATAAAACAATAAAGTCGTGGCTCTTGCTAAAAACTTCCAGGAGGTACTTCTAACAAAAATCCGATACATTTCCAGGATTTCCAGGAGCTATAGACACGCTGATTAACCTCAACTTGGATACGCCCATGTCATCATCAGTGACAATGGAAACCGACACAATTTGAACATTCAAGTTTCGCAAGATATATATATACACCTTACATATGTAGGTTTTGAAGACAAATGATATCATTCACTGTACTTCAGAAATGAAGAAGATATGGTATGTGACAAATAAACATGCTTTAACATAAAATTTTTAAACTTTCCACACAGTGGTAGTTTTACTTTAGGAATGAAAATGATCACAAAATTGAACTAGCCATCAGAATATCCTTAAGGCCAAAAATTTAGAAAAATTAGAACACAACCTTGCATGATTGCAATCGTTGTTCTCAGAGCTTCATTTTCAGCCTTGAGATCCAACGGACTCAACACATCACCAGTGGAGTCACCAGGTGAATCATCAGGCCCTTCCTGAGTCTGCAATCAATGAACGACTTGTCATTTGTTGCCAAATCAATGAATCCTTTGTACACAAAGCCCTGGTTTAACAGTTTATAGTGGTCAAAGGTTACAAATCAGTAGAAACAGATGTTTTAACACATTGCTTTTTAAATTCGAAATTCAACATTTCACACACATTGACAAATAAATGTAACAGTAAATTCCGGAAAGTCTAAAAAAGTGGCAAATAATACAAAACAGACACATTTACCTGGCTCATATCATCAACATCTTTTGCAAAGGCTGTCTTCTTGGCAGAGGAAGATTGGTGCTGTTTCTTTGTCTGTAATCAACACAAGTTAACATTGAAGTAATATAAGCTACACACTACATAGACAAAAGGTAATATGCATGTGTCTGTGAGTAGCACAATCTAAAACTAAATCAATGAATTCTTCGTACACAAAGCCCTGGTTTAACAGTTTATAGTGGTCGATGCATGCGTGCACACACACACACACACACACACACACATTTTACTGCCCACTTATCTATATACAACCATCTTAAAGTCCAATGATGGGAAAATAAGGTGTTACGATAAATGCGACAATATTGCTGCTTCTGAGACGATTTTGATTGCAATAAAGGCGCACCCAAATACATGTACATAAGTGTAAAATACTTATCATTGTGCAGTACAAGACGGTGCCCATAATTTATAAGGCAATATATACTATGTTTTACATGACACTAACTATACGAACCAGCATCTCCAAATTGAACTCTTGATGACATGGACTAGATGTGCTGGCGCTTCCTTCCTTGACATGCAGCAAGAGAGCCTTCTTTGCGTTTTCAGCAACCTTCTTGTGTGCCACAGACTTTATCTTTTTCTGCATACAAATTTACCTCATCACAGCTGTGCACCCCGATCAGTCAGCAACATGTGAAATAACTGCATAAACAACAACAACCTGTACTTGGAAACTGTCCACGAACACACACACACACACACACACACACACAAACACACACCCGTTCAACGGCCCTTTGTCCAGGAATACCAGGTGAACCGGTACCAGAAAGGTAAAACCAATGTAGATTTTACTGGAGCAAGAGACAGTGAGTGGCAGTGGTATCAGCTGGGCCATATGCAAGTCTGCACCTCGCTCCAGACAGATAACCATGCCAGCACTTCACTAATCAAGTTTTTTACAGGCCTCATGCCCTTCCTGCCGCCCAACCAACAGTGTCAAAGCACTGAAGGCAAAAACTGTCCACGAAATTGTCCAAAAATCATATGGCAGGCCAAGGTGTAGTTTACAGTACTTCGATGCCCATTCAGTGAAACATAACTGTTTAAATACCTGTTTTTTCATGGAAGAGATGTTACGGATGCTTTCTCCATCATACTCATCATCGGGCAGGTCTATCTTGTCATGCTTTCGTTTCCCTCTTCCATACTCCATCTCACCCATCATTGGAACATCCAAACCATCAATGGCTGCTTTTAGAAAGGGTGTTAAAGTGCCTCTGTCATCTGCATAACAAACAAGTAGTTAGTTTTACAAAGTGAAAAATTGCATGAGTATCAGTGAGTTTTTTTGACATTTGAAGTTCACAGTGGCTAGTTTCATACCTAGGCAAAGAAATGATTGATTGATTGACTGATAGACTGCTGTGAATCTCCTAGTCCATTGCTGCTAGCTATATATGTTTCATGACGATGCACTAAAACGTACCAGATGGTGTACCTATCACAGAACTAACAAATCCAAACACTATCACACCTGTCACAGTGACAGCGACGTAGGCTATAAGTGAATACAAGTCCACAATAAGTAGCATGTAGACCTACCTGAAAAGCGTAAAATCTTGGCAACATGCACTTCTTTCACTTTTTGTCCTTTCTTCAGCCACATGACTTTTACGTCGGTATCAGCGTTCCACTCATGACCATTCAACGTGCATCGTGCATGTTCAGTTACAATGTCCTTTACCGGGACTATCTCCACTTCCCTGAGTTCATGAAAGTCGACCAGAGCAAATTTCTTCTCATGTGTAGACATGCTCAACGAGCAAAACACTAGTCCTGCTGCTGTAAAAATTAAAAAATATAAAAAAAACTCTACAACTCTACCGACAAAATGGCAGACACGATGTCCCGCAAAATCGCAAATAGCATTCAGATCGCTAGATGTCGCTTGTGTGGAGTATGTTAGTAAGTTAATGAATATATATATTTCGCCCATTTATGAACATTAACGTCATTTACATTATCTGAGTACTGAGTACTGTTTAAGTATGATGTTTGCTCTTGGATTGGATTGTATTACAAGAAATGATTTCGTCAGTAACTAGTAGTATCCGCCGTGATATTACGTTACGTTATATTATATTCATATTCATTGCAGTATGCATATTCTTTGCCAGTTGTCATCATCATAATTTTGCCAGTTGTTTTGTGCAAATTATCGTGAACTGTACAATGTCCACCTGTGGCAACAATGCCATTAAGAGACAGCGAGCTAAACATCGAAAAAGGCGTTATTTGCGAGATAGCAACCCAGTTATGCCCAGACAGTCGTTAAAGAAATGGCATGCGACCGAAGTTCTACCATATCACGATGGTGCCGGGCACACGGAGCAGACAGCTTGTGCGGATGTCGAAAGTGATTCAAGTGATTCACATTTATCCACTACCACTACATGCAGCACTGAGCAGTTCGATGAAGTGTCAACAACGTTGGATAGGTAATACTGTTAAATGCACTATCAAATGTGGCGTCATTGCCTAGCCGTGGGAAATGCTAAACTATGCTGTTGAGGCAATTCACACGGCGTCTATTCTTTTACCTCTGGCGTACCTCTTTTACCTCTACCTCCTTCTGTTGGAGACCCGGCTTATATTAGATTATTTATGGTATGTATTATCGTTAATAATAGGTTCAGATCGACCATCTGAAAGTAAGTGACTCAAAAATTGATAGCGTCAGATCGGCAATCTGCTTGACAAATTGATATGTTCCAATGGGGTATCTGACAGTAAATAGCTCCATAAATAGATCTGATCGCCAAAAAGTAGACTTAAATCTGTGATCTGGTTCATGCTGTTTATGGTTCACATAATATCTCATATGTTGCATGTACTTCTTAGTAGTTTTGTCACCCTATTTGATACTCCAGTGTACTGTTACTCTTTATGTATCATATCCAGAGAAATATAGAACAATACACGTCGCAGCACGAGCAAGACAACAAGGCAGTTGAAATACATATCTGGATCTCAAACTGCTTAAGATCACCGATCTGAACCTACTTTTTGGCGATCAGATCTATTTATGGAGCTATCTACTGTCAGATTGCCCATCTGAACCTGTCTATTTTTGTCAAGCACATTGCCGATCTCACGCTATCAGTTTTGGAGCTAGTTATCTTCAGATCACTGATCTGAACCTAACACTGTGCATGTATTATTACGTCTTGCCGCCGCCACAGACGGAGCTGTGATAACCATTGCCTGCCTCGCCGGTCTCACCTGCTTCGCCTGCATAGTTTAGCATTGCCGCTAGCCACCTGTAATGTACACAACTTCACAGATGATTGTGGTATGTTGTTAACTTTTGTCTCAATCAATCACCTGTACTTTGTTTATGGCAATAATTTTTTGCAACGAATTAACTCCATGTCATCGGATACAGTTGTGATGTTTCCTCTGACATTATGTTGTTTAGTTTTCATCTGTGTGACTAATGGTTCCGTGTCAGTGTTCCGAAGGGCACTATTCAGGAAGAATGCCATTTTAATGACGAAGCCACTGTTCAACCCTAACCCTTACCTGAGCTGATTTTTTTGGAATAACGCCATTCGGAATAGCGTCCTGTTACCCAGTCAGCAAGAGTGGAGTTTACGGGACCGCTTGTTATAAGCACCGGAAGTTAGGGTTAGGGCTACAGATAGGGATATGGTTAGGATCAGGGTTAGTGTTAGCCTTAGGGTTAGTTTTATGGTTACGGTTAGTGTTATTGAATAGCGTCCTGTCAACTACACCTGTCCTGCCTAAGTAATCTGGTTGTTGTGTGTTGGCATTTAATTGCTTATAGGCCTACTGTTTCATTCAGCTTATATTTTTTTATCTTTTCAGTGATCGTGATTCTGAGATTGATGACAGTGAAAATGCTGATGCTGGCGATGTCAACGAAAATACTGATGATCTTCTACTGGCCACATCGTATAACAGGTATAAAAAAGTGCAACATACTATGTAAAGGTGAATGCATTACTGTACGTAGCCTACTTTCTGTGGGCTTTTGCAAAACAAGCCACACACTATAAAGGTACATATAGCTGTTGACATAAGTCTCACAGCTGCAGGGCGTCAGCTGCCATATGGGATCACACAGTTTTATCTGCCACCCGAGTGACCCGACACAAGTGAGCGCGCCCCGCCTTAACCCCAGCCAGTAAGCTGGTGCTCAATTTACCTACACCAGAGGGATGGAAGGCTGAGTTGACCTAGGCTACCGAACAATGCACCGGCCAGGAGTTGAACTCGCGATCTCTCGATCACAAGTCCAACCCCCTAACCACTACACCACTGAGCAGCCCAACTGTCCTCAAATAGTTTTAGTGGATGTCAATGTTTTTTTTCTTTCAAGAGTCGTATTAGCAGCCAAGTAAAAGTTTTTGAGGTCAGTTTATTAAATTATGTATTTATTTAGTTAAGTGAGACTTATGTGTATGCTGTTAATCCTGTCTTGTAGATTTTTGTACAGATGTTACATGCAATAAACATATTGCACTCTATTCGTGCATGTGTGTGTATAGTAGCTGATCGGTTTGTTATGAGGAAGTTAGTTAGCTCAGCACAGTCTGCATATATCCCTGAAATATTGTGTGAATTAATAGCTCAAGTCAATGCAAGTTATATAGTATTGGTCATATCTTTAATTAATGTGAACTGTGGTGCAAAACTTAATTCAGGTGATTCTACAGAGCGGGCCAAAAAACCGGGCAGTTTTCGACAGTTGATAACTTTGCAGTGGTTAATAATAATAATAATAACAATAATAAGGTCATTTATAATGCACAAATTTGCCAAGGCTACAATTGTGCAATCAGTGAACAGTACTGACAAGGAACGTCTTCAGCAACATCCAGAACGTGTCATGTGAAATGTCCGCTGACCGCAGAGCGACAGGAAGATGGTTCCGCATTGCAGGACCGTTAACAGAGAGACCATGGTCACCGTAATTTGTCCTGGTCCATGGAACGTCAGTCTGACCGAGACCGTTGGTTCAAAGGTTGGAACGTCCAGCACAGCGGGACGTTGCTTGACAGAGTGCAGCTACGTACGGTGGTGCAAGACCGTGGATGCACTTGTAGACGAGCAGCGTCGTCTTATAAGTGATCCGCTGTCGTACTGTGATCTATACTAAGCATCGTGGTTATATGTTTTGGTTGTTTGCTTGTTAGATGCTGTTTTTCGGATGAGGATCTATGCGTTGAAAGTCTTGAACAGCTGGAGGTTAGTGATTCATTTTTTTCGCTGCTGTTGATACCTTAACAGTAAATGACCATTATTACTATAAATGTAAAAAAAACTTATCAGTTTAAAACTTGGTGTATGGACGATGTGATGAACTCAGGCAACTAAAGCAACATAAAATAGAATAAAGCAAAGACATTATGCATTAGCTTGTACATTTAAACTGGCATAGCCAGGTATAAATGTCTTAGCTAATGCATAATGTTCGTGATATATTTGGGGTTGGTGTGAGACAAATTTTGTTTCCACTGTTGAATTCACCGACCCTAAAAATCCTATGTTTGGTGCAAGAATTGATGGGGACATATCTCCTCTACAAGCTATAGCAAATTTACTGTTCAAATTCAGTAAATTTTTAGTACCATGGCAACAACGGTCGTCCGATCAGCAAAGTTTGACTAACACCATAAAATTGGCTGATCCTGGAAACCCCTACTGCATGCAAGCATCTGGGCTGTACCTCCTACACAGCCTAAGTTATAGCCGATTTTGTGTCGAAAATACAAACTTTTTGTTACTGTGGCAACAAGGGTCTGTTTGAGCCAAATTTGGCTGGCATAGTTTAATTGGCCGACCCCAAAAACCATACCATAGAACCAAAAATTATGACTCTGTCTTATATACAACCAGAGTTATGTCAGTTTAAAGATTTCCCTGAATGCCTTTCTTGTTGCTTTTAAGTGGTTAGCATCAGGTGACACACACATCTGCTTGAGTGCCCTGGAAGTGGTGTGGTAAGCATACAACAGGACATAAATATACACCGTGAGTCAAAAAAACAAGACACCAAACTCTTGGCCATAACTTCACCAACTATTATCCGATTTTCAATTTTTTTTCACTATCAGACTCGGTAGTAAATTTGCAACAAGCGCATGTTTAAATATTCCACCACGCTTTAAACTTGTCGCTACACTACCTTGTGAAATACGAATGTCAGAAAATGGCATAATTCTGAAATACGTATTGCAATTAATGATGAATCCGAAGGTACTATAGCCACGAATTTAAGGTGTGATGAGTTACTTTACTACACATTTATCATTCACTCTGCTGGTGAAAGAATTTTTAACATATGGTGAACATTTGGCAAAGTTACAGGCAAAATGGTTGACAGTGTCATACACCCCATTCGCCTTGCACTTTTGTCCTCAAAGATGCAGATCTCGCCAGATAACTTGGATAACTTGTGTATTACAGACAGAAACTGTTATTAAGCATTGCTATGTTAATAGGCAGATTAGTGTGAGTTAATTATCAAGAAATATTAAATTGGTGTAGACCAGTTTTGACTTAGTGACTGACAGATTGACGCCATCAGTGACTGACCGACTGCTGATCATGTACGGCATTTTGCTGTGACAGCTTTTCTTTGTTGCAGCAGTTCTGTACAGTGGGTCATGAGATTTTTTATATGGCCGATGTAAACAACTTTTTGTTAGTGAATTAAATAATGCTTATTTCTCCAGACATTTATTTTCAAACAGTGTTTGAGTGGCTATGTCTTGCATAACAGTTTGCTTCACTTACTCCTTAAAAATGGCGATTTTTTGAACACAGATATTTCACAAGGTAGTGTTGCGACACGTTTAGGGTGTGGTGGGGTATTTATAAATCACCTTGTTACAAATTTCCTACTGAGCCTAACAGTGAAAGAATTTTGAAAATCGGTTAATATTTGGTGAAGTTATGGGCTAAAGTTTGGTGTCTTGTTTTTTTGACTCACGGTGTAGAAACAGGTTGTAATGCTGACATGGGTTGTCAAATTGTAAATGTTTTGAAAGAGTGATTGATATGTTTGTGGATTTCCAGGATAATACTACTTTGACTGACAGCCAACAAGATGCCAGTGCCAATGGTGCTCAGCTGTCCGACTTCTCTGAGAATGTCATCCAAGATGGCCACCAACCAATTAGGGAAGGTTCTGATATCACAAGAGGACAAGCTGTAGTACTGCTCATGTCATTTATATTGCGTCATCAATTGTCTGGTGTTGCTGTAGGTGATTTGTTGGATTTGTTTGCTATTTTGGCACCTGATGTATGTTTGCCGAGCAGCAAATTTCTGTTGAACAAGGGTTTGTTTGATAAGAACAGCTGTGTACAAGTTCACATGTATTGCCCCTTTTGTGATGCGTACATTGGTCGTTATTCAGCGGATGAAAATTGTCATAAATGCGAGATCTGTGACATAGCTGTGACACGCGAAGTTTGTCTTAACGATGGCTACTTCTACCTGTATGTGTCTATAGAACAACAGCTAAGAACGATCTTGAAGACACAGCCAATTTTGCGCAAAACAGATTTTCATGATCCAGACAACTTGACATCTATTTTAAGCGGTTGCATATTGCAGAGTCATTTATCCAGTAGGGAAATAGGAGATGATGACATTACATTAATTTGGAACTGCGATGGTGCACCTGTCTTCTCATCATCAAAGAAATCAATTTGGCCACTGCAAGCTTGTGTAAATGAATTGCCAGCAAGCAGGGATAATTTGCTTCTCATTGGACTTTGGTTTGGCAAGCAAAAGCCCCTATCCCATACCTACTTGAAGCCATTTGTTGAGGAGCTGAAACACCTTGGGTCACATGGAATGCAATATGTGAACAGTGACAATGACATTGTTACGTGTAAGGTGTTTAGTGTTTGTTGTTCATCTGATTCTTGTGCGAGACCACTTTTGCGAGAGACGACGCAATTTAATGGCCGTTATGGTTGTGACTGGTGTTTGATGGAAGGCCAGACTGTTAAACGTGGCGATGGGATAAGTCACGTTTATGCGCCATCTCGTGATGAGTTACAGTTACGAGATAGTGCAAGTTTTGCAAATGATGCCTTACATGCCTCTGCAGATAATCCTATTAACGGAATTAAGGGTGTAACTCCAGTGTTGTTTTTACCTATGTTCGATGTAATTTCTGGATTTGTGCCCGATTACTTGCACTGCGTTTTGTTGGGCGTTGTGCGCACATTTGCAGGTCTGTGGTTTGATTCCAGCAATCATGAAAAGCCATGGTATATTAGGCAGTCTGGTCTCTCTGCTATTAGTAAGCAACTTATTACTGCAAGACCTCCAAGTGACATCTCACGTCTGCCTCGAACCTTAAATGAACGTAAGTTTTGGAAGGGCTCAGAGTGGAAATCTTTCCTGTTGTATTACTCACTACTGGTACTAAATGGTCAACTTCCTTCAAAATACTTAAACCACTGGTTTCTCCTTGTGTATGCCATGCACATTTTGCTAAGAGACACTGTGTGCAAGAAAGATGTTTCATTGTCACAGAAGGTGTTGTTGGAGTTTGTTGTAGGTGTGCATACATTGTACGGATTGGAGTATTGCACCTTCAATGTACATCAGCTGTTGCACTTCCCAGCAGCCGTTCTTAATTGGGGTCCATTATGGGCATTCTCCTGTTTTCGGTTTGAAGACAATATTGGCCAGATTCTTTCCCTTGTTAAAGGCAGTAACTGTGTTCCAATGCAAGTGTTCCGATCTTTCACCATTCGGAAAACATTGCCTGAACTTTACAGCAAATACTGTGCAGTCCCAGATGTCCGACTGAGATCATTTCTAGATCGACTCTGGTGTTCTGGCATCTATGTCAGACAGAAGTCTGTGATTGTGGACAATGTTCACTTGTATGGTTGTCCTGTTATTCGGACATTAACTCTTTGTGAATCACTGGCCATAAGCCGTCTCACTGGGTTTGAACCAAAAGATGTATCATATAGGGTTTATCAGCGTCTGTATTGTAACTCATTTTACTTGACTGCGTCGGACTACAAGACCTCTAACCGACATTGTGATGACACTGTACAGCTTACTGATGGTCGGTTTTGCATCATTCTCTGTTGCGTTATTGGACAACTTCTGTGCAGATGTTCCAATGCTTGTTATTGTACAGATAATGCACTGTTGTTGGTCAACTTCTTGGACAAAATTATTAAACCACCTCTTTTTAGAAACAACAAGCTATCAATCTCATCAGATGCATTCATTTTTGTTACAAAGCAGAGTCCCATAACCTCCTGTGTGGTGCCATCTGATGTGAGCGGGAAGTGTTGTACGTTTGCAGATGGTGCCACCAGCCGAGTCATTCCTTTGCTAGCCAAAACTGAAACCGACTGAGTGATAGTGACTGATAGTGATATTGCTGTGTACTAGTGTATTGGTATGGATGGAGTATTCGTACACTGTAGGTCAGTGCACTGAGTAACAGCAAAGGTTTCACAACACTGAAAGTGAAGCATATCAACAAAACTGTTTTAGTAATTGGTGTTTATGTAGTTTGTTTAATGATACTTTGTCTTCCATTGTGTCTCTGTGCTTCTGAGAATTCTCAGAAGCACAGAGACATATTATATTAGCATATATTAGCATATACGTTGTTCAAATCATTGACAGTAATGTGTGTACTGACAGTTTGTTTGTGTTTTGTAAAATTTCATTAGTATAGAAACAACACAAGTAGGCCTATGACGTGTAATAAATATTTTTGCTCACTTGTCAGGTGTTTTATAATGTACTGCAATGCAATCAAATAGTGTTGTTTGTTTGCAATAAAAGTTTTAATCAGACATGAATGGAAAGTCAGCAATGCGTGTTAGAGATGTACTAATAAAGCATTGGCTGATAGTCAGTACCTAACAGTAGTCCGATTCCTGATTGTTTCTACAGATATTCTATAGACTGCTCTATAGAAAGTAACCTACGCATAAGTATTCTATCGACCGTCTATAGACCGTTCAATAGAACTGCAGTGGTTCAGTAGAATTATACAGTATTCTACAGAACTCTACAGATGTCTATAGATGTTCTATTGAGTATTTTTGGCAGCTCTATAGCAAGTAACCCACACATAAGTATTCTATAGACC
>Ga0126334_10000528_pt1 | contig 11260 bp, 6 predicted proteins | sample InaspJWI49metaG_FD_94491 | JGI IMG/M metagenome (GOLD analysis project Ga0126334, IMG submission 94491) | Marine gutless worms symbiont microbial communities from Oahu, Hawaii - Inanidrilus sp. 2 OAHU.JWI-49 metaG | ecosystem: Host-associated > Annelida > Digestive system > Unclassified | place...
GCGCTGTGAGGAACGGCGATCCTCACTACCGATCGCTACAGCCAAGCGAGTCGTAGCTCGGTTAACCCATTCCTGACAGTTGGAGGTTAACTTCCCTAGAGGAGGGAAGTACTTGGGTTAACAAGCCGGTACCAGAAAGGTAAAACCAATCTGGATTTTACTGAAGCAAGAGACAGTGAGTGGCAGTGGCATCAGCTAGGGCATATGCAAGTCTGTACCTCGCTCCAGACAGATAACCACGCCAGCACCCCACCACTCAAGTTTTTTACAGGCTGGATGCCCTTCCTGCCGCCCAACCAACAGCGTCAAAGCACTGGAGGCAATAGGCCTTTAAATAGGCATTTAGAGAGTTAACCACACAGCCTTTTAAAGGGTTCCAAAAGACAGAAGCCAGACACCACTCACAAGAACCAACCAAACACTTCCATACAAAGAAGATAAAAAGTAATTGTAAACCCGTAATAACGGATTTTGTGTTTAAATTACCACTGCAACACTGAGCACAAAATGACTGGAAGCTATGGCCACACCCTTGTAATGGTCCCCATGTTAAAAGCTGTCGGTTTAGTATTATGATGGTCTTAATTATAAAAATCTCCCCAAAAAAGTAAACGATAGTATCATGGAATGTTAGAAGCAGATGCTGTTGAAATATCAATATGACTAGGCACAAACCGGGGCAATTTGTAGCTAACACAGCTGGTATATAAAATGTCCACTGCATGAGTACATATCGGTACCGATATAAAAACAGCATGAATGGCAACTTCAAATTGTGCAACATGTGACAATATCATCTGAGATTACAGAGATGTCTTGCTGACAAACACACTTGTACATAGTGTTTTTCAACAAATGTGTGCAAGTAGCACCAAAGTTAGAGCAAGCAGCTTGCGAAAATTTAATCAACTGTGCCACTTGAAAGTAACTGTAGCTAATCCAGTTACATGTTTCAGTGTCCAAAATAAAGATCAACATCATTAAAATACACAACAGGTAAACTTAACATAACCAACCGTCAAAAATTATAACTCAATACCATACCCCATGAGCATTTAACAGAGCATCAAATTTCGCATCTGGAAATTCAAAAACATCCTCCAAAACAACTTTTGCTGCAAAAGTCACAGAAATGTCGTCGTTATCTTCGGCGCTGTCTTCCTCGTATGGCAGCATTGAGTACGGCTTATCAAGCGGTGAAACGCTGACGGTTTCTCGTGAATGGGTCTCGACAAAGTGGGCATGCATCTGAAGTCGGCTGAACGATGCGTACATGCAGCCGCGGTTGCAGCGGAGTGGACGTGGCAGCCCATGCACGGAAAGAACGTGGTCGTCAAACTCAGTTCCGACGAACGACTCGAATGAACAGAAACCGCAGCGCCGCAGCAGCATCGGACTTGCGCCATCGTCGTTCTCAGCATCAAAATCAAGAATCTCCACAGCCGGCAGACGGCACATGACAGAATGATGTTTGCGATTCAAGTGGTCGGCAAGAGCCAACGATATCGGTGCCAGAACCGTGAACGAACAGAGATGGCAACAGAACCGTGTAAATATTCTCGGCACATATGCCACATCGCCATCGCTGTCCACGTCACAGTCTATGTACACGGCACTGGACTGGTTCTCGTCATCCATGCTGTCGTCAACCTCAATCTCTTCATCTGCCCCCTTGCCGTCCTCATCATTGCTGATGTCGATTTCATCATCATTTTCCGCTATTCTGAGATCGCCGTTTTGCTCCGCTTCGCTGTCACTATCAAGGTCAATGGCATCACGATCACTCAGTTGATTGCGTGCGCTGAACTTGCCTGACCTAAACAGTGCCACCTGCATCGGGTGACGCCCAGTGGTCGACTTCCTGGCTGTCTGCTTGCGGACAAGAGGTTGTGCATTCAGCACTGAACTCGTCGTTGACACACTGCTGCTGCTATCAGCCACCGATGCTGGCAACTTCTGTGGGTCAAAGCACACTTCGCTCGTTGTCAAGTCGATCCACTTGATAGGCAAGTGCGGGTGTTTCTGATTGCTGTGACGCCGCAGTCGAAATCTGTCAGTCAAATAACACATTTATAACTTATTAACTAACAGAGGCAACAGGGTCTGGCTTATCCTGTGGGCTGTGTGTAATGTTGGCATACTGCAGCCAAATGCCCAAGCGGACTGAGCTAGTTTGTAGTTTCCACTACGAAGCTTACAACTGAGGGCAGCTACTTGTATTAAATGGGGGCTCTGGATTCATCCACAGAAACGACCTTCCCAAACAATAAAGTCTACATCCATGATAAAATTGGTAAAAGCCAACTATGACAAAATCAACTGAAAGCCTACACCCCTATAAAACTAAAACCGTAATTGCTGTGTCATGGTTGGCCATCCCAGCAGCTGCTGAACTCTGATTTCAAAACATCATCTCTTCGATTTAACAGGATTAGTCAGATTCCTTGTAAAAGGTGTGAAGAAGACTACCATGAGCCAGATAGGCCTACTCAAGTAACAACTGATCATGTCAACATAATGAAGACAAAAGTAAACACTAAACACTTCATGGTTATGTGTTAAAGTATGGTATTAATTGTTGCCATCAGCAAGGGCATGCAGGCAGCAAAACTTTGCACCAAAAATGATCCAGTTCTCAACTGGAGGTGCCGGCTAACACAGGTTGACCTGTATAATGGCCATAAAGTAGTGGTTATTGTTGTTGTGTGGAATTAAGTGGTGCAAGTAACAGATATTAACACAAGAGTGATATCTGCTTCGGAGGTACATACAGATTTACCCAACAAATGGAACTTAATTTAGGGTTGCAAAAGATACAACAAACACTAACATTTACACTGTCGATGATAAACTAAATGCACAAAAATGCAACAGTTACATTAGCGGGTATTTCTGATCGCAGTAGAAACACTGCCATTTCGGTGGACGATGTATCACAACGTGCATCTTGTAGTGTTCACGATTCATTGACTGGTAGCCACATTCATTACAGCGGAACCATCCACCCTCGTCGGCATTCAATGAGATATCAATTGCTACACCGTCCAGAAACACTTGCCCTGTCAAACACAACAGCCTCTCCACTTTAATAAGCTACCCAGAAAAATATTGTGAAAAAGTAAAAATTAACAAAACTGCAAGTCAAGCACCAACTTGACACCATTCAAGAAATATATGCAGCCAATATGAACACGGCTACAAAACTTAAAATTAACAGAATGAAAAAACAAAGCCAAATGAAAAAACAAAGCCAAATAAAAACTGGATCAGATCAGTAGTAGAACATATTGTTGTCCAAAACAGACAAACTCTCAATAAACTTTAATGAAAAATGCAAAAAAAGAATCCCAGTACCACAATGCAGTCACTGTCAACTCGAGATCTCCAAAGGTCTATTCGCAGTATGTTACTAACAATGTCCAGCCTTTAGGGTTTAATAGGATAGCCAAAAGGGCTTTCCCACTATTGAATCATATGCTGGTATTTGATATTTGCTATTTAGAGTCCATGCACACAGCTGCCAGAATGCCCGCTATAAGACGACAGCTATTTTTTTAAATTTCTGACCTCAGCTCAGCTGCTAGTTTCTGATACTGATAACAAATTTCTGATCTACATGTAACATTAACAAAGTAGTTGCATGACACAGTGCAAAATGTGCTCGGTGTAGCTTGCTTCATGGTTGTTAGTTGGCAACTATGGTAGTAGATACTGTGACTGCATCTCACCTGGAGACGGTTTTGATGGCTTGTGAGGTCGTGGCTGGACATCAACCTGCGGCACCGCCTTTGGCGTTTCTGTGGCAGGCACTTTCACCACTCGGAACGATCGACCTGGGTGGTGCCGGCGAATGTGCTTGTAGATGCGGCTTGGGTAGTGTCCCCGGTGGTCGCAGTAAGCACACTGCAGACGGCATGGGCCGTGCTTCACCATGTGGCTGCGCAGTAGTTTCAGGTTGGAGTTGGTGTACAGACAATGCGGACAGCGGTGCAGCTTCAGCGCAACGCTCGACGGCGAAGTAACGCCAGCAGCCGACGTCTCCAGGATCGAGATGGCAGGCGGTTCAGATGCCATCGAGGAAGAATCTTCACTCGAGCGGTTCATGGTGCCATGCTGCGGAGACGAAGCCCGCGGTTTCCACGACAACAGATCGCTGTCACTCACGTCCTTCAGTGGAATCATGCACTCTTCCAGCATTCGTTCAATGCGCTTGTCCTGCTCTGGGTCACGCATATCAGTCACGGCAACGTCAAGACCGATGTGCTTCGTACGGAAGTGTTTGCGCATGCTCCATCTGCACGGCTCTGTGTATGGACAGTGTATGCACCTAAAAAAGCACACACTCCTATATCCCATACTGTGTATCTAATTTCCGTTGCTAACAGTTAATCGTGGTATACCTTTAACTTCAATTTTGTGTTTTTACTGTCTAATTTGTATTTTATTGTAACTGTGTGAATCCAGCATGATTCGATAAAAAAAATAAACGACCTGAATGAATCTGAATTTTCAACTGACATATAAGACAATGTAAATAACAGACGAAGCTCTGAAGCACATATCGACTACTAAAATATTTAGCTCATTATGCTTGTAGATCAGTCCTGAAAATTCTAATATTAGGATAATAGTTACTTTTCTGACTTCCAAATCCACAGCATCAATCTGACACATAAATAGGAGACTATCATGATTAATGATTCTGGAAATCCATACAATCTGCAGGCAGCAGCCAAAGCCCAAAAGGCAAATTGCAGTTTTAAATGCCCTGGAAATCATTTCAGCAAACAACCATTCAAATGAACTAATATTCTGACACTCTCGTGGCTAAAAAGTTAAATCAATGTAATTAAGTAGCAATAAAGCATATTTTCCTCACAATACCAAAATAGTCACTTTTTGGCATTTAAAAACCATGTTAATAATAAGACTGAAAGGTCATTGAACATAATTACTGAATCGACTCAGTCTGAATTAGCTAAAAGCATCTGGTCCATCAGTGTTCATAATATACGACAGTTCTCACAAAATAAAACAAAATAATTATTTTAACAGATTTATCATTGTAGATGATTTTCATGGTCAAGTACTGCATACAATAACTATCAAAATTTATTCATTTTTATGGAAGTAATTTTTGCAATTAATCTATTATTCAAAATCACAGCCACGGTATGTAGTAAATCTACAATGAGAATTAATTTAACAAATAAACATGCGGTGCAACGTGTGACAAATTTTTTTCGACATATTATGAAATGAATGAGAACTAACTTGAAAGGCTTGTACTGAATCTCGCGCATGAGGTGATGCCTCATGTCCATGCGAATATGAGTCTTCAGACCACACAACATGCACCGATAGAGGACTTTGTGCTGGCCAAGCTGCGTCGGGGACAGTCCAATTGTCAACTTCACTGGCTCAACCTCCCTCTCCAGCTTTGGAGGTTGCTCATCCACATCATCACTGAAGTTAAGTCTCTGAACGTCTCTGCTTTCTCTCGCTCCGCCGACTGATGCAGCAGAGTTTGGCGGGACATGGTAAAACGACTTTTCCACTTTGTTTTCTAGGACTTTGTTCTGGACAAAAAGAAAGCGCTCCTCTTTCCCGGGGTGTTTTAACCGAATATGTTTCTTCACAGGAAAGCTTTTGACGGAACGAAGCACGTTGCAGTAGGGACACATGTACGGATGATATCGCAGGTGCGACATAACATGGTGTCGCATGACTGTGACTTTGTGACACGAGTAGGGACAGAGTCGACACTTGTACAGCGACAAGTTAATGTCACCGGACGCTGAAGTGTCAAGCTTCGGTCGCTTGGTGGATTCTAGATCTGCATCGTCATCACCCGACGGACGTTTCATTGCTGACTGCTCATCTCGAAGCTCAGATGAAACAAACTCTACCACAACAGGTTCTCCGGGATGTTCCTCGTGCATGTGTGCCTCGAGATCACCTCTGTTTGACAACTTGACGCCGCAAAGGTGACAGCCGTATACCTGTCCATGCACCGATGTGAGATGACCATCAAGAGCAGACTGTGTGCTGAAATGTGATGGGCAGAAATCACATGGATAGAACTTCAGACAGTCACTGACGTCATCATTAAGACTGAGTGGGTCACCGTGGGCAGTGGATGCCGAAAGAGCCGCCGGTGTCCACTGTTTGTACTGCACCGGCAATGTTGGATGCACGGAGAGGCAGTGACTCTGCACCTTGGCGACCAGCGTGTGGCGGAACCGGCAGTGCATGCACTGGTAGAGGCGGTGTGAGCGCCGATGGGCCGACAGCGACATCTCGCTATCGGTGACAAAGGAGCAGAGATCGCACGGCAAACGGGCAACGAGGGTCGTCGAGCGCTGAAGGTGGTCGCCGCTCACACCGGCCGACGGTGACAGTGGGCCGGGCTGGGGCAAGACCACCGAGTTTGACATCCCCTCGACTTTGCTCACATTGTTCCTCAGAAACTGCTCGTACTCCTGGAACGTCCTCTGGATTCTCACCTCGAGTCCAGGATGCTTCTCTTCGACATGTCGAGCAACCTGCTGGCGGCCCCACAGATAGAGGTGACAGTACGGACAGCTGAACTGGCGCAGCTTCAGATGCTGCTTCACGATGTGGTACTTGGTCTTGTCGTTCCGCACGTCCTGAAATCCGCAGAGCTTGCACCGGAAGTATGTAGGTTTGCTACACGCCATCGATATGACAGTTGATCCAGCCTGTGGCGACGTCATCACGGGTGATGTGACCGACCTAGCAGGTGCCTTGCTACTGCAGTCGGCGTCCGGAACTGCCTGTTCCACGTTGCGTCTCAGGTATGAAGACATCTCGTCAACGGTTGCAATAACTCGACGCTCCATCCCTGGATGACACCGATCAATGTGAGACTCGACAGCATGAACTTTCCACAGGTACAGATGACAGTGCGGGCAGCTGAAGGGCTTCAGGTTCAGATGACGACAGATTATGTGGTACTTAACACGGCCAACGCGCTCATTGGCAAATCCACACAGTCGGCACTTCCAGCGGGCTTTTGAAGCAGACACGTTTGTCTCAGCTACTGCGGCAGGCTGCTTGGGGGTAACTGTCGTAACCGGTTCTTTATCAGCACTTCTCAGTCTCAGATTATGCTTGTGACTTTCGACCACCGTCGACGACTGCTCGGCAGCAGGCTTTGGCCTAGAAGGCTGCGCTGTTGCCTGGTTTTTGTTCACCAACAGGGGCATGGGGGTCAGCTTGTTTCGCGCCATGTACTCCTGCAGCGCGACCGTGTCGAGTATTGGTGAATCATTCGGCGCAAACGCGACAGTGACCACGCCGTCTTTCTCGTCGACGGCCGTGATGGCATTGACGATGCTCGAGTCGTCGCGCACCGACACGACGCGGTTTGGGTGGAACTTGACGCAGTGAGCGCGGACAAGCATCTTGCTCTTGCTGTTGCCGAAGCTGCAGTGACGGCAGGTGAAGACGCGCCGCTGGAGGTGGACGTGCATCACGTGAAGGCAGATGTCGCGCCGGTTCCACCGCGACACCACGCCGCAGTACGCACACTGGAACTGGCGGCGACACATCCGACCACTGCTGCTCCGCACACCTTCCTCCAACTCCATCGACCGCGATCTCGTCATCATCGGCGAACTTCCACCAACCGGCGACAACCTTGTCTCTCCGCCAGGCGTAGACGTGTTCTCTGTTATCGGATAGTAATCAAGAGCGGGAGCTTCGCAGTCATAATCAATGGGCTCCTGCTTCACTATTTCTGAAAGATTCAAGTTCACATCCGGTAACTCGTTCGCCATGCTAACATCGGACCTGGAATCAGCAATGGAATCAGCGTTCTCTGTTGATAATGGCACTGGGATGGCATCTGCAGATGGAGGACCAACGTCCTGCTGTATTATGGACACTGGCAGTGACGGATGCATTGACTGCCAGTGCTTCACTACTTTGCCACGCTCGACTGCCGCAAACGGGCAGTGACCACAGCGGTATGGTAACACACTTGAGTGCCGGTAGTGATAATGGCGCTTCACCTTCGACGGAAATCGATGGGTGAAGTGGCAACGGTGGCACTGAAAGAGGTCGGAGTTTGGAATCTTGGCACAGTATTCGCTATAGTCTTGTGGAGTTGACTGTGTGACTTTCTCCTGCTGTCCTTCTGATCCGACAACTTTTGATGAGTCTCCACTGCCTCCTTCGCTGCTGCCGTCGTAACTGCTGGCTGTTTCAGTCTTGCATACCTACAAACCAACATGGCATGCAATTACTGAACTGCAAGTGATCAACTTATGCAGCACGAAAATATATTTATCTATAATTATATACAGTCAAAAGATTATGAATGCCTGAACGACTATTATGCCTGAACGACTATATGCAGTTATCAATCTAATTTTCTAATTTCGACAGCGTACAAGCTATCAGTTGAGAGTTAACTCAATAAAGGCTATATGCTCAACACCCTACCAATAACGACAATAATCACCATATTTATACGTTACTCTTGGGGACCAGTCTAATTTGCACTGTCACAGCCATGATATTTTCCATGAAACTGGCTATCTTCAATGAAAACGACCACTTCTGTGAAGTCATTCAGATAGTCATGCATGAGTACAGCATGACTACAGACTTTGTATACTCATATACTTTGTATATGAGTATATGTATATGACTTTGTATACTGATGGCAAACTGCTATGTATTAGAACTAGAAAACGTTTTATTACTTACCAGTAATGGCTATGTAACTGGAAACAGGTTGTTATATACACACACACCCGTTTAACGGCCCTTTGTCCGGGACTACCCAGGTGAGCCGGTACCAGAAAGGTAAAACCAATCTGGATTTTACTGAAGCAAGAGACTTGAGTGGCAGTGGCAGCAGCTGGCATAGGCAGACCTATGACTATAGGTTATGTTGTTATATACATTATACAAATTCAGTGTCGATATTTACATGGACTACACTTCAAGAGGCATTAAATGAATACATACCACTGGCTTCTCTGACAAAATCTGACGAAGCAGAGGCTTTTCACTGTCAGCTGTGGACTCGAGAGAACCATTCTTCTGCATGTCAAAATGTCCTGCTGCAGTTCCTGGCTGTGGATTAGACATTCCAAACATGGCATTGTCTTCATCGCGATGCAGCTTCAAATGTCGTATCATGTTCACACGAACCCGGTTACTGAAATCGCAGCGAGGGCAGTTGACAGGGTCCGGGTATATCATCTGAGCAGGCAGCTCTTGTTCAAACAAGTCCAGTGCACGAATTGCCTCCTCCAGTTCTGCTGTGCTACTATGGGCCTGTTCACTGACTCCACTGGGTGCAGAACTCTTTTCCGCTGGTGACAGCTGACTGTTTCTTACAGATGATGTTCGCTCTATCGCCAACAGAGGGACATTTCCCTCAGATGTGTATCGGTTGGTCGGTCGCTTTTCCCTGTCGGAGGAGTGACCAATCAGTGAAGCAGATGAACCTGACTGGCGCCCAAGAACACTGCTGGAAGAACCTCCTTTCCTTGACCTCATTGCATACAGATCAGTCTCCGAGAGCTCGACCTCCACTCCGTCAACTATGCGAGACATCTTAACTGGTCGGTCACCGTGGTATTTACCGAGGTGAAATTTCACGCAGTTCTGACGGTAGTGAGCGAAGTGGCAGTAGCCGCAGCGAAAGCCCTCGGCAAGGCTCTGGTTGCGCTCGTGAATTTCTAGGTGGCGCCGGTAGTGAACCATTTTATTGCACAAGAACGGACACAGATGGCAGCGATAGGTGTTGGGACCGCTTTTCGATGGAATGCTGTAATCTCCATTACTTCTGGCAGCAGAACCGCTGTGTGATGCACAGTGCTTCCTGAAGAGCTCAAAATCTTCACAGTTGAAGTCGCAAGAGCTGCAGTGGAAACGAATCACAGTGCCAACATCAGGTGCTCGAGGCAGTATCGACGGAGCCGTCTTTGGAGTGCATGAACTGGCATCCTCTTCTACCTTCTCCGGGCTCACAAGTTCAGCATCAGTATCTTCTGCCAGAAACCCGGCATCCGTATCATCTGCCAGCGCCCCGGCCGCATATCTGTCCAGGACGTCATTAAACAGCTCTTTGGGGACGTTCACGGTGGTTAGTTCGGACTGTTCCGTGTACGTGGACTCCACATAACTTGCCAGTGACTCGAGACTGTGAGAGTTACGAAAATGACTCTTGAGATCTTGCTGCCACTGATAAAGGCCCTGACAGACTGGGCACTCCATCAGCTTCTGTTTATAAGAGATGCATTGCTGCACCACTTCAAAGCGGAAGGTGTCGGAAGGGTGGGTGGCCGGGAGGTGTGCTTCAATGGTGGGCATGTCCGTAGTACAGAACAGGCAGTATGGACAGGAGTGATAGCGGACAACATGCTGGCCAGGATGGTGTGCCGTGTGACGCTCAAACACTTCCTTCGAACTGCCAAACCACGGACACAGCTGACAAGCATACGGCTGCGTGCTGCGGTCCACATCTTGAGTCGACCTGTGCACTTCGGCTACGTGAATATCCAGATGAGTCTTACACACGCAGGTATAAGAACACTTTACGCACTGGAATGGCAACAAGTGTGCCGGCTGAATTTCTACAAACTCCACGGCTGGCTCGTGTCCTCGCTTCACTGGCTTTGTGGCCTTCCTTGACTTTGATCTTGAACTGCCATGGTCGACTGGTATGTTACTGGCATCTGCTAAAGATTTCGAGTCGCCACCACCATTAACATCTATCTCAATGCATGAACCTTCCACACTCTCTGAAGTACCGGCACAAAATTCGTTTGAATTCTCGGCATCGGCAACAGCACATAGAGAATTGATGCCACCTTCACAGTTGGCAGGCTGTTCAGCGGGCGTTGTTAAGTTCAGACCTTCGGCTTTCTTCAGTAGCTCCTTATGCAGCTCGCTCAGTGTCTTCTTTGAAGTTTTCCTAAGCGGTGTTGCAGAATGGGATGATTCTGGCCCAGCTGAACAGAAAGCAGAAACAGCACAATAACTAGATAGAGACAGCAACCGAATGATATTTACTTCTTGAACAGCACAGCTGCAGCATGTACATATCTCCATTTCAATGGCCATTTTCCAAGTGAATCTGGGTTAGCCAGTACCCTCTTAGTTTCCTTTCTTCATTTTTCCAGAACAGCACCTTTGGGGATAAGTGGCACAATTTTTACTTTTTAGTGGTAGGATGTCCTGCCTGTCACCCAACCAACAGTGTCAGAGTATCAGTACC
>Ga0126334_10000529_pt1 | contig 11255 bp, 9 predicted proteins | sample InaspJWI49metaG_FD_94491 | JGI IMG/M metagenome (GOLD analysis project Ga0126334, IMG submission 94491) | Marine gutless worms symbiont microbial communities from Oahu, Hawaii - Inanidrilus sp. 2 OAHU.JWI-49 metaG | ecosystem: Host-associated > Annelida > Digestive system > Unclassified | place...
GCTTATAGAGTTCATTCAAAATTAGTTTTTATTTTAATAAATAAGTGCAAATTCTGATATATCAATGCCGTCAGTGCTTTGACACTGTTGGTTGGGCATCAGGAAGAGCATGCGGCCTGTAAAAATTGAGTGATGAGGTGTTGGTGTGGTTATCTGTCTGGAGCGAGGTGCAGATTGCTTGCATATGGTCCGGCTGATGCCGCTACCATCCCAAAACCCCATCATCTCTTGGCTCATTTAAATCCAGACTGGTTTTACCTTTCTGGTACCGGCTTTTCCAGGTTGTCCTGGAAAAAGGCTGTTAAACGGGTGTAGTAGTAATAGTAGTAAATTCTGATCTATTAGTCTGTGCCCATGAGAGATGCACTGATGAATGAGTACACACCAGGAAGTTACCAGTAAACTGTAATTGCAGCACACAACTTACCCATAAATTCAAATACCAAATATATATCTTTGTTGTTCTCAGCTTTCATTAAGTTAAACAATCGGATGATGTTGGGATGATCAGCGAAGTCTTGCAGGAACATAATCTCTCGAAACGTTCGCTGTGCATCGGTCTTATTGCGAAATGCGTCGAAAATCTTCTTCAGTGCCACAACTTGACCAGTTTGCCTGTCGGTTGCTTTCCACACAATGCCATAAGCCTACAACATTTCAAATATTTACAGTGGTTAATCATAACAGGTTACCCAGGCATGCAGGCTACAAATAGGATGATCACTTGATGCCCGTGATCCAGTAAACCACATCCTGGGTCTGGCATAAAACCGCCCCGGACGGACGGGTGACAGTAAGTCTTACAGACGTGTTCATACCTCAGCTGCGAAAAAAAAACAAAATGAAAGCTTTCTCGGCTATTGTCCGTGACCTGACGACCGTTGTAAGCCACTGGGTCGTGTGGTTCATTAATTCACAGAACCACACGACACAGGTAACAATCCAGTGACTGGTTCACTGAGAAAAGCCGTGTAGCAGAAAAGAACACACTCGAAATATCAACACAATTTATAAAAAATTACCACAGTAGTACGATAAAATAACTTACGTACCCCTTTACCGAGACGTTTTTTAATGTCGTACTTTTTCGTAATGTGTTCCTCTACTTCCGAACCCATGTTTCCCAATCACAATCCTTTAGAAGCCTACGTTGCCAACTTTTAGCTTCGTCGGATACCGTAGCTTGGACAGAGCACTCATTGTATACAATGTTCTAGTGCGAAAGTAGTACGATTCATAAAATGAACTCAAAGCGAAATGGAAAGTAGACGTAGACTAACATATTATCGTTTCTTTCAGTTACATCACTTGCATTGCTGTTATACTATTTCGCTTATTTTTGGTGAAAATTATCACAAATTAATGGAGTTTCACCGCACTACATTGCATTATTGTAAACACGATCGTAAGTGGAAGGATATATCGAGCGACTAGTGAGCGACCTTTTAAAACTAATACGACTCTTTTCCACTGATGATACGATTCTCAAGTATCGTACCGAACTTATTCGATTTCTAACCGTCTCTCGCAAAGTACAACAAACTGAACTCATTCTCTAATAGTATTGTTGCCATAATGGTCGGCGTCGTTAATATTTCAGTAAAAACAAGACGCCCTGCTATTAATTCATTTTCCCGAGAACTGCCAGAGAATGGAATGTTTTGACTCAAGAAGTATCCAGCTACACGCACCCTTGAATCTTTCAAGAATGCCATCATGTCAGTCAATATAACAATAGTCCAAAACTCCAGGGCACTCCATTGCATACCGCAGTGTAGGGAGTCGCGCCCCTGCCGCGAGGAAGCCTGAGGATGTCAATCCTCTTTTATTCTGCACTGCATCTGAGTTAAATTACCAAGTTATTGTTTCACCAGATACAAGACTTCCAAGAGTCGATCGTGTCTGGAGCACGTCGTTGAGAAGGTAAATGCATTTATTGTACAACCAACGCTCGCATACAAAAAATTATGTTGACTCAGGCCTTGTTTGATGTGCGTTTGTCGCATCTAATAAATATTACATACATACATATAGTGTTTGCTGGGGCGACACCCGCTAATCTGCAGCAGCAGCACGTACGCGTTGAGTTGGTCGGCCGCCAGCCTCCAGTCGCTGTGTCGTGGCACGACATGCATCCGCAGACTCGTGCCTTGTCATTTGAGACACCACAGCTGTTGTCGCCGCTATGCCTACACGCACGCCCATCACACAGCAGTGGCGGCAGTACGTTGGCCTAGGCTGCTGTTGCTGCCTTTATGTGAGGAGTTCGAAAACTGCCCACGGTGCTCGGGCGTCGCGCGGTTTCTCTTCAAAATAACCCACTCATGATCATTCGGAGCTAATGCCGCAAACCGCATGCCAACTGGTCCAAATCCGTTGAAAGCTATGGCCGTTGGAAACATACAAACTGAACAAGTCAAAGTACGCATGTGATCACTGTATCGGTGCAATGTCGTCTTCAATCCATTAAGTTTCTGCACTATCGAACAAGAAGAAAGTGCCACGCATCCAGGTCCGAATTTGTATTCATAATTGCAAGTTTCACAGTCGAGTACACGGAATACTATGAATACTGGTACCTACCAAGTAGGCTACTTGCTCTGAGGTTGAGTGACCGAATCTTGAGAAGTGATTCCAACTCGACACAAATCCTCTTATTATCGCATTAACAATATGCCATAATAATAGTTTGCATTTTATTGTCCGATAAAGTACTGTAGCTGGGTATTTTGTCGAAGCTGGTGAAATGGTCAGAATGTAACTTATATGATACACACATACTTTGTGTTTGTAACTGTGGATTATACTGAACGGACAAATGTAAGTTTGGCCAAATTTATTGAAATTTGTAAACCACGTACTTCAAACACTATGCAACTCAAACTTCACAATGCACGTAATAGACCAGTACTAAACAGCCAACTGTTCATCATAGCTATCGAAGGCTAGAACTGTGTAAGACGTTAATAAACGATGTAACGTTCAGACACTGCAACTGTTTCCAATTCGCGGGAAACGCAATCACAAATCGGGTTTCATCACAGCGAGCACCAATTGCTACTAATAGTAATTCACTGCCAATTATGCAAAACATCAAAGCACTTTACTCCATTACTAACTGAACCTGTATATAAAAATAAAAGTCAACCATAACAGTGTCCAAAACAAACCTGTAAAAGGTGTCTGTTACCACCAAAGGCAGACTACACACTAGAAGGGAATGCAGAAGCTTCAATATGCATTAATTTACTGTCATAGCTGGTCAACAGCAAGCAGCAATCATGCACTGACATGACTATAAACATGGATACTACTATGAAATGCAAAATACAGACTGCACTACATAACACTGGATATACCCACAGTAATTGGAGCGCAGCTGGAAATGGACACTGCAAATATACTGTGGGAATGACTTTAGGCACAATGTCAACATGGCAGCTGCACATGTACCACTGCTATTAAATAAAAGCTGCATATGCATAGCACTGTCTTGACATGGCTGCAGCAAATAACAGGATTTCATTTCTGTATTCACTATAATGAACGACTGTTCAGTTTGCGAACTGCTAAGCAAACAAGCACTCATTGTTGCGTAATATCTTAAAATACGTATGTCAAAATGCAGTAGCTGCATAGTCACAGGGACTGGTTAATGTGGCTTGCAAGGCAGGATTGACAAGAAATTATTCTAGAACAATGAAAAGATATGAACTGATCCATTTATATCAGATATACCATCCGATGTAAATTATCGAGACCTTCAAACCACAAACCGACTATACGAAAGTGAAACTGTTCAAATTCAACAATGTCAGAACATCCAATAAAACGTCAATGTCTGCAAACAATTACAGCAAGGAATCAGATAGCCAAAAAAACAGCCAGACCTGCACCCCTTCAGTTCAACAGTAAACGGAAAAAAAACCAAAAAAGTCTACCACACTGAATCCTGGCAACAAACAGCCAGTTATTTGGCAGGAACAGCTTAAAACAAACAACTCGCAAACAGTGCTAAAAATTATTAGCAAATGGAAATTTCAACAACCATTTCAAACAAAGTCCGTCACAACGTTTGTTTAAAAGAAGAGTGCCGTAATGCCCCAACAAGATGACCACTCTCCCAGGGACTGCGAAATTCAACATTTTCCGCGACCCTTTTCGACACAACTACCTATGATGTTACCCAATGCAAGTGCAATTTTTTTTGTCACTGTTACTAGTACACTACAGAGGTCACTGTAAATATTAAAATGATTTAGCAAGCAGAAAAAATCTTTCAAAAGGAGCAACACAATGCTTGCAACAGCCAGGGAAACACTGACGAAATCCCAAACTCAGAAGGAACCAACAGACAGCTTCCCCACAAAGATTTTTTTCCCTTGACATTTCTATTAGCCAAATTCGCCGAAAATTTCCAGGTTTTCTAGACACGTAGTCACCCAGCACTGCAAACGTGGCACATCAGAGAAGACTTTTTGAACGAAGTTGGTCACTTTTTGTTTGAACGAGGAGCGTGTCAGAATGCCACCCAGGAGGCGGAACATCGGCGAAGTCGCCGCTTACGGGGTGACAGGAGAGAAGGCGTCATTAGTGGGCGGACTGCAGCTCGTCAGGCTGCCACTGCTGTCGTCGTCATCACTGTCCACGCTGCAACGGTGACGCATCGCCTGGCGACGGCGCGCCAACTTGCTCGCTCCAGGAAGCTGGATCTCCTTCACGGCGTCCTCGCGCACCCACGGGACCTCCATCTCGTCGTCGCTCCAGACGCCGCCGAGAGGCGCCCGCTCCGGTCCCTCGTCGTCCGACATTCCCAGCTGGAACACGGCCCGCTCCAGGAACGCAGCACAGTCGTCGTAGTCGTCGACGAGCGACGGAGAGCCACCGCCGCCGTCGCTGGGCGTCGCAACGAAGCCGCGCGCCTCCGTGAACGACAAGTGCTGCTGGATCAGCCGGTTCATCGCGTTTGCGTTCTCCGCAAACAGACCCAGCTCACGCACGCTGTTTGTCCTGCAAACAACACATCGCAAACACTACATAAAACATCATAGTGGCATCAGAACACCTGCCTAGTATTTCTCCTCAATAACAACTGGCACTGCCCTCGTGAGGGTGGCTCGGTAGCCGAGTGGTTAGCGTGCTGGACTCAGGTGCAGAACGGCCCAGGTTCAAATCGCAGTCACGATGCTGTTGGGTAACAGTCAAACTGCTCACACCCATCGTGCCTCTGTTCACCAAGCAGCAAAACTGGTAGCAGCCCTCTTAAGGGTTGTGAGGGTAACTGCGGACCTGGCAGAAAGTAATGGCAGCCTACCGACGGGTTTATGACTCACGTCACCTGCAGGCTGACTGCCAAGAACCGGGATCAGCTCCACAACCCTACGCTCGGTAATCGAGTATGGGCTACCATTTTACTGCCCTCGTGGCACACGAGACATTTTGCTCGTCTCCAGCGATTACGCAAAATGTACCCGACTATCAACGTTTTCATCCCACCCGACTAAAAACGGGATCATTTCCGCCCAATCTTTAGATTAGTATTGAAAAACTAAATCAAGCACAGCAAAGGCAAGCATGCACCCAGAAACAAAATGTACTATAACACAAAACTAGTCGGTTTTGGCTGCCTTCTACGATCTCCGGCCTGGAAATGGAATGGGCCAATTCTCAACGAAGTAGATAAGCAAATAAGTAAGGAAAAAGGAACAACAGAAAACAATGAATGAGCTACAGACTTAGAGTATGTAGAGTTATAGGAGTAGTTTTCAGAATCGTATACATGCCAGTACGGATGGTTACTACTGCTACTATTACAGTACTACTACACCCGCTTAACAGCCTCTTTTCAAGTACCAGAAAGGTAAAACCAGACAAAATTCAAATGAAGCAAGAGATTGTGGGGTTTTGTGATGGCAGTGGCATCAGCTGGACCATATGCAAAACTGCAAACTACCTGCTCCTCGTTCCAGACAGAAAACCACACCAGCACCCCATCACTCGTAATTTTTACAGGCCCGATGCTCTTCTGCAAGTACGGATGTTAGTCCACCACATTTCATCGTACTCGTACTCTTCACCATAGTTTCCAGCTGTGTGATAGACTGTAACTTTTAATACTGTAAGGTGCCCCTGCAACGGACTTGTTCGTGAAGTGTCACCTTAAACTCCACAATGACATCAACATTAACATTTCAAACTACGCCAAGTCAGGTCCGAGTGATACCTGCTGAGTAGGTAGGGCGTTGCGAGCTGGGAGTTGGACAGAGAGCCGGTCGTGTGGATCCATGGGTGGGCAAGCACCTGGTCGGCGGTGTATCGGCGGTGAGGGTTGCGTACCAGTAGATGCTCCACCAGGTCACGCGCCTCGGCCGATATCGTCGACCACTCGCGTGCCGGGAACGAGTACACGCCATCCTGGATGCACTTGAACAGCAGCTCCTGCGATGGCAAACACATGTGCCTTCTTAATATGACTAACATTGCGTGACAAAAACGTTAACAAAATTAAAACACAATAGTCTTACTTTACTGATGAAAAAAAAACAAATAATGACTCACTGAATTCTTAAGACCAAAAATCTCTCAAGTTCGCTAACTACGACGGTCAGAGTGGTAGAGAAGGAAGTGTACATACCTGGCAATCTTCGCACGGCAGCCCCTCAGAGAAACCACAGTCTTTACCACAGGAAGCATAGAAAGGTCGGTAACCACAGAGAAGAATATATCTGTAAACACAAAAAATCAGCCGTGCACGCATCATCACCACGGTCCTATTCACTACTGTCTGAGGATTGCACAGTTTAGCCTTCAGTGCTGTGACACTGTTGGTTGGGCAGCAGGAAGGGCATCCGGCTTGTAAAAAACTGAGTGGTGGGGTGCTGGCGTGGTTATCTGTCTGGAGTGAGGTGCAGACTTGCATACGGCCCAGCTGATACCACTGCCACTCACTGTCTCATGCTTCAGTAAAATCCAGATTGGTTTTACCTTTCTGGTACTGGCTCACCCGGGTAGTCCAAGACAAAGGGCCGTTAAACGGGTGTGTATGCGTGTGCACTGCACAGTAAGCCTTCTCAGATCTATAATAAAGAAGCTCGGTGCTCATTTCTGAAGTTTGAACTAGCAGGAAGTTTATGCCATGTTGCCTTCAGACCATGTTTCTTTTGCTAGCAGGAAGTTAATGAATGGCCTGTTGCTTTCACAGCAAATATGTATACTTTCACCAATATACCAAATGACGTGCCCGACATACAGGGGCGTACCATGTTGCTGATAGACTAACCAGTCAACCTTGAGCTCAGTTTTATTGCAAATATATAATTAACTTTAAAGCACTCGTGTAAAGTCTGCAATTCATCATCCTTATGATCGATACACGATGCGTTTAACGCTGCACAATAATAATAATAATAAATGCTATATAAAAAAGTGATAAAAATAAAAAAATGACTGAAGTATTCAACTTATAAAGCACCAACACTAACACTATAATAATGTGTACAAAATCAATCACAATCATACGCACTAACAACTGAGTGAATCAATGAACTCACAGGATAGTTCCGAGGCTCCAGAGATCACAACGCTTGTCGTACGACCACGCCCGGTCCAACCACACATCCACCACTTCCGGTGCCATGAAGTCCGCAGAACCAACCTGATATAAACACAGCACTGAACATGCATGTTATCGTCTACAGACCATTTCACCCTGAGATCAGATTAAGTTTATTTATTAACAGTTCATCCACCTTTGGTGATTCAGGAGAGCAAGCAAATGAATCAGAACTATGGTTACTTGCAACTATGGACCTGGGGCCCGATTTACAAAATATCTTATGATTTATCATAACAATATCTTAAGTTTATTGTTGTAAGATATATTTGTAAATCGGGCCACTGAGCATGTAATGCAATGTTCTACACGATGACCTATATACGGTGTACTCAGCTACTGTCTCGTACATTTCTGGATGCTGTTACTTTGTGGGGAAAAAGTAATAAACTGATATAGAAAACAGGCTTCTATTGGTTAAAAATGAAACTAAAAGCTTTGAGAAGTCAGAAAATGAAAAACCATTCTCACTCTCAAAAGTTAAATATCACCTGAACCGTACGGAACAACCAACAGCACTGCCATTCTGTTAATTTAATGCCTCTCACACAAGTTGACCTAGACTCCGGATATCAATCAGCGAACTCTGCTATACTCACGGGAGACAGTAATTCGGGTGTTGTGAGTCCGTGGCTGTGCTTGCTATCCAGTGGAACGCCACTTCCCAAGTCAAAGTCGCAGATCTTCACCGGCGTCAGCTGCCCAGCGCTCATGCAGAGCAGGTTTTCCGGCTTCAGATCGCGATGGGCAATCCCCTTGTTGTGCAGGAAGCTCAGACCACTTGCTATATCTCGGACCACCTTGGACGCCTCTTCCTCCGTCAGGTGTCCACGCTGGCGGATTGAATCCAACAGAGTGCCTCCCTCGCACTTCTCAAACACCACGTAGAACCTGCACAGAACACAACCATTTCACTCACTGAAAGCCCACCCTATAACCACGGCCAAGTCTTCACACTAAAAGATTCAGTGTCACAGTTTCCTATGGTCTCTTAAACTTCCCAATGAACAGCTTTATTGTCTATTCTGTCACTCTTGTATTATTGTTTTATTTATCTTGTTTCGTATCTATGTACTCTCTACCGTATAATCAAGCTGAAGGTGCTTGGATCACTCTACACCCTACAGAAATAACAAACTTACTTACAACTGTGCACACAGCATAAATTAAAACAAGATTTGATACAATATACATTCCATTCGATTTCCTTCATCTTAACATAAGATGAGAACATCTAAATTAAAACCAGCCCCAAATGCACTGATCTGATTACTAGATTTTCTGTCGTGCCGTATTTCTTATCTGCCACTCATCTGTCGCACCAGAGGACATATTAGGTGCACCAAAATTAGCAATACCACCATTCTTTTATCAACACATTCCATCATTACTTAGCAAAAATCTGATGTGGCAGATCTAATTTTGTTCCACCTAACACAGCCGCCTTGCTATCAAGTGCAGACTCAAGAGATAATATCAGGAATAAGTCAGTTTCACGTCCTAACTGGTCTACAGTATAAGCCTAATTAACAGGTGCTGAAGGTGCTTGGATCACTCTACACCCTACAGAAAATCGCATCCAGCTGTCAAAGAAATAATCTGCCAACAGCAGGGTTTATGTGTTGACAGAAGCAAAAACTGGTTGGAATTAGGTCTGGAAATCCATATTTTAATCATTACAATGGATGCTGGAATGTTTAAAAAATCATACTGGAGCTTTCCTTTCTACAGCACATGACACCAGGCTCCAGACAATGAAACAGACAGCATGGCACAAGAACTTTAGACTCCGTGTCTGGCCACTTACTACAGTGAACTTCAGTCCATTCAGCCAAGACCACTGTAGCATGTGATCCAACAGAACGGTGCAAAGGTGAGAGCGAGAGAGGGAGGGAGGAGGGGAGGGGAGCAGCAGTGCTAACAGGTGTTCAGGCTTCACAAATCACGCCACAGCAGACACAAAGAGCAGCCATGACCTTCGGCGCACCACACCACACACCAACCATTTAAATGGTCGGCCGACTGCCGTTACTGGGCCAAGCCACGGGCCAGCCAGCCAGCCAACTGAGGTGATTAATAACCAGAGAGCAGTCAGTAGTGGTGGCCTGCCAGGCCGCAGTACAGCTGATTTACTGCTAGGTGGTCTGACCAGCCTAGTAAACCACCAATCAGCCTGGGGCAGCACAGCACTATGCGGAGCTATGGAGGCTGGGAGCTATGGAGGCGTGTATGCTAGGTGCAAGTAGTATAACTAACGGACGGTTCACGCTAGCTGTACCGCACCACTGAACAACTGGCTGGCTGGTGCAGTTCAGCTGATCAGCGTTTTCAGTTCAACAGTACTGACGTCATAACCCGGGCGAAAACAAACAAGGCACTTTCTTCCTACTGCCAGCTATTTCTGCTTCCATTCCTAGACAACGCACCTACTGACTTACTGTGTTAGAACTGCAGACGAAAACAATCATGCGTGGGATGAATCAAAACGTTTTTACTATGAGCTTCTATTCCATGCACAGGCTTTAAAACCCGTTTGTTATTAATTTCAAGGTGGCATTTGTACTCAATAAATACGATACGATACGAGATGGTATTTTAACGTGCGCTCGAAAGCCGACATGAGTCAGCTTAATCTACCGCACGGAACCGACAACTACAAAGTGTAAAACAGAAAAACCAAGTAAAAACGGATGTGCTCAGAAGTAACAGTAAACAGTCAGAGGAATCCATGTAGTCAGTCCTGAAGAAGAAAGGAAAGGCTGCGGTGGGAAGGATTTGCAGAAAGGGAAAGTTTTAAGCCTGGAATGGAAGAGCAAGTGGGTGATGGAATACCAATAATACTAAGTATCACTGTTGGCAGATAAACCGTACAAGATTCTACAGTTAAATGCTCTGCATGACTGCCATCAACACCTCGCAACACGATAAGAACACAGACCAGCTACCGCTAATCCAGCGGTCTGGATACTAATTCGTGTTATTATGTGATTACTATAGCATTCAACAAAAGAAGCCTATATGACATGAAAAGAGATGCTATTCTGACGTGTGATCAAAAGCCTACATGAGTCAGAGTAATCTACAGCATGGAACAACAACAGTGGAGAACAGGAAGACTAAAAAGTAAAAGAATAAATGGTTACGAATGCCAACAACAAAGTGGAACAATTTTAGTCATGGCAACAGAGTCCAGCTAATAATGCATCATGGAACTTCATCATATCAGTATTTAGATAATATTACTAACAAATCTGTTGATGGATAAAACAGTACAGGTTAAAATTGTGTATCTAACGTTTACTGAATATTTTACAATTCTTGAAGTCTCAGCATTCAAACAAACTTCTAACTGCGAAAAGGGAACAGACTGCAGACAGCAACAAGGAAGTATATACTCACAAATTGTCCTCCTCAAAGTATTCGATGAGCTGTAGAATATTCTCATGACCCTGACAATGATGAAACGTCTCAATCTCTTTCAACATTTTCAGACGACCATGCTGCCCAGATTTCTTTTCCACAATCTGAAAATTCAAGCACACGTAAGACCACCATCAAATCCGTCTTGATACACATATTTCTGGGCATTTCTGACATTTGCTATTGAAAACACATCATTTATTATAATTAACGATGAGCCAAC
>Ga0126334_10000530_pt1 | contig 11254 bp, 8 predicted proteins | sample InaspJWI49metaG_FD_94491 | JGI IMG/M metagenome (GOLD analysis project Ga0126334, IMG submission 94491) | Marine gutless worms symbiont microbial communities from Oahu, Hawaii - Inanidrilus sp. 2 OAHU.JWI-49 metaG | ecosystem: Host-associated > Annelida > Digestive system > Unclassified | place...
CACACACACACACACACACACACACACACACACACACACACACACACACACACACACACGTCAAGACACAACTAAAGAGATTAGGTACCGAGTACAATCTATGCTACTGTTTCTTAGCGTCGAACTTCTTTGAATCTGGTGGCGACGCTGTACCCAACAGAGTATGCAAGTTGATTTCAGATTTTGTCAATCGTTGTTCACTGCGCCCACGATCGTTGTAGTTGTGGCTAATCGATGCACCTGTCTATCTGACCAACGGCTGCTGTCGGCATTCAAGACATGGAAAAGCACTTACGTTTTTTTATTTAGAACATGACGTCATTTGAAAATGCGTATTGTTTGTGCAAAAGTAGTGAAAAAATAAGGTTTAGGTTGATCGTTTTAGATTACAAATTGGAATTAGAGTTAGGGTTAAGGTCAGCAGTAGCGGCCGCAATCGACCGATAGGCCGGTAGTGGCCGATAGGACGATGCATTGATTAGTTCAGTTCACACCGCGTCGACGTCGATCCTCTTGGTGACTTCGACGGTGGCCACCGACTGGTCGAGATCGGCGATCAGGATTCCGCGATTGGCCTGGCTCTCGCCCTGGCTGTTGGCTCGCTGGCTGCGGCCGCCGGCGGCGTCAAGCTCCGGACGGCCGGAACAGGTGCGCGGCCGGATGGCGAACACCATCTGTGACTTCCTATTAGTGTTCAGTCGATCAATATTTTGACGAAAGGGTCGAAAAAACCGCTGACGACTATGTTCCCGGTGTCGTTTCCGATATAACAGTCGAGACGTCTTCGTCGAAATGTGTGCCGTCGATTTTTCCGACGTCCACCCGCGTAGAGTAAAGGTTCCTTCGCTGCAAATGAACTGAGCTGAGCTGAGCCGGAGTTCGCGAACCTGAGTTCTGAACACACGCTCTGCCGTGGTTACGGCGTTGGACTGGCGACCGGTAGGTGGAGGACCGTGGAGCGAGGTCGGATGGCGAACAGATCGTGGCGGAACTTGCGACTGGCCAGCACGTAGACGATGAAGTTGACCGACGAGTTGAGGATGGCCATGAGATCGCCGACGGCCGTGTAGTAGTAGTGCCAGCGGCCGCAGCGTCGGTGTCCCTCGTCCACGAACGCCCAGACGATCCGGTCGACGAACGTCGGCGTCTGGCAGACACACGCACACGCGTGGACAACACCGTAGACTGGACGCCGCCTAGCATCAATACGTCGCTGCCCGTATTCTCCACCAAGTGTTGACAGCTATACTAGAGGGCACTCATTCGGGGTCGTCACGGCTGATCGGTGTCCCGTCGCGCAGCACCGTTACGCGTCGGCGTCTGACAGACGATGAATACGAACACGACGACGACCAGCGACACCGTAGCGCGATCCGTCGACTAAACACCCGACAGATTTGACATTTCGCTAAAAACGACTTAAATACCATTCTGGAAAAGATCTCAGAGCCGAGTGCGCGATTTGATGTGAGACCTGCCCAGCACCGTTCCACAGTGTATATGCACTTAATATCACCAACGTCTGAACCGCATTCGATGTATCGAGCTTCAGCCGTTTCGGATATATTACTGACGCTTCCGAAATTTCAAACGGGTGATCTCACCATGACAACGACCTATATGGGAGAGCGATTTCTCATTCGCAAACCGGAACTTGCTACTGGGTACACTTATCTGCATCAGATTTGAAGTCTGTAGCTTCAGCCGTTTCGAAGATACGATTTCATCCTGGTGAGCGTGACCACGCCCCGTTCGGTCGTTATTCCGCTGATATTTTTCGTTCGTGGTCGACGACGGGTACGACGACGACCAGCGTGACAGTGAGGTCCTGCTGCTGCTGCTGCTGGTTGTGTCCGGACACCGTCGTCGTGGCGACGCCGCGCATCTCCCGCCTCTTCCGCATCTTCTCCTTGAGCGCCATGATCAGCTTCGCGTTGAGAAACGCCAGCAGGACGAGCGGGCCGCCGAGCATCACGACAAAGTAGCAGATGTTGTCGTACAGAACGCGGAAGATCGACCGACTCATCGACTGACCGAGTCCGGGTTTTGGTCCAGCGCGACACGGCGAATAGAACACGCTGGCGACCTTCTTCCGCAGCTGGTTTCTTGGCTTGGTACGAAACGCGCGGCGGCCGGGTGGTACTGCGGGACCAGCGCTGTCATTAACCGCGACTCTAACCGTGATCCAAAACCGCAATTTTGACCCCACCCGAAACAAATAGTTGCGCGTTTTGCGCCATGCCGATCTCGTGGTTTTCGGCACGGAAGAACGCGGAAGATGCGGTCCTCGCCGACGTCGGTGAAGAGGTGGATGGACGTGATGAAGTGAGCAAGTAAGTAAGTTGTATCGTGGAGCCGGGAGGGTCGACGTGATGAAGCTGCGCTGGCCGGCCGCCGTCTGACAGAAGACGTCGACGCGCCGGTACTCGAAGAAGCGCGGCACGTTGTAGAGGATCGCGGCTGCGGCGACATAGGCGACGTGGCGTCGACAGCGCGACAGCGAGCTCAGCGTGACGGAGTGGTACGGCATGCAGACGGCCGTGTAGCGGTGGAACGAGACGAGCACGGTGAGCATGATGGTCGCCGTCAGCGACATGAGATAGAGCGGCCACAGGTACGGCATCGCGACCATGTAGAAGCGGTGGCAGGCGCCGAGGTGGCCCGTGTAGACGTTGACCGGTTCCAGCACCCACAGCGGCAGACTGGTTACGAGCACGAGCGAGTCGGCGACGGCGAGCGCCCGCAGTAGGAAGATGGTGGCGGCCGTCTTGGACGAGTGGTCGCCGCCGAAGTAGAGCACGATGAACGAGAGGACGTTGCCGACGAGTCCGAACGCGCAGAGCGTGCCGCCGACGAGCGTGTACAGGAGGAAGTCGAACAGCGCACAGTTGGTCGTCAGACCGCCGCCGCCGACCGCGCAGTCGCTGCAGTTGACCGCAGCCATGAACAGTGAAGTCGTCTCGTTGAAAGCGCACAAACGTCGCGTCATCGTCGCCTGCACTTGCAACCAAACAAACCACTGCGAAATTACGGACAATAATAATTTAACAATATACTGTTTGAATCGTTTTATTTGCTTGGAAAAAACGATTCATTTAAAAAATAATAAAATACTAACAAGTAAAATTTAAATATAACTGAATATATAAATAAACAATGTTCAATCATCCCTAATAAAGCAGAAACACCAAGACACAATAATTGCAATGCATATACAGATTTCCTAAAACAACAAATCAGAAAACTTTACATCTCATCTGGGGTTTAGAAGCTAAACCGAAAGCGCTGTGCCTGTATTTAAACCCTTAAAATTTTGCTTCATTTGTAATTGCATGCTTACTACCGGATCAGTTTAACAATGGCGATTTGTTTTTGTAACATTGAAACAAGACCAGAATGCGGGTAATAGCCGCGTCGCCACGTTGAGTAGGTCTACCGAGGTTAAATAAATAAACACACTAGTATATAGGGAACGAAAGTTTGTCGAAAATTATAATAAATAACGCTATAAATTTATTTTTAAACCATAACAGTTTCCGAGAGCTGTTTGACAAAATTGCTTCCATATATTTTATTTGAAAAATATATTTATATTTTAGCACTGGAAATGGCCATCCTAGGGAACCAGCACTGTGCCAATTGTATCGGCACATTTTCGTCCCCTATACCGAGACGGCATGTGGTGGGCGGGAACTCACGGCGACGGTATGTTTGCGGAAACGAGCAAAGACTTTTATTTAGAGACTCAGTAATGTGCACGTTCTTTGCGTAGATGTTTTGTGTCTGGCGTTTTCTACACGGTATTGTGTGAATCGAGGTTAAGAAAATTCAGTAGTCTCACTCATAATGAACTGAAGCAGGCAAGCGAATCAGAAACAGCCCACTATTTCCGCCCGAGTTTTCTTTGTGCACACGAGAGACGGCAATAAGTACAGCTCAGGCAGTACGGACGGAAGTGATGCGGCAGAACGCCGAAGGAAATAGCCCACTTCAGTCACACTTAAGGTCAACTCAGCCTTGCATCCCTCCGGGGTCGCTTAATCGAGTACCAGCTTCGGCTGGGGTAATGGCCGGAATGTCACCTCCGCCGGGTGGCAGGTAACACTGTGTGATCCCATGTGGCATGTGAGTTCCCGTAGCGGTGTGGCAACCTTGCGAACTGCTATACACTTGTTACTTACTTACTTACTTCACTATTCCGCGCGTCTTTCGCAGCTCTCGCGCAAAAACTTTCTCTACCGTATGCTGTACTATGATATATATTAATGTCAAGACTTGTGTCATATTTTTCGCTAACATTGTTGTTTACATCGTGTGCTTGCTTTGTTGACTATGCGTTTGTCATTTGTCAGTTGTTATTAAAGAATCTGACTACTACTACTACAGATCACAGGTGCATTTATAGAGTCGCACAGTCGTCTTTAGCTGCCGTCTGACTATAAGCTGATGTGGCTTCATTCAATCATGTCGGTGCTCAGCGGCTTATGGCTCTTGAATGCATACGACGAAAACAACGATGACGACGATGACGACGACAACTGGGAGCGGTTGTTGTTGTTGTATGGCCCACGGACGTAATGGATTAATTTCCACTGTAGGCTGGCACGTTGATGCGAGTCGGATCAAAGGTGCGATGCAGAACTGGAAAACAAACTGCTGTCGATCGAGAATCTAGGCCAGATCCACCGCGTCCCCATCCTTGCTAACCATAACAGTAACCGATGACACTGACATTTCAATCTCCGGTGAGCTGTGGTCATGACTCATGACCAACATACACGCGAAAAATCAAGTCCAAAGGCTACAGTTGGTTCAAAAGCTAGAGTGGAAACAAACGGACGGATGGACACGACCGATTGCAGTAGTCTGCCCGCTGTAATCGGTCGGTAACAACGTCGACAAAACGATATGTACGTGGATGAACGATAGTGGAATATTCAACATTGTCGTTGATTGTTTTCACGCTTTTATGCACGAAACGTTCTGTTGACTAGAATAGACGGCTGTGCAAAGTGCAACAAAGCCAACAAAGCTGTATATTACACGTAGGCCTATGGAGAATATAAAAGGAAATGGGAAAGTGGGAGCCCACCCATTTTAATAATTAATACGTACACCCCAGTATATATGTCACTCTCCGGTTGTCGTTTATTATGAAATAGAGCCTTGTATTATTGTTACCAACCTGCGGACATAATGGATAGCAGAGGCCTAGCCTATAGTTTTAATCATGCATGTATTTCGCTGAACTGTAACCTTTAGCTATTCATCACCTGACATTTTTCGAAATTCTCAAATGCATCGGCTCCAAACAGATTATACAGAACTCGCTTGCTTGTGCTGTTGTAAAGGCCTTTAACTAATCTCTTAGCTGCCATATTACGACATCTCGACAGCAGAGTAAAGCTCGGGGAAGCCTTCTTACGTGCAGCATGCGTTTTAGAGGTATAGTTACCAAAGAACACTAATAGAAAACACACAGTGGAAGTGAAAGCCGCCGGTCACTGTAGGCCAGTGACCGTATAGCCACCAGAAGTGGCTGAAACATCCTTGAGCACAGCCGGATTAAGACCAATTGAGCCTGATGCAGTGGCGTCGCGTAGATTAAGCTAAAGGTCGGGGCCAGGCTATGTCGACCCCCTCTCTTCTCCAGTTACCCCCCCCCTTCCCTTCCATTCCCCTCTTTCCTCTTAGAAATAGGCCCCCTTAAATCCAGCTATAGTCTGGGGAGCGCTGTAAGCTCCCCCCGCGGGGTCTCGGGCGAAGCCCCAGCCGCAATCGAATTTGGTGCATTTTAGCTTTAAAATATGACATCTGGTGGCAACAATCTTAATAATTTTCGCGAAACTGTACCGACCAGAGAAATCACAACAAAAATAGAGAAGACTTTTATTTTTCTGGTTCGTGGCCGTTGGCCTATTTCTTGAATGGGCCTAATGCTGCAGCATCAATAGCAACCACCTTAATCCGACACTGTCCTCGAGGCCGAAAAAAACGTAGTCTTCGTCTTCATTTCATTATGTAGCGAACCAAGCGATAAGGGTCAGTGTGTACTGCGATCACTATGAACATCTGCTATGACAAACTGCATTTTAGAGCCTCCCAAAGTCGCCCGAATACAGCGCCTTTATGCGATGCCTTTCGTGTGCAGCAGTATCTTTTTAAGGTAGTGTAGACAAGTAAGAATGATGAGGTAAGAAATAGCACTTGCAACTGATATCTGAAGATCTGAGCCTATCGTCAACCAAAAATTATCAAAAACAGTTGTGTCTCATAGTAAACTGAAGTTGCCGTATTTTGAGACAGTGTACGCAAGCCATAGTCAGATTAACTGCTTGGCTATACTGCCCGGCGATTTATCATTTATCACAATATATATTTCAGATTGCCGCCAGTTTTCTGACATTCAGATTTCACAAGGTAGTGTTACAACATATTTAAGGTGGACGTGATATTTAAATCCGGGTTTGTTGCAAATTAACCACTGAGTCTGCCAGCGAAAGAATTTCGAAAATTGGGAAGTTATAGACAAGAGTGCAGCGTCTTGTTTTTTGACCCACGGTCACGGTGTATATAAGTCAACTAACATCGTGGTTAATTACTACTCTGGTGCTGCGATGTATAATGTGAAAGACTCGGGGAGTGGTTTGGGATTTGCTGGAGGGCTTTTATCATGAGCTGGCTCAATTAAGTAGTACTACTTGGCTGGCTACAAAGTTGGCTCCTTTGTATGGACTACCGTGTACTATAGCGTCTCGCGGCTGGACGCGAGTTTATGACGGGAGGTGTGGATCGTATAGGCTAATATAGACACTGAACACGAGCGGACAAGCTTACTTCCTTCCGCTACGTCGGCGCCATTGCGAACGATAAACAGGAACGTCGTAGGATTACGACCTGACCAGCGCCCACAGATTCTCAGCTTGACGATGAAGGATGAATGACACGCAGCAAATTAGTGATCGTGGACGAGACTGGAGAAACAATACACGGGATCGACTGACAGCGTCTGTTGTATCCGAAATCACACCGGTTACCGATGAGCGGAGGCATTAACAACGAGAGACAATCGAAAGCGTGTAACGTTAGATCAGCTGTCGCTAATTGACCCGCACCGCTGTATCGTACTGTAGACACAGCTTGACGATTACATGTGATAAACTGCAGCGGTCGAGCGTCGGAGCTCGGAGGTATTGTCAACTTAGTTGACCGATCGACGACGGTCCAGCTTATCGCGCTCTAGCGTCCACCTTTCTTATAGCAAGTTCGACGATCGATATGCCGTGGCGAAATTTTAAAAGTCCGGAGATTAGGAAAGAGTTCCAGAGGGAAGTACCCTTATTTTTGTAGATACTAGAATTTCCTTAAACACAGTGTATGACTGGCCGAAATAAGCATTCGTGCCAAGAACCAGATTAATCCGTTCGTCCCATTTGACAGAACACCGACTTATGACAGACAGACAGACACAGGGCCATAGCTAGTAGCAGCCGCGCTAGTACAGCGTCGCGCGGGTAATGAAATGAAAACTGAGCACACACTCAGTTCCTGATCTTATTTACGTGCCACTTTTACAGACCACTTTAACGGCCGTGTAGTGCAACCGGTCCGTGTGTGTGTGCTTGTGTATTTCATGCGCAATAACTTTCGAACGATACGACCATCAATCTAGACATTTGCCACGTTATATTTACCCTATCTACAGGTCTAGTTTACAGGTCAATGTTACAGGTCAAAGTTCACGGTCATAAATGGCTGGGCTGGGAGAAAATTTCACAAGAACAAATGAACACGTTTTGACGATATGCATGCACGATATCAGGCCAGACAAAAGCAGGCCTGGGGCACGATTTACAATTACAATTACGATAATGCCAAAGTTACGATCAATTTACGACGGACGTCTAATTGACAAAACAGCTTACAATGAATGGAAAGCTTTTCACCGGTAAAGTTCACGTGCAAAATCGTAATGTCGTCGGAGATAGTGTTCGTAAATTAGCTTACGATATTCCTGAGAAAAATTTCAGCACGTTTTAAGTCACTATTGTAAGTCGATCTTACGATAAACTTACGATAGTCGTATGCTAAATCGTAAGATATTTTGTAAATGGGGCCCCTGGTTAGAAACTCTAAATAAGTAACCGCGACACGTGTTTTCTGTGTTTATCTAAAGGTCTGTTCACAGCGCATGAACTGAAATGAACTCCGGTTGTGAACACGTGTATTTCAATGAAGTGTTCACAGCGCACGAAGTGACCGAGCACTAACCGTCCTAGTTTCGCTGCAGCCAATCAGTACGCAGTACAGTAGTGACGCCGATTTGCGTGACCTATGACCGCGCCGTGTCCGACTTGCTGCGGGTCAGTTGAGTTCAGTTCAGTTCATGTGCCGTGAACAAGCCTTAATTCTTTGTGCCAAAGCGGTCGCTGCGACCTCGAGTGATGGCTAATTTCTAGGTCAGCAAAGTCGGCCGTCAATTCCCCACATCCCCAGCGCAAGCCCGGCAGAGGCTCGCAATACAAGACTGAATTGACTTTGGATGCCCTCACCTGATAACGCTTTTTAACGCCATGACCTTTTCGGATAACAACTTAGCGCCAGTTCAACACTGAAACTCATTGCATTATCCAGACCATGCAACAAGCATGTCCAGTGACGCCATGTTGTGACGTCACGGTCCATTACGTCACCAGCGCCACTTCTTTATAACATAGTACATTACATTGCTTTTTCACACAAACGGTAGACTAATGCATCATAATATATCGGCTAATATAGTTAATATTGAGTGGCTACATTCAGTCGGCAGCATTGTGTAGTCTCGAAGGCAACAAGTTGCTGCAGTACTAAGAGCGAAAGGCCGCATCGCTGCTGCCACCTACCGAATAAGGCTGAGATATATATATATACCGCACGCCGGATAATTTCTACACTTTGCAACGGGCTGGGAGATGTTCCCCAACATCCCCCTTTCCTTGGGGGATCCGGGCCCCCACCTAATGCATGGCTCGTTCATCCTGCCCGAGTCCGCACCCCAAACGACATCTCGATTGCTTCATCCGCTCTGTAGGGCTGGCGGTTGTGACCAACTGACAGACACACACACACAAACCACTCTACATCTACCATAAAAAGGTAGCCCATACTCGATTACCGAGCGTAGGGTTCCGGAGCTGATCCCGGTTCTTGGCAGTCAGCCTGCAGGTGACGTGAGTCATAAACCCGGCGGTAGGCTGCCCTTACTTTCCGCCAGGCCTACAGTTACCCCCGCAACCCTTAAGAGGGCTGCTACCAATTTTGCTGCTTGATGAACAGAGGCACGATGGGTGTGAACTGTTTGCCTAAGACTGTTACCCGACAGTGTCGCGGCTGCGATTTGAACCCAGATCTTCTGCGCCTGAGTCCAGCACACTAACCACTCGGCTACCGAGCCATCCATGTACGATACGACACGAGATCTATTTTAACGTGCGCTCAAAAGCTTAATCTACCGCACGGAACCAACACTTAAAGTGGAAAAACAGAAAAACTAAAAAGTAAAAAACGGATATGCTCGGAAGTATCGGCAAACAGTCCGGGGAATGCGTGGAGTCAGCCCTGAAGAAGAAAAAGGGGGCTACGGTTGAAAGGATTTGCAGAAAAGGGGAGTTTCAAGCCTGGAATGAAAGAGTGAGGGGTGACGGAAGTATAAATGTTAGCAGCACAACGACCGTAGCAACACGGGCCGCACGGAGCACTAATGCCACAACGCGGCCTAATAAATTTTTGGCGGGAGATAGCATTTCCGGTTCGCCCTGCTCCCGCACGACCGTGCGATTAATCAGTAGTCGGTCTACTCTTGCGTCCACTGTCCATATGCAGTGACACGACGACCCCTTTCACCGGAACACCGCCGTAATCGAACGAGCTTTTACGCAATCAACACCCGCAGCTGAGTGTGCCCTCCCCGCAGTAACGCCTGCGCGCCGGGGCGGACGGGGCCCCAATGCCACCGCGAGGCGTGTATACTGGGTGGATCAAAAAGTAAGCTGCTGATTTTAAGCGCATATGTCAATGAAACCGAGAAGATAGGAGGAATGTGAACAAATAAGAACAGCTGCAGTGCAGAGAAAACGAAGCATTGTCTGATATTTTCACGTGAAATATTTTACGTCACAATTGTTTCATGTTTAAACATTCCATGACTGAAAACAGTCAATGAAATTACTGCTAGGCAAACACGAACTAGCTTATGTAAACATGACGTCATAAAAGCGTGTAGCATGGAACATTTAACCACACAAACAGAATTAGTGTTGCCAACTTTTTTTCCAACTCCTGGACCGTTCGCAAAATTCTAGAATATTTAACGTTAGGGCTATCGTCTAGCCTTTGAAATATCTATCGCAGTACAACAGCTTACTGTTTTTGACCCACCCTATATTTATAGGAACCCGGTCGGCTCTCCATTCGTTCCCGTTCACCGCCCGAATATTCTCATTCGAGCGTTTTATGGCAGATACCGGACAGAGATGTCATATGCGGAGTTTGGACGCGTCCACTGCGATCCGTACTTAAAGTCTGTTCACAGCACATGAGCTGAACTGAACTGACCTGCAACAAGTTGACCCAGTTAGCCTACACGATGGGGAACGAAAGTGTGCCGACAATATTATAACAAATGACACAACATTTTTGTATTAAACCGAAGTCAGCATTTTGGTAACTTCAAACCATAGCAGTTTCCGAGTGCTGTTTGATAAAATTGCTTCCGTATAAAATATTAATATTTTTTTTCAAATAAAATATATGGATCCACATGTTTTATTAGAAAAAAATATTAATATTTTAGCATTGGAAATGGCCAGCCCAGGGAACCGGCACTGTGCCGATGGTATCAGCGCACTATCGTTCCCTATTGGTCGCGCGCGTCAGCGTCACGACTTGATTGGCTGCGGCGAAACTAGGACGGTTAGTGCTCAGTGCCCAGTCAATTCGGTGCTGGACTCACTACTGAAAAGGTCCCGGGTTCGAGTCCCGGCCGTTCCACTTTCAGGTAAGAGCCTCGAGCAAGTTGTCCACACACATGTGCCGCTGTGTTATTGGTACCGGTCTCAGTAGCCGAGTGGTTAGCGCGTCTGACTGCGGTGTGAGAGGATCCAGGTTCGAGAATCACGCCGCTGACAGTTGTGTTTATCGCGACAGCTGCTGCGATATACAGTCTTGGGCACGGGCTGTGCACCTTTACTGCAGTGCTTAGGTCGACTCAGCC
>Ga0126334_10000532_pt1 | contig 11252 bp, 2 predicted proteins | sample InaspJWI49metaG_FD_94491 | JGI IMG/M metagenome (GOLD analysis project Ga0126334, IMG submission 94491) | Marine gutless worms symbiont microbial communities from Oahu, Hawaii - Inanidrilus sp. 2 OAHU.JWI-49 metaG | ecosystem: Host-associated > Annelida > Digestive system > Unclassified | place...
ACCACCTGATGAATTCAGCCTCAACTAGGTTGATATTTTCCAGGTCTTCCTCCCACAAAGTGGCCAAGCATTTGATGCCCTCGGGAGCAGAGATGCAGCCGTTAGGGTAGTGCTCCACAATATATGCAGGAACCAGCAGAAGGCCATCTCTGGCCAGGTCTGAGTTTGTGAACCTCTGTGTAAGCTGCTCCCCAAATTGTCGAGGAAAGGGATGGCAACTGACACTTTGAAGAATCCCTCAGATGTCCCAACAGTGTGATTCTCCCGCAGCAGCTGTCTAGGGGCGTGTCTTGGTCTGTGGATGTCGTCCTGCACCATGTTCTGTCACATCTGATTGGCCTCAGCAAACCATGCTGGAAAGACATTGTCGATGTCTGTACGCAGCCTGCTGACGGTGTCTGTGAGGTCATCTAGGTCTTTGTAGGCACCAACAATGTCCTTGGCCTTCTTTTGTAAGTTGACTGTCAATGGCTGTATAAACTGCAGGGCCTTCCGACAAACGACGAAGGCAACCAGAAACTCCCCACTGGACAGAGAATGCAGAAAGCCTGCAGCCTTTGCGAGCGTCTCACTGTCCCATCCAGCCGTGTCCTCTGTTATCTGGCCCAAACAGTCATAAAGTACTTGGTACATGCTGGCGAACGTTTCAAAGGCGGTATGGCGCTCCACCCACCTTGTTTTGCACAGGTCCACCACCTTCTTCTTGTGGCTGTCTGGGAAGGCAGTTTGAATAACCTCCTCCAGTTTCCTCTGCCTCTTTGGTGCAAAATTGAAGAAGGCTGCCAGGCTGGTCATCGTAGCAAGCATCTTTTTCACCATCTCGTTTTCACAAGATTTCACAATGCACAGGTTGAGACAGTGAGAGGCACAATGAAAATACAGTGCCTTCTCGTTTAAAGTCGAAATTCGTGCCTGGACGCCTTTGATTTTACCAGCCATATTGGCCGCCCCATCGTAGCCTTGGCCACGAATATCTGCAACATCGAGCTGCCACTTGTTCAAACAGTCTAGGAGTTTTCCTGCTAGGTATTCACCGGTAGTAGCCCGACACTCAACGAACTCCAAAAAGTCTTAGTGAACTTCCTCTTTGTCGTCCACAAATCGAAGAACAACAGCGAGCTGTTCCCAGTTGCCACTGTCTGTGGCCTCATCGGCAAGCAAAGAGAAGTGTCTAGCATTTTCCACTTTTGACAAGATGCTGTCCCTGATCTGTTCACCAGTGATGTTAGTGACGTTGTTCTGAGCAGTTTTTGACACGTATGTCGCGTTTGGCTTGCAGGTTGCCAGGTGTTTCTCCAACACTTCATCCACTGAGCCTATTCTGAACTTCAAAAGTTCGTTGAAGTTGCTATGGTTTTCTTCTTTCAGAACTCCATCGTCATTGTCTCCTCTCAAAGCTAGACCCTGTTTGCCACAGAAAAGGACGGTTTTCATGACAGACGTCAAAACTTGCCTGTTGATCAGGATCTGTTTCTCTGCGTTTGAATCCAACTGACACTTGATGTCCATTTTTTCCTCCTTCATGATTGATGTGAAGTCGTCTGCAGATTTCATGGCCTCTGTGTGATATTTCAGGGTCTGGTGTACTCCCATGTCTGTTGTTGCGTTGTTCCAGTTCTTATATGGTGCAGTAACAAAGCGACCAAGATTGTCACCTTTAGCAAAGAGGGCACAACATCTGCAGAATGCACCGTCAACAGAAGGCGAATACACAAGCCACTTGAATGACTCTAACCATTTCTTCTGAAACCTTCGATTCTTTTTGTGGAAGACAGTCCCAGGAAAACTGAAGTCTGATGAAGGTGTGTAGTAATCAGTCAACAAGCAGAATCTGTCTTCATCACTCAGTGACTGGCTGATGTACTTTGCGATGTCAGAAGAGTAAGAGGAAAGCTGACTGGGTGTTGCTTCCTCTGAAAACCACAAAAATGAGACAAAAACACTGATTTTGAATTCTTACTTTAACAACTAAATAGCCATTTAAATTCTATAAACACAGCAGGAGAAAAATGTATTGTATGCCATGAAAAATGGAAATTGCATCATCAAAGTAATGCTGCAGGGTAATTTTTGTGTTTTTTTACAAACTGATATAAGTAAAAGAAGAAAAAGACATTAATATCAAAGTAGAAGAAAGAGTATGGTCAGAGGATTTGTTCACATGCCTAACCCTTTCAGCCAGTTGATTCCAGGAAAATGTCTTTCTGAATTAATGAAGAACAAAAAATGAACACAAAACAAAAACACAAGAAAAAAAATATCATGTGCAGGACTCAAATAACAGACTGTAATACAAGAAATATTCTACATCACTTACCAATGGGTTCAGGCTTTCTGATTCTGACTCTGAGGTTGTGTCATAGGAAGGCTGCTGGTTCTCACTCTGGTCACCATCGTTCGTCTTTCTTTTCTTTGCACCAAGTGAACTTGTGGATGCTTCGCAACTTGGATCTACATAAACCGTAAACAAAAACAATTTTATTTTTTAAAAATAAATGACACTCATCACTACAATAATAATAATTAGTAAGACCCCTACTCGGCTAAATTTAACCTCATCTTAACCCTATTTCGAGGCAAAAACGTCAAATCCAAAGTGGCTGTCTGAGATCTGTTCCTGAAAAAACAATGACATGCACGAGTCGATTGAAAATGAAAGTTTGACTGAATCTGATTCTTACCTTCAGCAGCATCTGGCGTCGATGTTTGGAAAAAGGAGCTAAGTTTCTTTGATCCAGATGCATCTGCAGGCTTTAGTGGTTTTTCCGAGGCATCTTTTCAGAGGAATCAAGCAAAGCCGACGAGAGCTGACAGATCAAAAATTGCAGGAATCTTTGCTGGAACTGGAACATGCACAGAATGTGGCATTATGCATCGGCATGTGCAATATTTAGCTCAGTGTGTTGCGAACAAAGGTGCTCGCTTGCTCGACTTGCGCACAGCCTGTGGTTACTTTGGGGCTGTACCCACTGTGTCGGCTGTGCTGAAAAAAAGTCCATCCACAGGTACATGACTTTTGCAGGGGAGGGGTTCTGGATCCCCTGGAACTCCCCCCCTGGATCCGGCCCTGAACTACACGGTTTAAATTCAGTTTTTTTGCCCGTTTTTTGTGAATTGAAATAATTGTAATGTTGGACAATCTGTCATCGTGGATCTTAATTGAGTCTTAATCAACTTTAAAGTACTGAATGATCGTTCAGCTTCGACAGAGGTTACACAAATTGAACATACAATATACAACAGTCTCTTAATTTCATAAAAAGCATCCTCATATTTGTTGACAAAAGATATCATCTCCAGTAAAGTTTCTGCATTGAATTTGCCTATTGCTTACCGCCCTGTAATATGCAGGGGCGGATTAAGGGTTTAGTAGGCTATAAGGCTAAATACAATCATTGCTGTCGTAGGCCAAGCTCAGATGGATGGCAGCATGGCATGCACGTAGTCTGACCACATTTCAGAGGGCAGATAATTTTTGAGGCAGAGATGAATTAAAAATAATAGGCCTGGTTCAAAAATATTTAGCAGTCATGTAATCAAATTGACAAATTTCTGCTTAAGTTCAGAAGGTAAAACTTTATGAAGTACTTACTGTAGTTATAAGGCTTGCACGTGTTAGTTACACAACTATTAGTTGCGTTGCCAACTATACACAGTAGACAAGACTTTAGTGATGAAGTGAATATTGTATTAGCCGGAAATTTTAATATTCTAGCTGACTCGTTAACAATCAACAGCGACTAATGAATGATGTGTGACACGTCACACAGAGCTAGTTAGGCCTACAACAATCAACATTGAGTAAGTAACTAGTGACATGTCACTTGTAGCTAGCTCACAGCTACAACAATTCAACCAACTAACATGATGTCACTTCACTTAGTCATGACGTCACTCGTTGCTTACCTCAAGGAGCATTATATGCCTGCCTATATAAATCCTGTTTTGTCATACTCCGTGATGCCTGTGTGCAAACAGAACAAAATTGAATGGATCAATACACAAGCAGCTACAAGACAGATGACAATTGTAGGGCGGTATTGCGTGCGCCCGGCGCTGTAATTGAATTCTGATACGAAAAAGTTGACTTCTGGTACGAAAAAAAATTATTTTCACGCCTTGTCGCTGTCACGCTGAGCGAATGGCTTCTTACAGCGTGGAAAATAATCAATAGCTACTAGTAAACAAATGATAGCCTCATACATAGAAGCACGTGTATGAGTCGTCTTTGGCACTCATCTGCTTGCAAAGTACTGTCAGTGCAAGCAATATATGATCTACCATACACAAACAACCAGGTCAAAATTTTGAACTACCAGGTCATTTGACCTGGTAGGACCTGGTGTGACGTCGCCACTGGTAAAACCCCATCACTCCGCTCCGTAGTTCTTCTGCCTCATGTGGATTCATCTGAGAGCAAGCCTTTTCTGTCGCTACCATAAATTCCTCCTTAGATAAGGCTATAGGATGCATTCACGAATCCAGACCATTCGATTTGACAGTGAATCCGAATCCGGATTTACTGAATCTGAATCTAGATTCGGTCAAATAGAATACGGCCTAGGCTACAAATATATTCGTAATTACCCCTGCAGCTCTTATGTGTGTGTTATTTCATACTATTTTGTCTAGTTTTTAAAGCTGGCAAGTGGTGTTGCGTCATAACTGGTATCTGTCGGCAGTGGGCGTCACGCGACACACTGGACGTTCAAGCGACACTGCATGAGTGTCGGCGACAGCATCGACGAACGTGTAGAGTCGACGGACAATGACTACCTCAGTGTTCGCAGTCTTGCCACGCCCGCTGTTGCGGGGCCCAGTGGCATGAGGTATGTAGCATTTTCGCATAGTTTCTGGTACCAGAAAGGTAAAACCGATCTGGATCTTACTGACAGTGAGTGGCAGCGGCATCAACTGGGCCATATACACGTCTGCATCTCGCTCCAGACAAATAACCATGTCTGCACCCTATCACTCATTTCTTTACAGGCCAGATGCCCTTCCTGCCGCCCAACTAACAGCATCAAAGCACTGAAGGCAACTAGCTGATAATAGTAATAGTAATTTAATTTATATAGCACCAGTATTCCGTCTAACACCGCAATCTGAGGTGCAGTAGTGGCTGGCTAGTTCATGTTCTGGCAGAAAAGGTATTTTTAGGTGCTTTTTAAAAGTGTAAATGGTAATGGTGGTTGTTCTATGTCTTCTGCGCCCTTGTAATTGTCTCTGTGTTATGGCACATTATAAATGGTCGGTTTATATTATTATTATTATTATTATTATTTGACTTGTGGATGTGTATTGCAGTACCGCAAAGCTGGAGGCATGCCCTGGAGGCAGCAACATTGTGGCAATGGTCGCCGAAGCGGGCAGCAGCTGTACCATGAACCTACCACCCCATCATCACCATCAGACTGGCATCTCAAAGGTCAGCTGTAAACCACATGCGGGCAAAGCCGAACGTTAACCCGCCCGGCTACATCACTAGCTGCCTGCGTCCAGCGATTAGTTCTGTGGATAAAACCAACAGAAACTGGTTGCCATAGCAACGTCCCTTGAGGGATCAAAAAACTAATTTCAGATCGATCATCTACAGCCATAGTTCTACCAGCCCTGAAAATTTGGCGAAGATCAGTTTGGTAGATTTTGAGATAGTTGGTCTTGTGGTAATCATTTATTTTAAAACTACCACTAATACACCCATTTGACTCAGTCAGTCAATCAACAGACTTGTTATAAATGATGATATTGTATTGTGTTGAAGGTGGGTGCTTCATGCCGTCACTGCAGTAGCACTACATCATCCGTCGACCGTGCCAGCGACTGTTCGTCGACCGATCTCTCAACGAGCAGCAACGCAGTCTTCACACAGCAGCAGCAGCAGCAGCTGGCAGTGTCAAATGACGGCGACCTGCGGCGATGCTTATCAGGAGAACAGATCGGAGGCGACTGCACCGGCCCACTCGACCCACACCACTGACGCCGACCGCTTGTCTCGTAAATCAGGATACACATCAGGGAATTATTATTTATTTCACGAGTGCTGCAGTCGCTGTAGATTCCAGCCGCATGACTGCATCATCATTTGCTTTGTGGAGTAGATTCAGTCCACCTTTAAATTTTGTTAATGGGCATGTGTCGACAATGTGGTTCATGGTCTGTCGCTGGCCAAAATCACAGGAAGGTGATTGGGTGAGACCCAATTTGTGCAAGTTAGCACGACCTGTCTGGAAATCTGCCTGGGAATTAAATAAAAGTCACAGAATTGTCACGGAGCTGCTTGTTGTTAACTTGAAGATTTGCGGCTGCAGCACTGTGTGGTAGATTGGTCAGCGAGTTTCAAAATCTGACGGTCTGTTACTGTTGTGAGATTTTTTCATACAGGGGAAGTTATTGACTGATGCTGTGGTTGCTGCTGTCACTTTCTGTAGTGTCGGAGTCAGTCTGTTCGTTTGACTAAGTCAGCGCTTCCAGTTGCACTTTATGCTAAGTCATCGTATACATAGGGTGACAGTGGCGTAATTCGGTTCCATATCTGTGCCAGTTGATTTTTGCCGCCGTCGTGTAGGTAAAAACATCAGAAATGTTTGTCACCAACATGCGCTTTGTTGGTTAGTCACTGATCATAATGGAGCTTTTCTTAAACTGGTTCATTTTTATTTGAATAACACCATAAATCTCCGCCATTTAACTGAACACTTTATATCATGTTATACCAACAAAATGGCGATCATATCATGACCGTAGACTCTGTGACGTCACTTTACCCTGTGTATTAGCAGCTGCAGTGGCAATTGATTTTTATGTGAGGTAAGCTGTGACTGACTGTGTAATGTGTACTACTGAGATGATATGATACAGTAAGCTATTTTACATGTGCTCACACATTGGACGGATATCCAGCTTAGAGCCAAAAATAAGACAGCATAATATTGAAAAGAACTGAGAAAAACGAAGACCAATTTGCTCAGAAGTAATGGTGAAGGTAGTAATACAACAGATCAGTGGTCATTTCGAGGGGAACGTGTGGGAATGCTGTTCCCATTGTTAAACAACTGGCAGAACACATTGGAATGGCGTTCCCATTGTTATTATGGGGAATAATGCATGGGAACTGTTCTCTTTGACAGACTTTCTGCTTATCAGCGGTGTTTACTCTAGTCTGCTAATAGTGCAGTGTGAATCAAAATGCTTGTCCTGCATTTCATGATTGCTTCTGTGTGCTGAAACATCGCATTTAGCATTCTCACTCCCTGTCGCTTTCCATGTCCCCATTCATTTGAGTGGCAAGAGCGGTGCAAGTGTGGAATAGGCAACAGACTGTTTCAGGCCACGCACTCTTATGGGCGTAACAGCTTTCAAACAAATAAGCTGTCAGTCGTCGTTACGGTGGAAGTAAGAACGTAAAAATTTATTACTTCAGTGTTGAGTTTATCCAGTTTATAATACTGAAACTCAGGAGAACGGGTGGATGTGGGGGAGGGGAGGGTGGAAGAGGAGGGGAAGGGTAGCATTTCCACTCCTGCTAATTTGCAAAAGGACCACTGCAACAGTTATATATGAGGTGAGAACTTTGGAATGGCTACTGTGTGAAACTACCAGTGACTGTTAAATCTGTATGCTAGGAAACATGTCAGTGGTGGCCAGACCGGCCAGTGGGCCCTTGTGCAAGAACTACTGATGTGCCACACTATTTTCAGCCGGGCTTATAGCCTATATTATGTTGCTGCTAGTGTTAATGTCCATTAAGTAACAGAATTTGAACAAAAGTCGTGGTTATTCATGTGTTCAAAATTCAGAGAACTGTGAAAATAGCTTAAATTAATTGAGAAATAAATATACTAAGTACAGATTCTGAACATTTTTCTTTTTAGTTTTACTCAGAAGTTTAGATACTGAAAGCTGCGGTCATTTACCATTTGTGCCATATGTAGCGGTGAGTACCGGTTGTATAATGGACAACTTAGACTGTAGTATTATGTATATTAGTTGTGCATGGGGAAAATGCAGCATTGTTATTCAGTGATTTTTGCAGTGTATGCAGTTACTCTGATTCCTGCATGTTGAATTCTATTGTTGGTAGTCTGGCAGTGTCAGATTATAATGCACTGGTAGCACTGACAGAAGGTATGGAGACAGCATAGATAACACTGTTGAGGGGAACTCCAGTGTCTTCTCCTTAATCTGAATGTGCTGGTTGCCGTCAACAAGGGCATGCAGGCAGTAAAACTTTGCACCAACAAAATCCTCCTGTTCTTAACTGGAGGTGCCGGATAATGCAGGTTGACCTGTATAATGGCCGTAAAGCAGTGGTTGTTGTTGTTGTTGCTAACATTGACGAGATTTTATTTGCATGACTTGAGTTACAGTGCTGATCCATTAGCTGGATTTAAAAAATTGGCTGGCTGACAAATTTTTCGGCTGATATCCGGATTAGCTGAATTTTTGTTTAAACTACAAAATTCGTCTGAAAATATTGTTCATCATTATAAATTCGGCTAACAAGCCAAACGTTCAATATATAAATATTACAGCAAAGAAGTTTAATGTTTTTGACACAGTACTAGCTACGAAAAAAAACTGTTGAATGCAGAACAATGCAGATTACTGTTTAATAGTTTAGTTCACTGCAAAGTCAACATTGCATAAATTTGAATTTGTCACGAATGAAGCATATTCTGTGAAGTTTGTCAACAAAAACGTACTGCTGATCAAATCATGATATTTATACAGGGCAGTAGAAAGTATTAAGAAATTCAGCGGCGAACGCATTTTGTGGTGCATTTTCGGCTGGCAAAATTCAGTGGCTAATTCGGCATGCCATAATTTTTCAATGAAGATTTTTGGCAGCGAATTCGGTGGTCATGGCTGATAGGTCTAGGTAAGCATGTCACGGTCATGCAGCAAATCGATGGATGTGGGAGTATTAATGCTGTAAGGCTGTTGCTAATGGCCATTTATTCCATGTATAGCCACATTTGCATTAGCATATGATTTTTGCATGATTTCACTGATAAGGGCTTACTTAATGTACTAGTTGATGTCTTACCGAAGTGATATTTGCCATTTAATAGCTACAACTATGCCATCCTTACACTTAGCTGTAGAATACAAATTTCTAGTGTCTGGAGAGTGGCTGTTTTGAGTGTGTTTTGTGAATAGAGTATATATTTCTAAGTTTTAGTTAGCTTTTGTTTAACTAATGTATAGTCTGTGTTTGTGACAGTGTAGGCAGTATCCCAAGATGTCTTTTTACTGAAATTTCTGCAATTTTGGAGTGCAAGCGTTTATCTGATAATTTTGCTGTGTGTGTTGATGTAAACTGTAGAATTAGCAAGTTTAATTTAAAAACTGTCAACCCCGCTTAAGGGATACACTGGGACCTCATTATGGGGGTCCACTTAGGCTGATTAAGTGAATGTCCACTTATCCCTGTTTTATACTTTACATTGTGTCTAAACGGGACCAGACAAATGATTATCCATTTTAGTGGGTTGTCCACTTAAGCGGTTTGGGGGTTTCACTGTACAGAAATGTCAGAACTTTAGATTTAGTCATTGTAGCGGGGCAAGAGTCATTGCAAATGTGCAACGTTTATGTTACATTTGCTTGTTATGCAGTTCACGTTAACTGTGGAAGGAAGATGAGTTCTCAAACGTGCTGAAGACTCAAGTGAACTGAAACAACACTGCTTGTGTCACTGCCTCCCATAGAATAACAGTAGTTGCTTCATGCAAACTGCTTGACCAAAACTAGCTAGTCGTCTTTTGTCATTTTTGTCCGACTCGATCACCTTCAAACGACGGCTGAAGACACTGCTCTTTCCAGAATTTGCCAGATTTTTGTGCGTGGCCGTGGCTCTGCGTTCTTGTGGTGCTGCGATGTGTTATATGTTTCTGGTTTTGCGGAACGTCATTTTCCCACCACGGGTTTTATGGCGGCATGTCGCTACCACTGCGTCGAGGCTGTTCATGCACAGGTTAACGCCCCTGCTGCTCAGTGTTGGTTACATCCTGCCGCAGACGACGGCTGGCATCACGAATAGACGAGTCCTTTGTGCAAGGGGTGCCTGGGGCAGAGTCTGCAGTGTACCATTACTTTGCTTTGTGTATGCGTTCAGTGCTATAGGGAACGAAAGCGTGCCGAAAATTATACACGTATTAAATGACACGGTAAATTTATTTTTTTAACTGCATTCAGCATGTTAGTAATTTCAAACCCTAAAAGTTTCTCAGTGCTGTTTGATAAAACTGCTTCCGTATCATCCTGTTTTATTTGAAAAATATATTTCTATTTTAGTATTGGAAATGGAACCAGCACTGTGCCAGTTGTATCGGCATACTTTAGTTCCCTATATTGTGTAGCAGTGTGCATGCGTCGGATTTGTTAAACTTCATTTTTGTTTGTCAGTAATGATGATCCGTTGGACAATACATACATAATAAAAAGTTCTAGTGCCCAGTCATACATAAAAACACAGTGACTGTGCAGTACAAAGGTCCATCCATCCATATACGAGTAATTGACACACATGAAGCGTGTATGGTCCGTGAGTTTTTATGTCATCGGTCTGAAGCCGGCTTTTTATGAAACTCAGTCGTATTGTACATTTTAGTCAACTGCTTTTACGATTTGTAACAGGATTCAAGAACATAAAGGACTATGGATGTGGCTTGTGGCTCATTTTTTCTACACTACTACTACACTGTGAGTCAAAAAAAACAAGACACCAAACTCTTGGCCATAACTTCACTAACTATTATCCGATTTTCAAAATTTTTTCACTAGCCGACTCGGCAGTAAATTTGCAGCAAATTCATGTTTAAATATTCCACCACGCTTTAAACGTGTCGCTACAGTACCTTGTGAAATATGAATGCAGAAAAATGGCATCATTCTGAAATACGTATTGCAATTAGTGATGAATCACAAGGTAGTATAGCCAAGAATTTAAGGTGCGATGAGTTACTTTACTACACATTTATCATTCACTCTGCTGGTGAAAGAATTTGTAAGATTGGTGAACATTTGACGAAGTTACGGGCAAAATCGTTGAATGTGTCATATACCCCATTCGCCTTGCACTTTTGTCCTCAAAGATGCAGATCTTGCCAGATAAGTTGAATAAGTTGTGTATTACAGACAGAAACTGTTATTAAGCGTTGCTATGTTAACTGGCAGATTAATGTGAGTTAATTATCAAGAAATATCAAACTGCTGTAGACCAGTTTTGACTTACTGACTGACAGACT
>Ga0126334_10000535_pt1 | contig 11222 bp, 7 predicted proteins | sample InaspJWI49metaG_FD_94491 | JGI IMG/M metagenome (GOLD analysis project Ga0126334, IMG submission 94491) | Marine gutless worms symbiont microbial communities from Oahu, Hawaii - Inanidrilus sp. 2 OAHU.JWI-49 metaG | ecosystem: Host-associated > Annelida > Digestive system > Unclassified | place...
CACAGTATTACCTGCCACCCGGCAGAGGTGACATTCCCGCCTTTACCCCAGCCGAAGCTGGTACTCGATTAAGCGACCCCGGAGGGATGCAAGGCTGAGTTGACATAGTTGGCTGGTTACAGCCCGAGATGATATACCCGCTCGAAGACGGTCACCCATCCCAGTTGTAACCGGGCCCGACGTGCGTTAACTTCGTTCATTGACGAACTCCGCTAACCACTACGCCACGCCGCCAACCATATGTGTATGTGCAGACATCCAGGAGTTCTACGACTCGACGCTGCTCGACGAGTCGAAGAGCGTGCAGCAGAAGACGACGGAGACGCTGCAGATCGTCGCCAAGTGGGAACAGACACTCACCATCGCCGGCACCGTGCCGCCACCTACCACCCTACAGACTGAGGTACGACCGACACGATCGCGCTCGATATCCGACAGAAGCCAGCTTGATCTGTCCGTCCATGGACGTCTGAATATTAGCACCGTGCTATGTGTCTGGACGTCCACGATCTATCGCTCAGAACCGATAAAAAGTAAACAGACAAAGTAAAACGGTACGAAGCTAAAAAAACAAAAGCCGCCGAGTCCCGAAACAACGGTAACTGTCTAGAGACCGCGGAGTCAGTCCCGAGGAGGGAAAAGAGTCTAAAGTGAGAAGAAGACTCCATGATGTACTCATAAAATAGTTGTTATCTTTGGGTATATTCCTACGTTTTAGACCAAATCGCATACATAGCACAAATGCGATCTGTTGCTATAGATGTTTCACGTAGCGTGATCTGTGTGTCTGTCTGCTGGGCACTCCGGTGAGCTCTGAAAAAACGGTAGAACCGATCGAGATGCCATTTGGGAGCAGACTCGTGTGGGCCAATAAGGAACCGTACATTAGATGGGGTATTATTGGTGCCACCTGGCTAATACGATGGATCGGTCTGTGCGGCGGCGGAGATGCGGCCTGTCGCTACCATTACTGCATCGACTTCTTCACTTTTTCAACAGCTATTTTTTATTTTATGAGCAAATGTACCACGATCAGAATGATGTATATGAACGAGTATTCCACGTATTATCTATAACTATCGTCAACGTCACTGCAGTGTTGCGTACTTCAGCTCTGCTGTTCAGTCGACCACACGACCGGTGTTTGCATATATGCGCTACTGAGCATATTGCCAGAAACATTCAAGGACGCCGAAAAGCGGGTAGCCAGGCAGCCTCGTCGATATGTATTTACGGCTGAATGTCAGACATGTATTCTCGCTCATTACGGCCGGAGCGAGCGTGCTCGAGAGCAGAATGTATGGCGACGCGAGGTCGGCCTCCGCGGAACATCGCTTCCTATTACGAGCCGACATGTCGGCGCTTCATTAGGACGCCGATCGCGCTTTCTGTTCCAAGATGCTGTACTCCTCGCAGCCGCAGCTGATGTTGAAGAAGTGGACAACACAGCAGCGTATCAGGACACCATCATCGTCACCATCACGGACATTTTTAAAGTGGCCTAAACAGTAAAAACTATTGCAAGGACCACTGTTCTGGAGGGAAGATAATGACTAGGAATAAATGTCATTCAAAGTCAAACCGTTTCGTAACGGCGGAACAAGTATATCTTCAGCCTGTTCTTAAACACCGACAGCGACGAGGCAGACGTAACAGGCCATTCCACACCTTTGCTCCAGCAACAGGAAAGGCACGATCTCCGATAGTTGACCGACGTCAGGTCGGAACGTCAAGCTGTTCAGCGGCCATATCCATCCGTTCTGGGCTTTTAAATCCTAAATCCACTCACTGACTGTGACTTGACTGCCGGTTATGAGTGCCACAACCTTCAGCCTGCTCTCTGCGAAACAAGTTCAGACTTTACTCGGCAAAAACGATATGGCGAGATATACGCAGTTTGACTTCAACGATCGACACGATATCGATAATTCGTTTTATTTACTGTACAGTTCAATTCAACTCTGTTTAAAGCAAAGGGCTGAAACGGCCACTTACAGTACATCGTGACTTCGCAGTACAATTCATATGACGCCGCAATTATAAGCATGCATGGCTAATGTCCGAATAGACAGACAAAATGTCATCAGAGATAACAAAGGAACATATAGTGTAAAAATAACGCAGAGAGCTACAGAATGAAAAACTGCACACGGGCCACGGCTTGCAATTTCAACTGCTTTATCGAAACTGAACGTCTTCTCACTCAAGGTCATAGGCATTCACGTACACTGCAAAAGTGGTAATATCTCCGAAACGATGGAATATGGCGAAATCGTTGCTACAGACCACTGATAGGAAGTGATGTATGGCGTATCCATTCACGTCATTTCCGATGACCTTGAGTGGCTTTCAAGGTCATGCACGTATTGTCAGCCTTTTGTAATGCGAATTTCGTACAACTATGCAGCAGTTGACAAGATTTCAACTGACACAGCGCGTCGTCTCTGCGACAGCTAAGCTTCAGAGCTGTTCACACACATGCTGCGCCGCGCGTTGCTGCACTGCGCTGGTAAAAACGCAGCCACGCATGTGTGAACGGCCCCTTCGTGTCAAAGTCAGCGCAGCGTCGTCGCGTGTAGACTTGAAGGCTGTGCCTTCGGCCGAACACGGTCGCCTAATCAGACATCATCAGACATCGTGTAGCGGTCATTCGTGAGCTCTGCTGGCGTCAGAAAGCCTCCCGATATTCCTGCTGGTCGTTGGTGATGCGCCTGCCTTTTTGTTTCATAAACGATAAAGTTGTAAACGTTTACACTCAATATAGCGGCCAGTAACAGCACGCAGATGGTTCTGAGTCACGATAACAGTAACCGGCCACAGAAGCCGTCTGTGACGTCAGCTCACCAGCCTTCACTGAAGTTCATTCATCCGATAGTCGTTTTGCATCCGATCGCGAAAATCTCACGCTGTGCTATTGACTATTTTAGGCGATTCTTAATTACTGACCGCCACGTTTTTATTCTGTTTATTTATTAATTTATTCAATTATTTTATCAATCAAGGGCAATTCGGCCTGTTACTGGTTGCATACAGACAATATATAGGCCTAAACAAAACTAACAAAATTCTAGTACTGAACAAAGTAATGAAAGCCGAAATACTATAATGTTCGCGAAATTAACTTTGCAGAATCTCGACAAATCATCGGTCTTTAGTGATCCGTCAGCGTTCGTCGTTGCAGTACTCTGTAGACAAACTGTCGTTTAATTTCGCGAATGTTTAGACGTTAGTTAGGCGCGCGCGCATCACAGCTGGCGGCTGACAGAGAGCCTGTAGCGAAGTGGACGGCATGGCGTGGCGTGGCGGCGGCGTTCGTGGCGGCCACGGAGAGACAGCGGCGGGCGGGCCGCCCGGTGTCCCGGTTGGTAGGGAGGGTCGGCGAAGAATGTCGCCGCGCCGCGCAGCGCCCGCCATACGGTGTCGCGACGACAGCAGCTGCCGTAACACGACGACGACGACGACGACGATGCAATGAACAGCGGCGGCGGCGGCGGCGTCTGCAGGAAATCAATGCCGCCTGCTCCCAGCTGCAGCAGCAGCAGCAGCCCGCCACTGCCGAGCCCAGCTTAGTGACCAACCGAACATCTGCTGCAGCGACGACACACAACGTAGCCGGTCAAAACGACTAGACGACGTCCACCGGCGTAACTACGTTTTCGCGCCCGCAGGCAAGATATGTGTGGCGCTGCCTTCCCCCGGCTCGTTAAAAGAGAACTCAGCTAGTTTTAATCGAATAGTTTCGAAGTAGGCGGCGTGGCGTAGCTTAGCATCGTTGGGCGTATCATCGAAGTTACCTTACGTCAAGCCCGGTTAGTACTGGGATGGGTGACCGTCTTCGGGCGGGTATACCGTGTGCGGTTTTCCATTCTGTAGCACTCTACGTTATTCTTACGATATATGTTCCTTTGTTATCTCTGATGACAGTTTGTCTGTCTATTCGGACATTAGCCATGCATGTGTATTAACTGCGACGTCATATGAATTGTACTGTGAAGTCATGATATACTATATTCTCGGAATATAACCAGCCAACTATTGGTCAACTTAGGCTGCTCAGCCTTGCTTGCATCCGTCCGGAGTTGCTAAATCGAGTACCAGCTTTGCTGGAGATAAAAGCGGGAATGTTGCCACTGCCAAAGATACTGGATACTGCCTCATAGGATCTTTGGCCACTGCCGAGCCCTGCCCTGCTTAGTAGCCAACCGAACATCTGCTGCAGCGTGGCTGCAGTCAAAAGAACCGGACGCGGTATCCTCGTCATGCCGGTTTCGAATAAACAAACAGTGGATACATACATATGGCAACAGAGAAAACTCCATATCGCAACAGCTAAATTTATTGTCTTTCGTATGTATGAGCAACGCGTTTTAAGCATCCACCCATGGGCCGAAAGCATTATGTTTTCGTGTTGTCCTTATGTCTGTGCGTAGCCTATGTAGGCCTACGTCCGTGCCCTGGTGCAGGCAGTCTACGACCGACTTGCCGTCGGCATCTTGTACTTGTTTATGCAGCATTTGTATGCTGTTTTCTTCAAAAATGTGGCATTTTATGCTATTGATCTGTGGCTGGTCGTGAGTCACAATGACACTTACCAGCCAGTCTTCGACCACCTTGTTGGCATGTCCCTTAGCACTTTTTAGCAGTTGAAGTCAGTCATTTGCTGTCACGCGATTGATGGCTGACAGATTCATCGATTGGATTAGTCTGCTGACTGCTGATGGAACCCAACAGACCACCATGTGGCACCCAGATTTGCTTTACCTTTAGTGGTCCAGGAATAGCACTCGCATATAGGGGAGTATGTACCGTATTTGACATGGTTCCCTTCGACACTATCTACACTATAGATAAACTTTGACATTGTTTACCTGTAGGTCAAGTTTTAAGGTCGAGATCATGATCATAAGTCAAAGTTCAAGGCTATAAAACAAACACAAGAGAGTTTCTCCACAAGTTGGCGATCGCGTAGAGTCTGATTGCAAGCAAGCAAGTGTGACGGCGACTCAGGGCGAACGTCATCGATCAGGACCTCCCTCGTTGTGGTCGGTAAGATATGCACTGAGCACCGTCGAGCCCTGTGCTGCTTCAAGCGGCACATCAAAGCAACCCGCCGCACCAAGAACCACCCATTAAGGCGACTGTCACTCTGACCGCCGGCACACTTTTGATCTCAATCCGATTGTGATTAACGTCGCGATGGCCATAAATTGATTACCGTTTTTCACTGTTTTCGAATTTATTTAGCGTTTATTAGATCGACTGACCTGTGGCGGCTCCAGGAATGGCCGCGGGGAAGCCACGACCGACCCTAAAATTCAACCGACGCTTTTGGTCATCCAACTAATTTGCTTGGTTTCCGACGTTGAACTTAGGGCCTACCTCTTGACGGATATCTACGACCACATACTAGAACTACGTTCGGGATCGTCATTTACCCGTACTCTCTTCTCTCAGCAACGAAAATCTCGCTTGCTGGAGACAATGGCGCTACATTAGCAAATACTTACCAGAGTGTTGCCCAGTCGTCCTGCATGAGGGCAGGTTTACCATTTCTAGATTTCTGCCACTTGTAAGTTGTAACAATTTCTGACCACTGCATAGGCCTACAGAATGCTGGTATGAACTGTCATAACGGCGTCATTTTTTTACTTCACATCGTGAGCTTCTATACCGTGTACGACATGCGTAATTTTGTGCACGACGTGTTTTGCTCTGAGCCTCGGAGTCTTTACTTCTCAGTATGCTGCGTCGAAAGCCGATATTGTGGGTCGTAATAACGACTGGCAAACCACTCTATTGAGGAGCTGTCTGTCGGTCTTACGTTCGACATACAGTCCGCGCGACTGAAAGCGGGTATTAGCACGCCGGTGGCGTGTGTCAGAGCGTCTCACGTCGTAAAAACCAATATTCTGGACTTAGGCTTGTCACAAGCGAATCCCATCAGACCGCGTTCCATCAGAACACACACCCAAACAGCTCGGTTCGCGTCGTCGACTCGCGGACTTTATGTAATATATTGTCGGAGAATCATACCGCGATATTATCAACGTTACATCGATACCAGTCTGCAAAATCTGAGCAGATTTGAAGTTCTACAGTATTACTAAATGGCGTATCGCTGATAGAGAAATACATAAATATTTAAAATTATTTAAATATAATATTTAAATTTAATATTTAAATATTTAATATTTTATAATGTTTAAACTTGACAAAAATCCAAAATTTATGTAGTTTTGCCGATGGCATCACTAAGTTGCCTGTAGATAGTTGAACGGCGCACACGAAAGGACTGTTCTCATTTTTTTCCATTGCGACAGTGTCAACTAACCTCGCTGTCATGATCAGCAGCAGCAGCAGCAGTCTGAAAACCGCAGGAGACCACAGGAGAGCTAAATATTAAGCTGTAAGCTTAATTTTTACCTTGTATTGTACTTAACATGGCGTTGCATATGCATTTTTGAGCTGGCGACGTCCTGCAGTCAACGCGCAAATAGCGTTCTTCATTACTCGGAAGCAGTAGCTAGGCTACCTTGCTTAGTTACGAGTCGATCAAACTCCAGATGTCGCTATAGGCCTACGTCTGCTTTTTCATGGGCGGCCAGTTTGGCCGAAACAGTCTCTGAAATGCGTTTCATTGGTGTCGAATATTTAACTGTTCGTGTCCAAAATACTTGATATTCAGCTGTCTTGTGGTCTCCCGCGGTTTTCAGACGGACCGTCAGCAGCAGCAGCAGCAGCAGCGACGGCGATCACCGGCGGCGGCAGCTGTGGGTATATGACGTTGTGTTGTCAGTGCGTCACTGTGCGACGCGACGCGATGTTGTATCTGCACTGTCTCCAGTCGTCATTACACCGATACCACTACCGAAGAAACATAACTCACCCCGACAACTTACTTCGCTTCTCTTGCGTGAGAAAAAATAACTTAATTATACTGTAGGTTAGCAGCCAGCCGACGCTCACGCAGTGGCTTAAAATCCGCCGCCATAGTTCTCTCATGTTTATTCACTAAATGTGACTTTTGAATATGAATGCAATTTCTTACTGGCCGACCAATTTGATGTCGAAAAGTGCAGTCGGTCTGGTGTATGTTTGTCTCTATGTGTTCCTGGACAATATCTTTAGGCATACTGGTTTATCTTGAAGCTCTGTAGATCAGAGTCGAAAGTCAGGGTGATAGGTCAAATTCCATGGTGACAGGACATCATAATATTTTATACTTTAGAATTTTAACTTGCCGTGGAAACTTCAAACCCCACTATGGCACCGCATCCGGGACGCTACCGTTCGCTCTCTTTTTACGCCCCAGCCCATAGAGGCATTGAGCAATGCGGCGATCCATCTATTTGTCTGTCTGTCTGTCTGTCTGTCGCATGCCCCTAGCTCAAAAATGGTGCATTTAATGCTATGGTTACTACAGGACACTAATACGAAGTCCGTGCATGCTGGAAGTCAAATCCGCTAATTAGCGTGGCCGTACGGCCACCGGAAGTGGCCTAAACGGGCGGGGTATATCGTTTCGCAGCCACCGGGACGATACATTTGTTCAGTATGCCTGACGCAAAAAGCGTCTGAATCTGCCCTTGGTGGTAATAAACAGAAGTGACCTTGACGCAGAAGTCGTGCCGACTGTGTAAGCGGACACGGTGGAGCCGTGTGTGCGCGAGATTTTCAATCGCGATATGTAAATGCGGATGTGGGATAGCGACGATCACCGAGATGGCATTGCGGTCTGATTGACGATCGCTTATACTTGTCATTCGTTCGTCGGTTTGTGTCCGTCGCGCTGCGTGATTGGCAGCGCGTCTGCGGTCGTCCCATGACGCCAGTTTCACTGCCCAGCTGACTTGTAAATAAACGAGGAGCGCCGGTCGCCGGACCAGCACTCCGATAGGCCTGTTATTCCACCGATGTCGCAACGCAGTTGCGTACTTGTTTAACCCTTTGCTGCAGCAAGCGCCCATTGTACAGCAGTGTGACTGATAATTTGCTGTGTGAGCTGTTGTACTTGGAAAAGCTCCTGCTCCACTTTAGACTCTACTTCTGATTTTCGTGGGATTAATTAATAATAAGTTGTTGCAGTACTGACAGCGAATGGCCGCATGCTCCTCCGTTTTAGCATAGCTCATGGTTGTGAACAACAGACACATACACACACAGACACAGACTACATCTGTAGCAACAGGCCGCATCTATCCACTGCGTGCATGCGATTAAGCCTAATAATAATGCCAGTCTTATTTATCATGATCTTACAAAAGATCAGGAGAGCGAGATCGTGCCATTTGCGTCCAATCCTCCGGCAAATCCTAACCATAACCCCTCACCTCTAACACTGACCCTGACCGTCACCCCAAGTTGGCCCTAACCCGATAATTCTAAACACTATTCCAAACCGGGGGCAAAGCAAATGCCCGGGATCGTATTTTCAGAGGGCAGATGTCCGAAGACGGACCATGAAGTCAGCTAAGTGATGCCCAATTTACACCGCCCGCCAGACAAGAGAAGACGATTGTGTCTGTGTCGTATCAGGCGGTGTGAATTGAGTCGCGAGACCGTCTGACAAAGTCTGAACAGTTAGCAGATAGATCACCCTCGTCGTATGGCGTTTAGTGAAGAAGTTTAGGTTTAGTCATATGCAACAAACCACAGCATGTGTAGATTTTGCGTGGCTTACAACGTCGCTGCGTGTGGGCGGCCGGGCGGCTAGGCAGGCGCGACGGTCTTTCTTGTCTGATGTGGCGGTGTGAATTGACCGCCCGACAAGTACGTTCTGCGTCGGAGTGCGTCCGGCGGTCGCACTGCGCCGCCCGACACACTCCGACGCAGACCAGACACAGAACGCACCTGTCTGGCGGTCGGGCTGACTCAGTTCACACCGCCACACCAGACCCGACAAAACAGTCCTGTCTGTGTCGTGGCTGGCGTGGCGGCGTGAATTAGCTTCAACTGTGCCGTTGTTGTGTTGGATGAATTGGTGCAGAAATATCACATCCTGCCGCAGCAGTTTGACCCGGTGCCGCTGCCGCCACCGACCGACTCCTGCGATGACCACGCGTCCGGCTTCGAGTCGGATGGAGGAGCCGTGGTGAGGTCCTCCCGTCACCATCGTAGCCGCGCCTACTCGGGCCCGCGAGACCCCAGCTACCACGGTGCCGGCGGCCCGCCGTACCACCAGCCGCTCGCGCGCTCCCAGCCGGCGCTCGCCTACGCCGTCCACGGCGGCGGGGGCACCTGCCGGGACGACTGCGGCGCGCCGCGACCGCTCGGCGACGGCGTCTCGGCCACCTCGGCGGCGGTGCTGCGCGGCGGCCGCGACGGAGCAGGTGCGCTGGCCAACAGCACGCACTCGGTGGCGCGCTCGTACGCCGGCGGACCGCCGCTGTCGACGTCCGGCAACTCGACGTCGGCGGCGGCGGCGGCGCTGAGGCACCAGACCTCGCTGTCGCTGCCTCCCAACCAGTTCGCCCGACACCCGGTAAGAGAGAACGGACAGGATGGGCCAAAAAAGCGGGGCCACAGACTCATGACCATAATTCTGTCAAATCTTAACCGATTTAAGAATTTTTTTCCACTGGAAGATTCCTTGGTAATTTGCAGTTAAAATGATGTTAAGAATTCCACCGCACCTTGCATACGTTGCTACACTACGTTGTGAAACATTAATGTCACCAAAACAAGCGATTAACGACAAATTAAAAGGTAGTGTAGCTACATATTTAAGGTATGGTGGGGTTGGTTAATTTTCGTGCACTTCCTCCGTCTTTTAGCAGTGTGTTGGCCAAGCACACAAAGTGCACGAGACAATCACGTTCTCGTTTGTAACTTTGCCAAATATTCACCGATTTAAAAAAATTCACTCACAGACTCAGCATTAAACCTTTCTTAATTTGTTATTAACAATCCCACCGCACCTTTAATATGTAGCTACACTACCTTTTAATTTGTCGTTAATCGCGTGTTTTGCTGACATTATTGTTTCACAATGCATTTAACTGCAAATTTACCAAGGAATCTTCCAATGAAAAAAATTCTTAAATCGGTTAAGATTTGACAGAATTATGGTCATGAGTCTGTGGCCCCGCTTTTTGGCGCACCCTGTATGTTTCTACCGACCGCTCTGTCTATCTAACGTATCTTGCGTCACTTTGTGATGTTGCGATGTGTGTTTCACATTAGTATGCCGCATCGCTAGGCGAACCATAAGATGCGGCCTATTGTTATCAATGTAGCGTGGTCTGACTGTATGCTGATCACGAGCCTGAGCTGTGCTAAAACGTATGAACCGATTGAGATGTCGTATGGGATGTGGACTGTGGACTCAAAGAACCATGTATTAGGCCATGGAGCCCTGTGTCGTGCTAGTATAGAGGATTCCATTATTAGGCGGAGGCCCGGATTCCCCCACGGGAATGGACATTGTTGAGGGTCATACTTAGGAATGCTCTGACTTGCCCGCAGTCGATATTATCAACCTTATTCCCTAGGGACAGCAACGATCGGCCTTTAGTTACCAGTTTGCTTGTTAACATCTGGCATTGCTTTGTGGTATTGGGATGTATATGTATGTATTATGGACATACGGACAGACGGGAGAGGATTTACCTTCGAGGCTGCGCGCATCTGTTCACATTGGATTGGATTTGATTTGTGGTCCAGGCACTGCCGTCGATATGCTGTGTGTGTGTCTGCATGTTCAGACGATAGTTGTCGAACGGAATGACCTTTTGGCTAGATTTGGTGGTTTCACTTTAACTTTTTTAGATCAAGTTTCCAGGCAAATGCCGTCGCTTAAACTTCAATGACATGAGCATAATGTTCCTGGACAAGAGCAAAATGCTCCTTTTCGGCTGAAACTCCAAATGTGGAACTGGGAAAGTCATTTTCGGTAACCTGGAAGAAACGTAGATCAGAACTGAAAACTGTACAAGTACCTAAGTAACGACAGCCCCAAAGTGATCTATGTCCGCCACACGCTGGTACTGTGTCTAAACGGATGAACGCATCGAGTTGATTTTTTGGCGAGAAGCTTTCCCCCGGCTTATGCTACACTGTGCTGTACGGAATTTTATCTCCAAAATAAGAGTAACTTACTTCTACCCGTTGGTGGCGTGGCACAGTGGTAGAACGTCGGTCTCTGGCCGGCGAACTTTCCCTGTCCTGCGCTCGACCTGCAGCTGATGGGTGACCACTAATGTGGGTAAGCCATCCGCTATAGG
>Ga0126334_10000537_pt1 | contig 11206 bp, 5 predicted proteins | sample InaspJWI49metaG_FD_94491 | JGI IMG/M metagenome (GOLD analysis project Ga0126334, IMG submission 94491) | Marine gutless worms symbiont microbial communities from Oahu, Hawaii - Inanidrilus sp. 2 OAHU.JWI-49 metaG | ecosystem: Host-associated > Annelida > Digestive system > Unclassified | place...
GTGCTTTGTCCGGCTCTTCTGAGCCTACCATATGCTGCATATGGCCACACCAGTGTCTTTTCTCTTGACTTTGCTAATTGCCGTAGTCTTTTCCCATGGTTTTAACTATAGCTTGTAGTATATAAACTTCTGATGGTGTGATTGTATGGATCTCCACTCTAACAGTGGCCTAGTGACGGGGTGCATAGAAGTAAAATCAGTCCCTCTGTTGTGTATCAATATGTTTTGTCTGGTCTTTAGTGATTGGCACCGTTCTGTGTTTTGAGGTTTTGTGGAAATGTGTTCAGACATTTTTATCATTTTATAGTATGCGATTGGGAAATCCATACATATTTTTTGACATCACTCAGCAGAGCTACTGTGCATGAACAACCCAGTTCTGCGGCATAATCATCATTTTACTGTTTTCGTCAACGAATAAAACGTGATTTCTTGACAAAAGCTATTTGTGATTTTGATCTTTCAGTTCTAACAACTGTTACATTATCTGTTGTATCACATGGAAAAAACGGACGCAGGCCTCATAGTCTTCTATATCTGAGAAATAATTTCAAAATAATCACACATGCGTTACTATTTTTACTATACTGTATATGCTATAATACTGTGGTTCCATATATTGTGGAGGTCTGTTCTGTAGTCATACAGAACTTCTTGATCAGATCATAGACCAGAACTTATCTGAGCAACATTTAAAGGTGTTAATAGTTTCTGTCCTTAGTTCATGTCATTGATACTGGATCAGGCAATTGGTCGGGTGTTTTTACATGTATATGTGTCATAACTCAACTTTTGAACAAAATTATTTCTGACTGAGATATTTGGCATGCTAGTTTTATGCACCTTGACACTGTCTTGGTCAGGTTTGACTTTGAAGTTCGAGGTCATAGGTCATAGATAGTTCATGGTCACAGAAGATGAACGACGTTGCTACCTCGAGAAAGGGCTTTCTTGTTCCCTTTTTGTGTCTGTAACGTACGAGTTAATTTGAGGTTTTCAGTAGAACGACTTGGGATCAGGGTAACTTGTATAGCAGATAATTACAACAAGACAGAAGCGTATATGCTGTTTGAAATCAGAGCATCATGTCATCTTTTGCAGCATAGCTCGACCTTACATGTGTTCATACAGTAGAGGTGTGCGTTATTTGGCCGCACGTTCCGTACAAAACAAGCCTGTATTCAGCTACCAACGTACGCTGATTCCTGCTCGTCGCTGCTGCAGCAATCGATATCTCCCATAAACCGCTGCTGCAGCTGGTGAATGGAATGGACAGGACGGACACCGTATACCGTTTCATGAACCCTGCTGCATGGGACATAACCCCTTGATGACGTCATTTTGTTCGCTTGCATGGCTGGCTGATAAAATATGCCGGTAATCCGGCATGGCAACCGAAGCTTAAGCAAAAGGCGTGCAGTCGACTACTCGTACTGAAACGTACGCGTTAGATACACAAGTTATATTACTAGGTCAACTCAGCCTTGCATTCCTCCAGGGTCGCTAAATCGAGTACCAGCCTTGCTGGGGTAAAGGCGGGAATGTCACCTCTGCCGGGTGGCAGGTAACACTGTGTGATCCCATATGGCATGTGAGTTCCCGTAGCGGTGCGGCAACCTTGTGAATTGCTATACACTTGTTACTTTACTTACTTTGTTTACTGTACACGTACGGATCAAGCTACTCAGAACCTGCAGACATACTCCGATCGCATCATTCGCATATGACCGCCATCCACTTCGAGTTACAGGCTACAGCCAATTATGGTGTTTCAAGAATGGACTCTACCGTTGCATGCGTGTATTTCATCACGGCATGCTAAGGACAGCTGACTGACTGACGTCGCGAACTCGAATCGTAGCAGCATTCCAGCGATTCTAGGCATTCGCCGCGAATCCGCGCGTAGCAGGCGTGTCAGCACGGGCACGTGGCAACGTCAACACATGCGCGGGCCCCTGTACGTGGCTAGTGATTATTCCAGCAGCTCAACTGGGAGGTTATCACTGTCCGGGGAGAGGTCACTGGTAGGGTGTGGGACGGATGTCCAGTGGCGGAGTCTCGGAAGAGAACGTGGCGACGAAGTTTTATAGTGGGAGTTATGAGGGGCGCTTAAGCCTCCGGTATGGAAGTCTGGCGATTTTGCCCCCAATTTTTTTCGAAATTTGACGTTCAGAACTGTAGATCTTGGTGTGTTTTGACAGGCTGAACTGAGCTTGGCATTACATCTGTTGACTGGGTCTTTCCTGACATTTTTTGCGTCTGTTTCCGACGCACGTTTTGCAAAAATTTCCCGGGTTCTGAAGTTCCGGAGGGGCGATTTTCCCCGGAAACATGCCTAGAATTAGAGCAGTGGACATGGCCAGGGCCCGTCCAGGTATACGATATCTTCCACGGCCATTCCTGTCGGACGCCGTGGTTCGGAATCTTGAGAAACGTGATGCGGCCGGGGCAGCGCGGAGCGAAGCATTGTTGGCATTGCTGAGACGGCGCTCGACGCCGCCTGCAGTGTAAACAATGCGGTCCTGGAGTGACCTCAGGTCGACCAACTTGTACAGTAGACTCGCTCTTGGCTACGCCCGTCTACAAGACGTCACTCCGTGACATTTCCCGTCACGCCCGTCTGTATGCCTATCCCTAGAATAGTCAGTCAGAATGAATAACAAAAACAAGCGTCCAGAGTAATTTGGCTAAGGGTAGCATCGCCGCCACGCACCTTTATACTTGCATCCACCTTTGCTATCACCCGGATTTGATTACAGGCGAAACAACATAAAAATCGCCCTCCCTTTGAGGATCTGGAGTGGACCGCCGTGTAATGCAAGGTTCCTTCTTATGGCGCACAAAGTTACTATAGGCGTAGACGGATCGTCGACAGATGGAAGCCGTTGCGACAGTGTTATTGTTATACTTTTCCAACCGGAGTTAAAGTGTTCTTGTTAATATATCTGTGAAAGATCGTCCAGGCTGCTATTATCGTGATAGTTTCCATATATCTGAGTTCGTGTTTCTGCTTTTACCCCAGTCGAAGCTGGTATTCGATGTAGGGACCCCGGTCCCCGGAGTGATACAAGGCTGAGTTGATCTAGTTGCCCTATTATAGGCTATCGTGAACACTGAACATAGTTACAAAGAACAAAAGTAAAACTAAATGCGAGGTGTATCCCAGTAGGTGTTTCCCTCGGGAATATAGTTGGACGCGTAGCCTCAACCTGCCGGAAGTGACGCCCATGAAGCTCCATGTAGGTGGAGTAGACTCAGTGGAGTGAGATAGGGGAAACAGCGACTGAGCACGTCATCCTGCCGGTCTCGCGTAATCATAGAGGCGTCACGCTCTGCACGGATAAATTACCAGCGTCCGAGACAGTGACACTGCTCACTTGTCTTGTCAAGAACGCACTCGACAAGTTATGGTCGTTTTCTTTCGTCCTTTTCGCGAGACGATACATGACTTGCAGGAGGAAGGAAGAAGACAAGACCCGAATGCGACTTTTCTCAGAATATTTGGAGCCCCAAGCCCCCATGTTGCGGCCGATTACACCATACAGATTAAGCTTAAAAGGTTATAAAATGAGTGACGGGATTTAAAATAAGAAGGCCCAGGTACTGAAAATTGCATAATCAAGAGATCCGAAAGATTTTTAGACCGACCCCAACCATTCTTGAGTTAGAGCTCCAACTCAAAATATTGCCGGGGATAAATCTCGGGGCCCCTGTACGGATCGATAATCCTGGTAGGGTAGGGATTGCGTGACTATTCGTGCCCCGCCTTTGATCTGTTTGTCCAGGAGACGATTGGTACCCATAAGGTCGTAACTTCAGAGGCGCTGGGGCCAGGCAGTGTGCTACTGAGAAAAGGGAAGAGAGAAATCCCGGGAGAAGAGGAATGTCTTTAGCCTGCAATTTGTTGTTGTCAGTGGGCCTACTATAGGCGGGGCGTTGTAAGCCGCTATTTAACTAACCACATGTCAGCAGGTGACACTATATTATTTATTTCTCTATTATATAATCGTTATTCAACAGATCATACGTACCCAATAGGGCGCATCGTCAGTGACAGTGTCCATCTTCAGCATCCTAGAAACTGGCATAGAACGTTGCCGCTAACAGTTATACTTATCATTTATTGTTAGTTTTCCACTGCCCACTCTCTCTCTCTTTTCATTCCATACTTAAAACCTTTCATTTTCTGCAAATCGTTCGCACTGCAGCCCTTCTTTTTCTTCTTCATGACTGACTATACACGATTCCCCAGACTTTTACTGTTACTTCTGAGCATATCCCTTTTTACTTTTTCGTTTTCTCTGTTTTACACTTTTTAGTTGTTGTTTCCGTGCGGGTAGATTAAGCTGACTCACGTCGGCTTTCGAGCGCTCGTTAAAATAGCATCTCGTATCGTATCGTATCGTTACATGACGTCGTTCTGGCCGACGATCGCCCGCCCTTACAGCGCCTCGCACGCCTACCGCCGCCACCCGTCCGTCGCCGGGGTACTAAACGTCCCCGGACATGTCAAATGTGGAGTAAGCACGCATCGTCCGCACACCGCGGAAGATCCGGGTCGGCTGTTTTACGGCCGCACACGCGTCACGGTAGTGATTGCTATACTGACAAGCCTCGGGTGCGACGAAATAATAATCCGTTCCAGCAGACCGGGGTAGGTCGTCGCATCTGCCGCCGCCCACGCACTGTCCCGGTGAACGGCGACAACGTCAGCACGTCGACGACACGACGCTAGGTGGCGCCACGTTTAATTTTCCGGTCGTCGTCGTCTATTTCCAGCCGATAATGGCTCGCTGTTACTATCACTTCCGGATAATGACATCCCTCGGCGAAAAAGACGGCAGTCCAAACCGTACAGTAGATTTCTGCCGTACGTAACGTAAACAGTCATTGAGCTTAGGTGACTTACACGCCGGTCATGTACTTCTGCGAGTAAACCATTTTCCTTTCCTCAAATAAAACTAGACCGCCCGTAATGGCGGATCAAGGGCCGGTTGCTCGTTCCTGAGACGTAGTAATATAATATCGCCACAACGGGCTTATGTGTTGCTGCTGTTTTAACGATTTCTGTGAGACCAATTATCTGAACATCTACGAGACCGACCTTCACCATATGTGCAGGGTTGGTAGAACTATGGCTGTAGACGAATAATCTGAAGTTAGTTTTTCGATCCCTCGGTGGACGTTGCCGTGGCAACCGATTTTGTGGTCCAAATCCAGGCCCAATCAGCATAATTGGGTTTGCGTGACATTCGCTAGAGCGGCGTACGACGTACGACAAGAAATGCAACTGCTGCGCTGGACGTCGGCAAACTAAACAACTGATTCGATGGACGCAGCCTAACAAGAATTAACAGGCGGCTAGGGGGATAAACCGGGCGGGCTACAGCCAGGCTTTGCCTTGCATCTAGTCCATGCTGATAATTCACTCCTTGCGCATCCCATCTGTACAAGTTATCGCCCCGAGAGCGGCGAGACGATATGCCTCCCGCAGATGGTAATTTGACTCGGGGCGGATCTACGTTCGTCCGCGGACGGGTCCGCAGTCCGCACATGGCTACGCTGCAGGCAACCAGCGTGCCCATAGCCTGGGACAGCTGCGCCATGGGACAGACAGACGTACGGACCGCGGTATCGCTTAATACCCCCGTAAGGCGGGGGCATAATATAACCACCGTCTGCTTAGTTACATCGTTTGGCTTTCCTTCGGAGTATGTTCATGCAGCAATTTGCAGAAGATCGTCAGCCCTAGAGGACCTAGTCTTCCTGGACCCCACTGGGGAGTGGAGACATCCGTCCCTGGGACTCCTTAAAAACCACTTTTCCACATTCTGTACCTGCCCCCGGCCCGCTGACATGGTATCCGGTGAGTTACTGCACTAGAGATTTATATCTTAACCACTCGTTGTGTACGTCGCTGGTAATTGATAATCCCGTGGAACCCAGGACCTTTGAGGACCTCGAATTTATGCGGTCTAGTGACTGAGCCCAGCACCGGAGTTTGAAGTCCGCCCACGCGGCTGACCTCTGGGGCTATAGATATATAGTGGCCGGAGTGGTCAGCGATGCGTGTGATCAGCGCCCCGAGGGATGGATGACCGGCGCGTCATGTGAGTCCGCTTGTTGCTCGACATAATCCCTCAGCGACAGCGCCGATGATCGCATTGCCCCGACCCGTCTCCGCCGCGGTCGCCGTCCTGATTGAGTCCCAATTTCCCGGTGAATTATCGCCTCCGGCAACGCCCACGACGTCTCAAGGCGTCAAAACGAGACAGAATCTGTAGGAATTGGGCTGCGACTGGTTTCTGTTAGCGCGTCTTGATGAGTACGTCGTGCTTTTAGGTTTGTTCTTACATCATTCAGTGTCTCGAAATTTCGTCGAAGAGTCTCTAAGCATCAATTTCCGACCGCGGATACAGAGCTGGCATAGAAATGACCCGTTTGAAATACGACTAATCGTCGTATTTTTAACTTTCTGTGCTCAATCTTAAGTGATATATTTCTGACGTCTGTGAACTCGATGGTTTCCAGACCGTCTTGTAAACATAAGCGGCGAGACTGCGTGGTAGTTTGCTTTGATGCTTGTTGTGAACCGCTGCAGCATTTGGCTGAGTACAAACGCACAATGCCTATTTCTTTGATATCGCGGCTAACAATTCCGACAACACGGCGTAGAATAAAGAAGTCATACAAAACGAAAACGAACAAACCTGAAAATTGGATGACATCAACTACGTGCCAGACGCAATGGTAAAACTGTCGATGAGACTAAAATTAGAGAAGTTTAAACTCTTCTACCACTGAGTGAAAACAATGTTGACATATTAGTTATTATTTGACACGTAGGCCCAAATATACGTAGGCTATACATGTACAAGTGAACGATATGTAAATGAAATAGACAATGTCTGTACTACTGACTAAAACTGCGCATGCATTGTACATTCACAGGAAGTTAAGTAAAAATTTAAAAACTGGAAGTTTTTACTCAGGACGTGCTGTGAGTTTGAAGACTGGTATAATGTTTATGCTGAGGTGACATGCTGAAGCGAGCAGCAGCAGCAACCGGAAATACGCGGCAAACTAAAAACTAGAAAACAAACTGCTCTCACCCGACGATCGAGGTCAGGCCGACCGCGGTACCATCTTTACTGCCCCTAAACCTAACCCCTGACCTTTACCTATGACCTCGACTTGCAATCCGCAGCAAGGTCCGGTCTTGACTCGTATACGCATGAAAAAATCGAGATATAGGCCAGGCAGTTCAAAACCTAGAGCGGAACCAGACGGACACGACCGATCGCTTTCCCTTGCCCGCTAATCCGGTCGGTAATCATCTCGTCACTCTCCAAGCTAAAGATAACGGCCACGCAGTCTCACTCTCGAAGACCCGTAGCTCTGTGTGGCGTGTTTGGCACCCGTTGGTTTCGCTGCAGCCAAGCAGCCGCAGTGCTTTATCTGGCGTGATAGCAGTCAAGTGTAGCAGTACACTGCGACTGCGAGGGTCGGGTCGGGTCGGGTCGGTCGCGACGTCGATGACTATGTCGTAAGCGATCCGGCAGCGCACCGTAGTTATAAACACAGCGCGACCACCCACGCGTCGGTAATTCGCCACCATGTGGGTGGCCCGGTGAATTGCTCCACGTCGACGTAGACGCTCTCATCGTGCCCGGAGTCGCTGTGCAGCGTTTCTTCGAAAACAAACAAACTGAATAGTCGACTATCGGCCGTTTGATTCGTTGCGTCCGACTTCCGGGAGCGACGTTGGCTATTACATCGCAGCAAGTAGCCTAACCGCTGATTGTGTTCCCTTCATCCCCATCGTGTGGCAGATTTCAAACTTACCTTTCTCGCAGTTTATTTGACAAAATTCGAACGGATTCTTGTTCTACTATCTGTACACTACCTAAAACTGGCCGCCATTTTTGGCGCCGCGAAATACATTTTACGTTAATTGTAAATTTTATGCTAAGAGATTTCACTGTTGCTAATGCGTTGCTCTGACATTAGCTCCATCGACTAGCATAGTGACGTCACATTCGGGACTACATCCCTTACTTGCTGCGAAGTAATCAACTTAATCCAATAACGGCTGCCGCTTTGCAGTTTTGTGATGTACGTCATATCCGTCTGAGTTGCACGTACTGGCAGCAGTTTGCGGACAGGCGCTTCCGGTTTAGGTCGGCGTCGCGCTCTGCCAAAATGGCGGACGTCTTAAGGACTTCCGGTCGCCGAAGACTGTCGCTGTTGGCACGACTGCACATCATTATGGCGATATTTACTTCCGGTTGGCATCCGCTCGTTGTCCGGGGCAACACGATCAAAAGACGTATGTACAGTTGAGTCTATGTGGTCTTTTGTTTGCTAAAAACGTTCAGATCAGTTGGCTAAATTATTTCAGTCGTATATTCTCTTCCAACAATGCACATAACTCAACAATGAGCATTATCGTGCATGGGATATGGTGTCGGTGTGGCTAAAATGCTCCAAACAGTAGTTTAAAAATATCAACGGCAACGGAAACTGGAACTGACACATAGGCCTATTGGACGAATATTAGCACTGACTCTGACCCAAAACCGTGAGCCGTACTAACCCTACTAGCTCTAACTAATTTAATCAACTAATCTCGAGGTTTATCCTCTGCTCATATCTGTAACATTAATTTTCTAATCGCTGAATGCTAGGCGGAGCATACGACGGAAAAGGAGTAGGTCTGTAGGGTCATGTGCTGCAGTGGGCGGTAGGCTAGCAGCAGCAGTAGGCTATACTTCGCTGGTCTATGGATACGTGTGCGTCTACATCGAAACCTGTATGCGGCGGAAGGAAAGGAGAACGCGTTAGCGCGATGTCTTAAGGCGGGCGGTCTATATAAACTGACACACTTCCTCTGAAATAGCGAGGCATCAATTACGTGTCTGTTCGTCTGTCGCATACCTGTCCCCAACTTAGCAATTATCTTTCGTTAAAAAATTAAATTGTTCACGCGGATGTGGATAAGATCGAAGAAGCAAAAATGAAAATCACGTTGCAACGAATCGTTCAGTCACGAACAATGCTGTAACTGCTAAAAGGGCTCTTATTGCGTAGCCGTCGGGTCACCACACATTTTATATAATTTGCGTAGGAATGAACAGGATTGTAATACATCTACAGCTGTTGTTATCACAGGGACGATGAACTTTCTCGTACTTGTGCACTAACATTAACTGAAATCGCCGGATCTGTATTTAGATCTAACTCGTAGGTCCGAATAATGATAGCTTTGCAGTGTTGGTGCCTGCAAGACGGAGTTACGAAATCTGAGCGACAGGCACGTCGTAGCCATTTCACGAGAATTAATCGGTTGAGCTGGCAGTTGAACCGCGACCCACATGTCAAGTCGATATGTTATTCTACCCGTCACCACCGTAATTCCGTAATCCTTCCGTCACTCAGAGCGCCTACGTGTATAACGCACGCTTTCGGCAAAAGAAAAATCTTAATTTTCGAGTCGGTGATCACTTCACCACGCGCAGAGTACGAGTAGGGTCTAAGCCTATTGCCGAAAATAGCAAATTCTATTTTAAATGACTGCTACCAGTGATCAGCCTTTATTGTGTAACGTTACAGTTTTTTTGCTTATTTTGGTTGTGGCATTGATACGATACGATACGATACGAGATGCTATTTTAACGTGCGCTCGAAAGCCGACATAAGTCAGCTTAATCTACCGCACGGACTTGACACTAGGCCTGTAGATGGTAAATTTACGTACGCTGATGTTGATTTATTCACAGAATGCTAGAATCTTTTTGGCTTTCGCGTGCCCATTGGTTTTCAGCCGACTGTGGTATTGTAATGGTGTAATAGTTCGACTTAAGCTGTGTTCACAGCAGACAAACTGAACTGAACTGCGCGCAAACTGCAGTGCACGCATTGCAGCCCTGCAGCCAATCAACTTCGTGACGCTGACGCGCGTGACCAATAACGCGTCGTGTAACTGGGTCAACTTGGTGCAGGTCAGTTCAGTTCAGTTCGTCTGCTGTGAACACGGCTTTTAGCTACAGGTTGTTTGCCTGCGTGCGACGTTGGTCGCTTGTGCGAGGACTACTTTGTATTAGATGAAACCACTCACACAGTGGGGGATCGAGGCGTGACTTTAAAAAATCGGCTTTGATTATATACGCCACGGTCGGCTGTCTCAGCGGTTGCTGGGCTGTTGTTATATTTCGTTTTATAAAAATTTGTCGTTGTTCATTTTCTGTTCTGGTTTCGACCTTAGTCGAGCCATGCACGAAACCGTGTCGGGAGGAATTGCTTCAGAACTATCTCATCGAGTTCGTAGAAATCTCACGGGACACTCTGGTCCAGACTCTTGACCGCGCTTGACCGGCTACGCCCCAGGCTGACGAAGCAACAACAGTAATTAAATATTGTTGGCGGCCTACATTTCCGATCCAGCCACCGTGTTTCTGTTATTGCGAGACGTTTCGAATACCTCCTTTGATGTCCAAAAGAACGATAGGTATACCGGACGATAAGTAAGTAAGTAAGTAAGTACATTTATATGCGGCGCAAAGAAATCATAAATGTCACAAATGCGCCGAAACGATGGACGATGGCGGCGTACGCGGGAATTACGTCTAGGTCGTTGCAACCGTGTATAGCAGTTGAGTGTAAGTTTAACACCAACTGTTCTGGCAAATCACTATATTAGCACGAAACGTGAACTGTATGCTACTTTGTCGATGCCTAGCTTCCAAGTTGATCGACATGTCAGACCGATGTCACACCTGCGATTTTGTCGCACGAGTGCGCGACTTTATCGCGCGACAAAGTCGCAGACGATGCGACTGTCAAGTTGCACGCTGCGACTTTGTCGCGAAAACAAACACGGCTTCTGCGCCGCCACTTTTTCCGTTTCACGATCCTTCTTCGCAAACACTGTTCTAAAATGATGAAATTGTTCCATACCTAATCTTTCCTCGACTCATCGATTGACCGTACGTAGGCCTTCGTTTCGAAAGACAGCTTACGAAGACTAAACTACTACCAAGAATATCGTAATTAGTCATGTTGGTTTGGTTTGTTTACACGACAAAGTCGCAGCGTGCAGCTGCACAGTCTCGTGCTGCGACTTTGTCGAGCGATGAAGTAGCGCGATAAAATCGCACGTGTGACAGTGGTCTTAAAGTGATACCAGTCGTTACATGCATTAGCTCCA
>Ga0126334_10000540_pt1 | contig 11157 bp, 9 predicted proteins | sample InaspJWI49metaG_FD_94491 | JGI IMG/M metagenome (GOLD analysis project Ga0126334, IMG submission 94491) | Marine gutless worms symbiont microbial communities from Oahu, Hawaii - Inanidrilus sp. 2 OAHU.JWI-49 metaG | ecosystem: Host-associated > Annelida > Digestive system > Unclassified | place...
AACACGCTTTGAAGAACATTAACTACGAAAATAAACTGTAATGCGTCGAATGCAAATAATGTAAACAGAAAAAAAGTAATTGCTGTTAAAAAGAACTACTTTTGCGTACTGATATATGCAAATTGTCGTTGCTAATTTTTGTTGCTAATGTCAACTATAAATATGTAAAGATGTTGTTTTATATAAATTCGTTCCATTATTATTCGTTCATTTCGATATGACTTGTATCAAACCTATTAGTTATAAACAGTTAATTGACACCAGAACCTCACCATGACAATCACGAACTACTTTCAGTGTGGATCGGCATCACAGCGTCATCTGCCACAGCAGAGTCATAAGTTAATCGTATAACCACCGAGGGACCTCTAAAGTAAATGTGTCCCAAGAATGTTAATGCAAGCCTTGCAACAATCAAAAAACTTTCACCTCGGTAATGATACTGTTCAGTTGAACTTGTGCAGATTAGCCAGCTGCTGTGTTGATTTTTATGGGTTATTATTATTTTTATTTTTATTTATTATTACAGGTATTTATTATACCAGAAGGCAGCATACACATACATACACAAGTCAAATATAAATACATTGAAAGATATAGGCCTAAGAATGTGCTAAAAATTAAACAATCAATGCAAGACATTGCATTATGTTAACTGAATACTGCTCTCTCAAAACAATTCTTAGATGCCAAATTTCGTGTGGTCAGATGCTTTTTGATGCCGGTAAAGGGACTGGATCAGCTTTTCATTGTACACAGTATAATGTTTGTCCTTATGTCAGCATGCTGCTGCCACTATCCAGGCAGATTGCGACAGCTGATGGCTTATGATGGTGTGTTGACTGTTGATTGTGGCTTTTGTTTGTAGGCACAGAAAATGACTCAGCTGGAATTTTGGGGTTGTGCGTTTATCTCGTTTGGGCTGCCTCTGGCAATGTTCATTTTTACCATTTCAAAAGATCCGCTTCGAATTATCGTCTTTGTTGCAAGGTGCTTAGTTCATTTGGAAACTTTTGGATTACCCCTGCTCTTTGAATGAGTATTTGTTATTAATATTAGGGATGTGTCAAGTCAGGAATTTGAGTGTTCACTTTGTCCCCAAACATACTCAAATACTCATCTCATAACCATCTGAACTGGAAGATCATTGTTCGTTATTTATGAGATAGACTGTATCATATGTAGTACTTAGTGATCACTGAGTTTAGAGCAAGACAGAAAAACAGATGTGTCCTGATGACATTTTCGTAGTGATGTGAAGGTTTAAACTGAAAGGTGAAAGCTGGTTTCATATTATTCATCTGTCACCCTTGGAGGTTGATGGCTCGTGGCAGTAAGTGTTACTGTTGAATCACAATGACAATTGGATTGCAGTAGCAATGATTTTAACGCATAATGTACCGTTGTAACGGAGCACTGAATTTGATCTTTTTTTTGCTTTTTTTGCCTGCGCCGTCTGTCCAGTGGGCTTCCAGAGGCATTATGTTTTCGGCCTATCTGCCGATTTGTGCGTGTTTGGATGCATGCATACATGCCAGCGTGGAGTGTTCTCTGATTAGCTTCGCATGAAATTCTCTAGTTCTGTATAGTTTATGATATTGAAAGACAATCCCCAGCATTCAACAACAATCTCTATAGAATTACTATATTACTACTACTACTACACCTGTTCAATAACCTCTTTTCTAGGACATCCTAGGTATGCCGGTACCAGAAAGCTAAAACCAGTCTGGATTTAAACGAGGCAAGAGATGGTGGAGTTTTGGGATGGCAGTGGTCTTAGCTGGACCATATGCAAACAATCTGCACATCGCTCCAGATAGATAACCACGCCAGCACCCCATCGCTCAATTTATACCGGCCGGATGCTCTTCCTGACACCCAACGAACAGTGTCAGAGCACTGAAGGCTGTAGAATTAGTATACGCATATATCTCTGTCAGGGATCTGGTGCATGTTGGTGTGATGGTGATGTGTTGTGCAGTGCTTTCTTCTGGCTGCTGTCGCTGCTGCTCTCAGCTGCCTGGTGGAAAGTTGTCATTCCTCTCCGGGAAGTTCTCGTCTTTGGCCTCGTCTTCTCCGTCATCTTCCAGGAACTTTTCCGCTTTCTCTTCTACCTGCTGCTCAAGTGAGCACTGCATTTGCTTGCTTCTGCTACTGATCAGTTGATCATGAAATCAGTCATGACATAATAGTCCAGTGCGACTTGAATGATCTGCAGCACACATAGCCGTTACATTTATATGACATGTGACCTAAAACCTTAACACACACACGCACAACTGTTTAATGGCCTTTTATCCGGGACTACCCGGGTAGGTCGGTACCAGAAGAAACATTCACCCACTCACACCCATCCTGATCATCGGACATCCTTTATCAACTTCCTCCATTTACTATGATCGATAGCATCTTCTGTGTTCAGTTTACGTGCTTGACAGTCCTTTTTGACAACCTCTCTCCAGATCCTCTTTGGTCTTCCTCTTGGTCTTGGACCCTTTAATTCATACTTTATGCATTTCTTCACCCAATCATCATCTGCTTTTCGCAGTACATGCCCATACCATCGCAGCATGTTCTTCTGTAATACCAATGCTATGTCATCTACACCTAATCTCTCTCACCTTACTTCCCATCCAAAACAGCTACAAGACCCTACACCCATTACCTCTCCACCAAGTCTCCTGGACACACGCCACATCCATCCTTGATCTTTCTCTCTGCCAGTGCCTCCATTAGTTCACCTGCTCTGCATTCCAGGTACCGACCCGAGAACCCCAGCCTTTCCGCAGTTAACTAAGTTTTTATTTCTGTTGTTTAACTGGCTCATAAGTTGTTATTTTTGTGAATTTGTTTCATGTTTACTGTTATGTATGGTAGTTAGAAATGTTTTTGCTGAATGAAAAAATATGGTCTAAACTTCTGTGATCCATTATTTCTGTTGGTTGGAAAGCACACAAGCATGCCTGGCATTACCGTCTGTCAGACCTAACCCTTCCCAGTTTCACCTGACGCAATTCTAGAGAAATAAATCAGTGCTTTTACGCTGTTGGCTGGGTGGCAGGAAGAGCATCCGGCCTGTAAAAAACTGGGAGGTGGGGTGCTGGCGTAGTTATCTGTCTGGAGCGAGGTGCAGACTTGCATACGGCCCAGCTGATGCCACTGCCACTCACTGTCTCTTACTTCAGTAAAATCCAGATTGGTTTTACCTTTCTGGTACCGGCTCACCCGGGTAGTCATCTAAACGAAAGAGGGAGACGTGCTGTTGAAAACATTGGATTAAGTAGCTGCAGGTTTGTTGCTGTCAGGCAGTTTGTTAATGGTTTAACATTGATCACTGACATAGGAAAGCGGAGGAAGGCCTGCAGAAGGTGTGGAAAGAGGAGACTGGAGACACGCTCTCATTGGCAGCGAACACAAGCATTATGGCTTACGGTATGACAGCACGGTTACTTTTCTGACTTGCTAAATGTGGATTTATGATTTCTGTGTTTTTTTTATCAGATAAGTTTAAGTTTTTGAGCTTATCTGTGGTAAAACCAGCAGAATTGTGTTGTTTTTTTTTGCTGCACCTGTTGCTATTAACGGCACGCTAGACTTTTCATGCTATAATCTACTGTGCTGGACCAAGTTTCTGCCAGAGGTGTTAAATTATATGGCTGCTTGTCACATTGTGCAGTCGTCTTTATGATTCTGAACGTAGTGGTAATATTTCCATATCCAGTTCATCAGTTTTGTGCTAAGCAGTTTACAGTTTGATCAGTTTGTGTTTTTTTCTCGGTGTTGAAATACACTTACATGATAGCCCTCTTAGTTTCCACATTTTAGTCAAATTACTGTCTGAGCCTCTCCCTTTGTTCATAAACTATCTGACTCTTCAGTAAGAGAGGCAACACTGCCTTCGTATTGTTTCTGTCGTGCCTGTGTACAGTCTATTCAAACATTATATTAATCGCAACCAAACTTTATTAACTTTTGATGTTTCGATCTCTATCAGAGACCTTCGTCAGAAGAAGTTGTTCAATTCTTCTTCTGGTTCTTGCCGCGGTACTGATGTGACGTGGCAAGAAATCGGTCGTACATGTGGCTCAGTGTATAGCTGCCCTCGTCCCAGTTCATGGAACGCAGTCCCTGGGACAAGGGCAGCTGTATGACTGATTTCTTGCCACATCACGTCACTACTGTAGCAAGAACTGGAAGAAGAATTAAATAATTTCTTTTGATGAATGTCTCTGATAGAGATCAAAACGTCAAAGGTAACTAAAGTTTGGTTGTGATTAATATAAATGTAATGATGTACCAACCTAAAGAATAAAGTGTACGGTCTAGTTTTGAAGTTGGCAGTCACTGGGAGTTTGTTGTTGACTGCACAGTGTCGGGCTTTGGCTTTGGAGTCATCAGCGGAGCATTTTCATTGGTCAACGTGCTTGCTGACATGACTGGCCCGGGCACCGTCGGAATTATGGGACAGTCATCGCATTTCTTCATTACTTCTGGTACTACTGGTCGTGTGTGATTTGAAGACTAGTGTCATCTTGTCTGGCACTGACAGCCACTGTTAATATGCATGGAGTAACTGATGCACTGTTTTACTGTGGGTGCAGAATTATGTTTATTAAGACTGGATATTATTTGTTGGCTTGGCTTACTTAAACTTTGAAGTTGCCAACTACACCCATTATGAAGATATGAGAGGCAGTGCAAAATGTAGAATATGGGGTGGTTTGGCGCGGTTATGGGTCACCCAAGGTCGTCGGCAATGTCATCATTGGATAGCATGCATACTACTTCCTTTCGACTTTTTAGAAACTGTGCATCTGTCGCACCGTTATCGAGATATAGCGAGTTGTTTGTCGAAAGTCGCCGATTGTGACTAACTCCACCTCTGTTTGCCCCCCCCCCCCGTTCGAATTTCGCGGAGATCTTTGGCGTCAGAAAAACTTGGGAGATCGCCAGTTTTATTTGATAAATACTGAGTGCCGGGTGGCCGCCAACCCTCAGATCAAGGCAGTCGACTTGGGCTGTGAGTCTTCTGAAATTGGCAGCTATACCGTCCACATCCACCATCGCCGTTGTTATTATTACTCAGCCCGTAAGCTGATACTCATTTTACCGTCCCTCGGAGGGTGGAAGGCTGAGTCGACCTAGGCACTGCTGTAATGGTGCACAGCCCGTGCCCAAGGCTGTATATCGCAGCGGCTGTCACGATGAACACAACCATCCGCAGTGTGATTTGAACCTGGGTCCTCTCACACCGTAGTCAAACTGAGACGCGCTAACTACTAGGCCACTGCAACCTGCAGTTCAGTGAGTTATGCGTGCGCGTGCGTGCAGCATTTCTGACGCTGTGTTTCGTCCTGCTGCACACATTCTGGGGCATCATCTACTTCGACGGCTGTCGGCGTCGTCGCTACTACCAGCCAGCCATTGTCGTTGTTCTGCACATGGCTCTCTCCTGCCTTGTCAGTACACTACCCACTCGTCTTCTGCCACACCATACTCATTCATAGTGTATCGGAGGACTTATGTTTTTATCTCTGCTACTTTTTTGTTTTTTTCTTTAATAGCCCTTAGGTTGCCTTCAGTGCTTTGACGCTGTTTGTTGGGTGGCAGGAAGGGCATCCGGCCTGTAAAAAACTGAGTGGTGGGGTGCTGGTGTGGTTATCTGTCTGGAGCGAGGTGCAGACTTGCGTGCGGCCCAGCTGATGCCACTGCCACTCACTGTCTCTTGCTTCAGTAAAATCCAGACTGGTTTTACCGTTTCGGTACCGGCTCACCCGGGTAGTCCGGGAAAAAGGGCCGTTAAACGGGTGTGTGTGTGTGTGTGTGTTAATAGCCCTTAGATCTCGAAACCAGCAAATGGACGGCTCATAAGTATTTTTGCTAACAGTCGGGAGTATGGCGTAATTTTAATATCCCGTGTTTGGATTCGTCGCCTCTTCCCCCTATTTTTGGGGAGATGGGGAATTGTCCCAAATTTTGCCAAAAAAATGTGACGGTGCCCTTATTTGAAGCATTGTCATAACCAAACGGCTCAATGTGTGAAAACGGGAAATATTCTTTTGAAGGAGAGATGATTGCCGTACCGGCTTCATCATCATTGTAGACATTTTTAAAGTGGCCTAAAGAGTGAAAAACTATTTTAAGGACCACTGTTCTGGAGGGGAGATAATGACTAGGAAAAGGAAATGTCGTTCAAAGTCAGTTTCGTAGCAGCGGTGGAACAAGTATGTCTTCAGCCTGTTCTTGAACACCGACGGCGACGAGGCCGACGTAACATTGCTTGGCAGGCCATTCCACACCTTTGCTCCAGCAACAGGAAAGGCACGACCTCCGACAGTTGACCGACGACAGGTCGGAATGTCAAGCTGTTCAGTGGAGGCGGACCTGAGCCTGCGTCGGTGTGGCATGTCGGCGACACATGTGAATGACGATGCCAAGTAAGGTGGTGCGGAGCCAATGAAGGCTGATGAGCGCGTCAGTGATGTGGTCGCAACGTCTCAGGTTGAAAATGAGGCTTGTTGCGGCATTTTGGACTGACTGGAGACGCTGGATGTGAGTGAGAGGCAAGTCGATCAGGAGACTATTGCAATAGTACAGCTGCCTAAGGACGAGTGCAGAAACAGGTTGACTTACCCAGGTTGTCTTGGAAAAGAGGCTGTTAAACGGGTGTAGTAGTAGTAGTAGTAGTAGTATAAGTTTAGGAAGGAACACAGATGAAAACTGAATAGATACGAAAGCGAAAAGAACAGTCTAAACGTCATTGGCCTGCTATAGTATAGTAGTTTTAGAATCAAGCACTACTGCTGCATCATATACTCCACCCCGTGTGTGTGTGTGTGGCTGTGTGTTGCAGACGTTGCTTCATGAGAGTCGAGATCCGGTCTACGTCGGCAGTCTGTTGCCAGCATACCTCGTCCTCATTGCCGTTGGTGTCTGGTCGTTCCACCTCGTAGGAGGCTCAGTCAAGAACCTCAAAGCCTGCTGCTTTCGACAGCACAATGGCTACAACCTTTAGCGTGTTTTCAGCAAACTACCGTTTGCTTCAGGGCCAGATTAAGACTCTAAGGGGCTTTAGGCAAGACGACCTAGCCGCTGCCGCCGGATATCTGGATTAGCCGAATTTTTTGTCCCCGCCGTAAATCCACCGAGAAATGTATGGCCACCGCCAAATTTTAACACTTGATCAGCCAAAATACGGTATATATGACCTTGGACAGTTCTTATATAGAATGTTGGATGTTGACAAATGACTTGGCTGACAATGTGATCTGATAAAGGTAGGCCTACTGTGGATTTATGATTTCTGTGTTTTTTTGTGTAGTGTGAAGAGGAAAGTTTTAAGTTTGTGCCTGAACAGTGCTGTTGGCCGGCACAGTTTCAAGTCAGTCGGTAGTTGGTTCCACACACGTGATGCCGCCGTGAAAAATCACACGTGATCACACAGGAACACCAGGGTTTTCAAGCCTCCGGGAAAATTCTGGACTTGTGTTTGTAACATTTCCAGGACCTGGAAAGTCCTGGAAAATGAGTTTGGTCCTGGATATCTAAGTGCAAGGTCCTGGAAAGTCCTGGAATTTGCTAGGCAATTATGCAGACGCCAAAATATGTGCGTCCACACACCTCTATTCCGTATAGTACATCCATAAAATGTTCGAACAGTTTCTTTGCTATTTCTTCACAATTACAACATGTGACAGCGATGAACATATACTCCAGTATGGATGCTGCTATCATACTATATGTATGATTAGTAACTGCTGTTTGTCTCTATATTTAAACATTGCTGGCTTACGACGGGGTCCTGGAAAATGCTTGTGGGGTCCTGGAAAAGTCATGTAATTTTCTGTAACCAAGCGAGTGGGAACAACCCTGAATACAGCAAACCATCCGACGTCGAACTGTCCGTCAACCATTACAACCGTGATTCAGAAACAGATGTTGCCAGTATTTGCCTGCCAAGTTCTCGGTAGCATACCGGCATTTTTAAACTTTGCTTAGCGTGGGGCCCCTGAAAATGTGGGCCATAGTAAATGGCCTAGTGGGCCTCTGCCTCAGTCTGGCCCTGGGTGGCATGCGGCTGTGTGCAGTGGAATTTCCAGAACAGTCATACGGGGAATTCCGCACAAGTAACTGTTTGTTGCAGTTAGTGCAGCATTGGTTCGTGCTTGTGAATTAGTCATATGTCTGTGAGCGAGGTGGTAAGGGCATTCTGAGTTTACACGAGAGAACTCAGCAGGAAATGTCAGTGGCGTTGCTAGGATTTGGAGGTAGGGGGCACAGGAGGTCTGGGGGCAGATCCCCGGTTGGGGGTTCGAGGGGCGAAGCCCACAGAAAGCTCACAGCATGTTACGGATATTTGGCTGCCAAACCGTGCACAATTTTGTGTGTTTAGCCAAACTGCATGAGCCGCTGGTAAACGAGATGATCACACACAGAATCAGACTGAGACTGTCAGCTTAGTTCGGATTTCATGCAATTATTCACCACAGTGTTTGGCCAAGATGATCCGGTACCCCCACCCCACCCCCAGTTTTTTCTCATCGGATTTCGGCAATTCCCAAGACCCGGGCAGACTGGGGTTTGGGGGGGAGGGCACATGCCCCCGTGGCTACACTTCTGGGAAACGTCAGCAGTAGTGGCGTGGCGGGCTAGTTTAGCAACGTGTGCCATTGCGTTTTGTGTACACAGTATGAAACTGCATTTGCAGCTGATTTTACACACTACAGTATGTGTACTGTGTGTGTTGTGTTGTCCCACTGCAGTGTCGCCTGGTCCATTCCTCGGTGGTTCTTCGTTGTACATAACACGTTCAGTTTCATTTAATGTTATCGTCGGCACGTTTCTCAGTTTGCATTGTACAGTTTACAAATATCGGTTTACCGTTTGACTTATGTGGATGCTGTTCTGTGTTGGAATAGTACTCCAAAGTTTCTGTGTCAGGAGGTTGTGTGAATTTTTTTTTGAAATTGTGGGAACGGAGCGACATTGTGGGAACGAACATGCTGTAGTTAAAAATTGTGTAAGAAAATTGAATTTGTGCGAGATGTGGGAATTGTTGGTGCCTTCAGTGCTTTGACACTGTTGGTTGGGCGGCAGGAAGGGCTTCTGCCGGCCCGTAAAAAACTGAGGAGTGAGGTGCTGGCGTGGTTATCTGTCTGGATCGAGGTGCAGACTTGCATATATGGCCCAGCTGATGCCACTGCCACTCACTGTCTCTTGCTCCAGTAAAATCCAGATTGGTTTTACCTTTGTGGTACCGGCTCACTTGGGTACGATGCGATACGATATGAGATGCTATTTTAACATGCGCTCGAAAGCCGACATGAGTCAGCTTAATCTACTGCACGGAAATGACAAGTAAAAAGTGTAGAACTTTGTCGTGTTTTCAAAGTTTCACATTAGGCGATGATGCTGTGGTGTAGTGCTGCATTGCAGTCTCGTGTACTTGCCTCTTGCCATAATAATGTACTTTAACTGCAGCAATATGCAGTAACTGGTCATTCTGTGAAAGCGTATCTGTAACTGATTGTTCGTTAACGCGTCACTTCAGCTGCTGTCATGTGTACTGATGTCTATGACCAATCTTGCCTGCGTCAGAATTATTGATACTGCTTGCACAGTATGCGGGCAGGGTCTCTGAAACTGTTGGGCATTTGTCCGTCCGTCCGTCTGTCTGTCCCATCATTCGGCTGCCACATGCCGCTGTGGCGGGTTTGCTGCTGTGGGCCCGGCAGGCAGGGCAGCAGATATCGATCGACGGCTGCACCCACAGCAGCAAATGCGAGCAGTGTCACGTTGTCAGCTGACGTAGGATGCTGAACAGAGCAGGGCCGTCTTAACCAATGGGCACATGCCCAGCGCCCCCGGATTTTTTTTCTTTTTGAGGGGCCCCCAACTGGCTGTGGTAAAATAAATTTCTTAAAACTAATTATCTTATTGCCTTCGCAAACATCAACTGTAAGGGAAACACGGTAAATACTTTCTAGCGAGGGGCCCCGTTCGGCTGTGGTGCCCAGGGTCCCAGTGCAGGTAAAGACGGCACTGGAACAGAGGCTTGTTGGGTAGATGTTATGTATATCTCTACGACCATCTCTCAAACAACAGCATGACTCCAGTTCAGATGTTCCAGTGTTATTATATTATCACTTTGTCAGTGTTATATAACCAGCAGTAAAATACATTGGAATACATTAATAAAGCCTACAAACTGTCCAATCACTTTATACACACATTTCTGACAGTGCAGTTGATACCTCATAAAATATGATCCAGTTAAGAATAATAAGGTCATGATTTCAGGACAGTTGTAAGTAAAATATGATACCCGGTAATAGACTTTTTAGCGTTAAACCTGGCGTCAGAACAGTCTCTTTTCTGCATGAAAACATGAAAGATGTTGGCGAAAAGTTGTATAAGTTCCACTATAGGACGGCGTGTAACTTGGGCCAACACAGAAGTTTGTTTACAGCTGGATCTTTGCCGTGAGTGAGAACATGGCTTTAGCGTTCATCGGCGCGCAGTGTGTGCAGGTTGTTGCAGTGGGCGGTAGGTGGCGGGCGGCAGCTCAGCTAGTAGGCGTTGTTGGCGACGAAGGTGGACTTGCCGGTGGCCGCGGTGCCCAGTTCACCCTCGAACTTGCCGAGTGACGCCATCCCGTTGGCCTTGGCTATCTTCAACATCTCCTGCTGGGCTGCCTGCACGTTCTCCGGCTTGCCCTGACACGTCGCACGTCCCAAGTTTCATTAATGTCGGGAAGAGAAGAAGAAGAATTTATTTGTCATGTAACAAAACAACAGCAATAACAACGAGCAGGTACATTTGACAGGTTGCCAGGGAGGGTAACAAGAAGCTCAGCTATCGCCGAGGTTCCGCGCGATGCGTCGTGTCAATTGAAATCTTGCCACGCAACAGTGCAGAAACAACTTATACGACAAGTCCTGACCAAATCGATGGTATGAAGTTGGAGATTTAGTCGGAGGCAATCATGCGCGGCGGAGCCGGGGGGGCACCGGCCCCCCCAATGACGGGGTTGGGGGGGCACTATGCACTCTGGGCCCCCCCAACTCTGACACCAGTGGACCGTAACAAAACATACTGTTTTCACGAACTGGTGCTAAATTTGCCGGCTCCGTTGGACATCCAATGACCAAAATG
>Ga0126334_10000542_pt1 | contig 11138 bp, 9 predicted proteins | sample InaspJWI49metaG_FD_94491 | JGI IMG/M metagenome (GOLD analysis project Ga0126334, IMG submission 94491) | Marine gutless worms symbiont microbial communities from Oahu, Hawaii - Inanidrilus sp. 2 OAHU.JWI-49 metaG | ecosystem: Host-associated > Annelida > Digestive system > Unclassified | place...
AGCCCAATTTTGAATCATCTTACGAAACGAAAGACGCCTTTTAAAAAATCGAATGATTGAACCAATACTTGCTCTATAAATAAAACCGAGAAGAGTGCGATCAAGCTTGTGATTTCTAATACCGGCAAAATCGACGTCATGAGTCAGGAAAACAAAAAATTTATGTCCATTAGGCACGGGCGGAATCTCCACCACTGGAGAACCGTACTCGATTATCCAACTACGCAGATTTGCAATATGGATGTCGAGTGTCGGATATTCGGCAAACTTCGCAGGCTGACCATGTACCAACAAATACTCGACTTCCTGGAATAAGTTTAAACCTATTCTTAAGACAGTTTTCCCGGAATCGCAGGCTCGGCTTCCGACGCTTTCTCCAGTTTCCTCTGCAACTAAAAAGGGAGTATCGCCATGAATCTTTTTCACTCCCAAATATACAGGAAAAACCGTCTCTCCAGCTTTGACAAGTATTGAGGATTTATTCCTATTCTGGCTGTCTCCCAAATTTTCCGTGAAATTTGAGTCAATGACGATATTAAGTCTGGAATTGATCGATACAGAATCAGAGTCCTCGCTAATGACAACACAGTATGGTCTTTCCTTTCTATAATATTCCCAAGGTGTTTTAAATAGTTGAAAAAATTCTTCAGCTACAGATTGATTACTGTACTTTAACGCAACACCTATCATTTTAAACACCATTTCAAATATGAATTAACACATTCGTAATATTGATGTACTGAACCGAAGACCAAAGGTATGTCGACATTGCCGTCATACATGAATATCCCTTGCTGTGCCCGACGATCGGCCGAGTGCGATATTATAGACCGTTGTCATTATGTCCTACCACTCCAGATTCTGAATCGACGCCTGAGAAAATGGCCGTCAAGAAGGAAATTTCTTTCTCTCAAGCACACTGCTGCAGTTCTGAGTGCGTCGACAACAGCGACATGAAGCTGCGGTAACTCCGAAACGGCAATTTGGCAAATCTTCACAAGTCTTGCGCAAACCGCCTCTAAAGAAAAGTGACGTACAACGAATTGGCGCGAAAACTCCTCAAGTGCCGGGAGCTGGTCGGGATGTTCGGCGAGCCCACGGATGTCTGTAGCGAGGCGCGTGGTCCCCGGACTATCGTCGCCTAAGCCGCAGATTCCCTTGAAGTAGAAAGATTCTGCTGTCTCCGGGGTGAGCGGTGCGGAGAAACCCTTCTCTCCCACGATGACAACTGGCTTGCCAAATGCCATGCCACGCAGGGCCGAACCACCCATGCCGACGACAATGTCGGCCGCGGCATAAGCCAGCCGTGGGTCGAGGAGCGCCCCAGTCAACACCACGGCAGACCGTCCCAGCTCGACGTTGATCTCATCCGCCAGCCGTTCGAGTTTGGCCCGTAACGTTCCATCCCCACGATCACGAACCGCAGCGGCAAGTCGCGACCCAAGGTGCGGACGACACCTAAAGTCCGAATCAAGCTCTCCGATTTTACCCAGTCAGAAAGCCGAGAGACAGTCACAAGCGTCATTGCGCCATACTCGATACCGTACCGCTTGCGAAACGGCTGCGGATCCACAGCACCTGGTGCATTCAGATGGACGTCTACCGGAGGCAGGAGAAGTTCCACTTTCCTGCGGCCCGCCGCTTTAGCCAGGTCTACTAGTTGAGGGGTTCCGAACGTCGTTGGCAGCGCCTTGGGTAACAGACGCGTTATGTTCATCATCATCTCCGTCACAACCATCGGAATCCTCATCGGCAGGTGCAATGCGTAATAAGCGTCGAGGCACTGATATCAGTCCCAGACGTGAAGAAGATCGGGACGTTCGCGCCGTACCGCATCGCGTGAAGCTCGCATCCGAGCGGGTGACGGATAAACATGCGCCTCAGGTGCCGGTAGGAAACGCAGGCCCTTCTCCTCAACCAGCTTGACCATCTGCTAACTCCCAATTTATTTGAACCTAAAATCTCACATTACGTAGAGTCCTAAAACAGGAATAAATTATTCCTGTGAAAACCCTCTCTGTGCGGGATGAAGAAAGATTTCACAGGAAAAATTTATGTTAGGTCATAATGTGAGAATTCAATGCCAATTATTCTGAGACGTAGCAACCATCAGTCCGGGTGTCGCGAAGATCAGTACTTCATAACCGTAGAGGTCACGAAGTGCCGCTGCAAGCTCGATAGCATTTACCTGGGTTCCGACTACCTCAAGTTGATGAGCGTAAACGAAAACCTTCAAATTATCACCTCAAACAGAACCATGTATGAAAATTAATCTGATATTGAATTAGCATATATAAATCTGTTCGCAGGACTGTGGGCTTCGAGTTTTTTCTTTATATGCAATTCGGCGAATCCGATTTTATCTTACCATTAATTTTCAGCACTATTACCCTTACTTGACTGTCTTTCCTTATAGACTCGTGCGGAGCCGAAATACAATAGCAGACGTTGTATAGGGCGAGGGAGCCGATCAAAATAAATGAGATTAAGAATTACACGAATCGAGTAAATGCCGCTAAAAATAACTGCTAACACTCCGGCGCCGATAGCCCATGGGGACGGTAGCAAAAAAAATCCACTGAATATCACTGCAATTAAAGAAAGGAAAATCAGACCGGTTTTTCTGTTCGCTGCCGACCACCGGAAACCGCTGAGCCGCCGAACAATCGGATAAATCATAAGTCCATGAAAGAGATATGACCCAAAAAATGCAATACCGACTCCGTTCAAGTCGAAATACTTTAAACACAGCCATGAGAGACCGACATTAACGACAGTCCAGGCCATTTCGGTCCAGAAAAAGAGGCTCCTTTCGCCTTTAGCCAAGATAATGAATCCAATCGGCCATGTAACAACGCGGAGTGTCATTCCAAGACAAATCCAACGCAGTATTCCCACCGCCGAACTGAACTCAGTGCTATAAAACAAAGCGATCACAAAGGAGGCGAAAGTCAGAGTTACCAGCACACCCGGTCCGGCTAACAAAAGGCTGACCTGGGTCTGCTCGTTAACTAACCGATTGCACTGGGTGTTGTCTTCGGCCACTCCGGTTAACCGGGGATAGAAGTCCGCTCCCATTGCCTGAAGGATAAATCCCACATAAAGACCACCCATAGCCCAGGCCGCTTGATAGAATCCGGCGGATTCGAAACCAACCATCTGGACTATCATTGCGCGGACCGCGTAGGCAGCGCCCATCATCAGAAAACCGCTGGCCATGAAGGCAAAGCCTAGTTTCAGTAGTGAAGCGGTTTCCTGCCAGGCCTGGGACATTGTCATCGAAGTAGGCTGAATCTGCACCTTCCGGCTGTACCACCATGATGCGACGAGCGTCATCGCAGCTATCCCTACATGGGCAAGCACAATGCCCTTTTCGCGCAGAAAATAAACCACCGGGATGCTGATAACCGCACCAAAGAGAGTACCCAGCACACCCATCCGGGCTAAATCCGATATGCGTCGCATTCCCTGGATTAATGCCCCCTGAGCGCCGGATACCAGACGGAAAAATACAGCGATAGACAGAAGCGCGACGGCAGTAGCGTGATTATCACTGCCAAATGTCAAGGTCGACACCTGCCCGGAGAAAGCGACCAGCAGAGCTGCGCCCAATATTCCGAGAATAACTGCTGTTCGTCGCAGCAAAACGACGGTTCGTGCGATAGGTTTTGTCTCGCCCGTACCCACCGCCGCGGCAATTTGGCGTACACCGCTGCTGTTGATGCCCATACCGGAAATACTATGTGCAACGTCAATAATCGACCCATAAATCCCCAGCAATCCAATCCCGGCTGGACCCAGCAAAAGCGCCATGACCTTGGTACGAACAATCCCGATTGCAATGGTCAATACCGAAGAGCCGCCGATCAGTGCCGAGGATTTCAGAATCTGGTCGTAGGTATTCTTCTCAGCAGTTGCTTCCTTCTTCGTTTGAGGTAGGTCTTCTATCGAAGGAGCCGAAACTTTGCTACTACAGGTAAATGAGGACATATAGTAAGGGATAGCTATTTGTTGTCAATGGTTGGTTGATAGTAGAATGATGATGCCACCCCTAGTCGAAACGCCGGCATCGAGCATATTTTGCATGACCCTGATTGGGTCGCACCCTTCCGGAAGACTCACACAGAAGCTCTGCCAGTTGCTTCGCGCCCACGAGGGCTCTGAGGGAGGGACTGCCCTTCGAGCGTCGGCAAGGGGTTTGCGATATCCATCGGCCAATTCCCGGTGACGAGTTTCGGAAGTCATTTTAGCTGCTCGCGGCCTATGTTGGACAACCTCGGCGAAAGTGGTGAGCCCTGTGGGCAGCCCTGGGTGGCCTTTTCCAACCTCCCGTCAACCATTATTCCGGCTTTTAACGCTCTTGCAATCAGCGTTACAAGCCGCTCATCGGCTATCTTCCTGCGATTGAGATTTAAAATAAGGTCGTGGGGAATCTCATCGAAGAACCTTGCCAGATCATTTGACACACACCATTCGTAACCCTCTTTCACAATCGCTTGCACGTGATAGATAGCCTGGTGCAGGCTGTGACCTCGGCGAAACCCATAGTTGGAATTGCTAAAATCCGGCTCAAATATTTCCTGGAAAGGGCCACGTCGTTTCCCTTCCTAACTAACCCCTTCCTCGTTCTTCAATCCGTAGTAGAGCTGTGAGGAATTCTTTTGATTAAAGTTGATCCCGTAAAGCGGCAGCAATTCGTCCTTTTGCCTTTGATGCCCCAGAGTAGCTCAGATGATCGTCATCTATATATAGAACATCATGAGAATCAATAACCCATACTTTGTCATTAATTAAAAACAGATCTGCAATAGGTACACGCTGGCAATACTCGTACTTATCAGTTATTTGCTTCACTAAATTTATACCATTTTGATATTCTGGACTATCAATGTGGCGAGAATATTGTTTTGAATTTTTTTTGGGCGTTAAACCAAGGTAAGAAAAATATTGTGGTGCGTTTTTGTCACCAAAAAATAACTTGGGCGGTTGTTCAATGAGTAGAACTCTTGAACCAATGCTACCAATATACTCAATTAAATCTGTCGTTATGGACATATCTCTTAACTCACTCCACATACTAGAAATTACAACTACTTTAGGCTTCCATTCTTCGAGGAAATGCAATCTCGCGCTATCAAAAACGTATTTTTCATCTGCGTTAAAGAAAAGGGTCCCTTTTGCCTTTCTTGTTGGAGGAATATTAAAAAATGTTTAAGTCCCGTCAGCCGCATAGAATGAAATGGATATTTCAAACTCTTTAACAATTTCATCTAAAATCCTTCCCCACATCAACGCATGGGAATCTCCCAAAACCATAACCTCGGGAGTTTTTGCTCCATATAATTTCTTGATTCCCCCAGTAGAAAAGACATTGATATCTATATCGTCGCTATTATTGACTTTTATCCCCTTCATCCTTTTTTTGATTGACTCAGGCCATTCTTTAATCGGATTTACATTATATAGGTTGCCGTCCCATTCTGTTATATTGTAAAAGGAAGTATCCTCTGAGAAGTCCCAGAATTTCATCATACCAGAAATTGCAACTGCTACTAGTAGGATTGATAAAATGTACGGAGCCACTTTTGTATTTCGGCGAGTAGGAACTTCAATGAAATTGTACGACAATACCGCTATAATAAATATAACCGCAAGTATAAATATAACCGCAAGTATGGATAGGTTATTAGTTGCTGTATTGTTTTTCAAAAATAACTGTTTCGATAAAACCAAAGTAGGCCAATGCCATAGGTAGAGCGAGTATGATATTTTTCCGACATAAACGACAGGCGAAGCAGACAAAATCCAGTTTATGATATTATCGGCACCTCTGGCAAAAGTAATTATAAGTGCAGTGCCAAATACCGGGATGATAAGAAGAGGTGATATTCCCTCTTCACCACCAATGAAAAAATATGATATTAATACTGTAATGAGTCCTACAGCAGCAAGGACGGGTATCTTATGGAATTGTAAAATTTTCTTTGAAGACAATATTGCCAAAAATGCCCCAGTTCCCAATTCCCAAGCTCTTGTTGGAAGGAGATAGAATGTAGCGGTTGGGTGAGTTTGTGAGCCATAGAAAAACAGTATCAAGCTGAACAAGCTAAGGACTAAAAATATCAAGGTTATCCACTTATAATAATGATTAAAAATTATCACAAGCAACAAAGGAAAGCAAAGATAAAACTGCTCTTCTACAGATAACGACCATGTATGGAGGAGGGGCGAACTTTCTGCAGTATGGCCCCAATAATTACCTGCCATTAGCCAATGACTAATATTTGCAAATGACAGTAGTGATGCTATCCCTTGCCTGCCAAGATTATTTATATCTGGAGCGTATAGAATAATCTTTCCAACGATCAAGGTCGTCAACACCATTGTGATTAAAGCAGGCAAAATACGCCTGATTCTTCGCAACCAAAAGTTGGAAAAGCGAAAAACACCTTGTTTGCACTCATTGAGGATTAGGGAGGTGATGAGGAAACCAGAAATCACAAAAAACACGTCAACCCCAATATACCCACCTGGCAGTAACTCTTTGTTTAAATGAAACAAAATAACGGGTATTATTGCAATTGCTCGTAATCCATCTATTTCTGGTCGATATGGTATAGAACTCATTTATGTTTCCTTAACGACTAACATTAATCGTAAACATAGGGCATTGAATATAGGGATATACGCATCCAGCTTTTCTTCGTTACATTTGTTTAGATTGGTTACGCTATGGTAGTTTGAATCGGCGGTGGTCCCAAAAAGTTGGGCAATATGATAAGCTCCGAGTCACTTCAAAAAGAAAGGACCTGACACTGAGCAAAGAGCTAAAAAAGTAAAGACCGGAATTTAAAGCGAAGAACTCATCTTTAAGCTCTGCAGGCGAATTGGAGAGCTTGCAAAACATGATCTTGTTCTTCCTCGGTCATTTGATTATATAAGGGCAATAAGATACTGTGATTCTGGGCATTCTCGCTTTCATGCAGGTTTTTGCAGCTGCCGGGCTGGCAGTCACAATCGCCGGGTCCGCTGCCGCACGACCACGGCTGTTTATGGATGTACACAGGCTCTCGGTGAGAGCACATGATACCGCGTCTTGTCGAAACCCCGGCGTCGAGCATATCTTGCATGACCCTGATTTGGTCGTATCCTTCCGCAAGACGCACACAGTAGCTCTGCCAGTTGCTTTGCGCCCTCGAGGGCTCTGATGGGGGAATAATTCCTGGAATGACGTCAATGAGTTTACAATATCGATCCGCCAATTCCCGTCGACGAGTGACAATTTCTGGCAGGCGTTTCAACTGTTCACGACCAATGGCGGCCTGGATATCGGTCATGCGATAATTAAATCCGAGATCCAAATAAGATTCGAACGCGACGCTCCCGGCTTGATGTCTTGCGGAGCTATCTATGCTCATGCCATGGACTCGCATAAGACGGAAAAAATTATCCCACTCCTCATTATTGGTTGTGATCATGCCACCGTCGCCTGTGGTGATAACTTTGCGAGGGTGAAATGAGAAGCAGGCGACATCACCTTGCGGCTTGCCGATTTTCTCCCAGGAATCATTCCACAAGACTTCACTGCCGATGGCACATGCAGCATCTTCAACGACCGTCACACCCTTCTTTTTGGCGATGTCCGTAATCGCAGCCATATCGCAAGGCATTCCCATTTGATGCGCACAGAGGATTGCCCTGGTTTTCGGTGTGATCACATTCTCGATCAATTTCGGATTAATATTAAAAGTATCCGGATCAATATCCACAAATATCGGTTTTGCTCCACAATACCTGACGCTGTTTACCGTTGCTACAAACGAGTGGCTGACGGTTATCACCTCGTCTCCCGGTTCAACGCCCACCGCAAGCAGCGCCAGGTGAAGGGCAGTCGTACAACTCGAGACCGCGCACGCATGTTTTGATCCGACGTAGTCAGCGAATTCCTGCTCGAAAGCAGCGACTTCAGGACCCTGTGTTACCCAACCGCTCATGATGGCACGTTTGGCCGCTGCGGCTTCACGCTCGTCCAGCAGGGGAAGAGCGACGGGGATGGTTTTGCTGGAAACTGGCATATTCATGTATCTCCTCCGGAAAGGTTAGAGATCAAAGGTTAAAAGGCTAATGGTGGGCACTGGCGTGCCAGCCGATGGCTCATAGCTGATAGCATAAAAAGCACAAGGCTCAAGCTGCCTGTTGCAGTGCGGCGAAAATGCCGCAGCCGGGATAACGATAGTTGATCAGAGGGTAGGTTTGTGATCGATAGCCGCAAAAGCTATCTCCAATCATCTTTACTGCTGAAACACGACGTCCACCCAGTAGTTGTTGGCATTCCAGGTCTGATTCGGGAACCCTCCGGCTCCATACAGGTAAACACCATTGCCACCGTTCTCACCATCGGCCAGGGCCCTCAGAGGTGGGTTGTCGAAACCGGATCCGGCAAAATAGGCCGGATCGGCGGAATAGCGCCCCACGTTGGTGTGATACGAAGCCACATAAGTGGTGTTGGCCGTGATCGCCACCGGAGTGGGCAGGGCCATCTCCTGCCAGCCGGAGGCCGTCTCATTGGTGAAGATCACGCTTGCCAACAATGTGCCGCCGGCCGTCCACAGGTTGCCCACGTGGGTGCCGGTGTTCGATAGGCTCTTGTAGAAACGCAGGGCCGTAATAAACCCGTCAACATTGCTTTGGAATTTTACCCCCAGCTCCACCGAATTCGTATCCGAATCCGACAGAATCGCCGGGACGAATGTCTCATCCCACAAGCTGTAGGAGATAGATGGTCCTCCGGCCGTGGTGGTAAACGACCAACTGTAGTTTGCTGCAAGCGGATTACCGCTCGCATCGGTGACACCCAGCGCACCTCCTAAAACCTTGGCCGTATAGGTTGTCTCCGTTTCTAACGAACTTACCGGATCCAGTGTGGCCGTATTGGTCAAACTGTTATAGGTGACCGCCGCCGGCACTAGCGCATTGGTATCGTCACGCAGCTCGAAGGTGGTCTCGTCAATTGTGGCCGGGTCCATCGCTTTGCTGAAGGTCGCCTCGACGTCGGTCCCGGTGCTTATATTAACGGAACCGTCGAGAGGTAAGGTTGCCAAGACCGTCGGAGGTGCCGTGTCGACACCAAAGGACACCACATAATCCCCTGCCACGGCGGGAAAAATAGCATATTCAATGCCCTTGATCACCTGCATGTAGTAGCCCCCGACGGCATTTCCGTTATGTGAAATGCTGGATAGCTGAAGGCCATCCGGTTTCGGCACCATCACCTGCAGCCCACCGGCCCCCGGGGCTACCGAAATAGTAAACTGCAAGGTGTTGTCGTTCCATGCCAGCGCGCCGATAGAGGAGCCATTGCGGCCATCGAGCCAATCCAGCATCTGACGGGCGGAAACCACCGGAACACCTCGCGTCAAGGCTGATTGAATGATTGCATCAGATTCCAGAATGCTGCCGCCGTCGGTGTGAATATTGGTCGTAAAAGCCCCGTAGTATTTTTCCGGACCAATCGCCTTGTCAAGCAGCGAATTGATGGTAAACGGATAGCTCTGTTCGGATTCATCGGTCATCTGGGTGACTGCCTGATAAACATCAATGAGAGAACCATCCGCTTTTGTAAAACGCATGGGCATGCCGGATCCGGTGAAGAACCCGGGTCTGTCTGCAATCCAACTGCCCGGGTAGTAGTAGTAGCTGGTCTCAAAGCGAATACCATAGTCGAGTCCAACCTCCGGCAATGTAGTATAACCGCTCCAGGCGATGCAGTGGTTACGATTGGTCGAAACAGGCGGCAGATCGGGATAAAGATTGCGCCACTGCTCGAGTTGGTTGATGAAAAACAAATCCAATTCAGCTGAGCTGTACGTATTACAATTGGTGGTGAGGTGTACAGCTATCTCAAAGCCGGAATCATTATAGCTGTATGCCTCAAGTTCGGTCAAAGGACTGTTAACAGAATAGCTGTAGGAGGTGCCGCGAATACATTCCCAGTCTTCAACTGAACAACCCGCCGGACTGAATGCGGCAAAAGAATCAAGACGGTCGGCAATCCCCGGAAAACCGTGGTTGTCGCCGGTCATAATGACCACGGCCTCATATTCATGCGGAAAATACCAGAACCGCGGCAACGGTTTTTTGGCAAAGTTCATGTGAATGACGAGATTGGCCAAAAGCCGCTGCTGCTCGTCGGCTTGCGGAATAGCCACTTTGTCAAGATTAATCCAGTCGGGCTGGGGATCGCCGACAGCGTCGCCGAAGAAAAGATCGTTGGATCGAAGCGGTGGATCGCCATCGCGATCCTGGCCGGCCCATTCAGGGTTGCCCTGCCGCGTAAACACAATCGACCGGGCAAGATCATAGGTGAATGCAGCGGCTTTGCCCCCGTTTGTCCCGACCTCACGCAAAGTAACAGCAGGGCTTGCAATTGCGTTTTCAGCATCTAGATAGAGGGCTGCGATGCTGTCGGCAGCTGCGATATCATAGCGGTCGGCCGTACCATGAAACTGGATGGTTTGGTCTACAATACCGACTCCGGGTCCCGCTGCCGAGTCCACCAGAATGTAGCCCTCTGCAAGCGTTGATGCTAGATCAACCAGCCCGAGCAGCCCCGCCAGCTTCTTGTCCGGACGCATGGCGATGAGATTGCCGCCGGCATTGACCCAGGCCGTAATCATGTCAACCTGAGCCAAGGTCAGCGGAAATTCACCAAGAATGACGACATCAAAACCGGTCAGCGTTGGCGCCGAAACCGATGATATGTCAAGCGTTGAAAAAGCATTCAGACCTTCAGTCCGCAAAATCTCGGTATAATACCGGCTAAAGGGATTGGAAGCGGAAGTTATGACCAGAATCGGACCACCCGGCCCATTTCCCAAAGTGGATGAGGCGGCAGTAGTGAATAACCAGACAAAATCACTTGCCACCAAATCACCGGCCGCAGTTCGAACGCCTCCGGCGCCTCCTTTGACAACGGCCGTATATGTGGATAAAATCCCCAGGGGGGCAGCAGGAGTCAGGAGGGCCGTGTCGGTCGCACTATCATAGGCAGAGATATAGTCAATAGTTGTGTATGAAGAAATTAGGCGGCAATCCGTTTTTCTTCGACACCATTGACAAATTTAACTCCTCTAATTACT
>Ga0126334_10000545_pt1 | contig 11131 bp, 13 predicted proteins | sample InaspJWI49metaG_FD_94491 | JGI IMG/M metagenome (GOLD analysis project Ga0126334, IMG submission 94491) | Marine gutless worms symbiont microbial communities from Oahu, Hawaii - Inanidrilus sp. 2 OAHU.JWI-49 metaG | ecosystem: Host-associated > Annelida > Digestive system > Unclassified...
ATTCGACTTTAATAGAAACCATGCGTCTATCTTGTACCGTTTTCGAGATATAGCCGGCTATTGGTCAAAAGTCGCCGATTTTGACCCACCCCACCTGCATTTGGCGCCCTCGTAGGGAGTGACCCCGGTCGAATTTCGCGGATCTTTGGCATCAGAAAACTAGAGTCCCTGTGCTATCGTGCGGTGTTGTTTGTGTGATCCTACGTTTAGCTGTTTTAGCAGAACACCGACTTGTGACGGACAGACGGACGGACGGACGGACGGACGGACAGACAGACAGACGGACACAGGGCCATGGCTAGTACCGCGGATGCATAGCATCGCGCGGTAAAAATTAATACCTGGAACATAAGAGGTGTCGATGCACTTGAGAAGTTGAAGACTTTGAAGATGTGATTGTCAAGGTTATACTTGGAGAGGTAGCCCTGTATGATGACGGTCTTGGCTGAGCCTTGCTCGCCTATCAGCAGAACTGCCTTGCCCTGCTTCGCTATCGTGTCAATTAGGAAGTCGGTTCGCACGTTGTCCACGTTCGGAACAAGAATACTCAAGTATTCCGGAATGGAATCTTTGGGATACACGTATTCTGGAACCTGCATAGAATGGGCACAGATATCGAAATGAGATGTTTGAAGCTATACTGACTAAGCGCAGTGTGTGAAGCAGGAATGCTTTTTCAGCAACAAGGCACATGCAAAGTAGCGAAACTTGCTAATAACACTGCTGAGTCGGAAGTAAACTAAGTGAACATGCTTTCTTGTTAGCAGGGCTGCATGCTTGAAATGCACTGCCAGAATTCGCCCGTTCAGACGACAGAACCGTAACTAGTAATATTTTACTAGCACTGGCACTGACGCCAAAAAGCCCCAGCTCGCGGTTGCACCAACTAAGTTTCCTCTTTTGACTGTCAACGTGACCTTGACCGTCAAATTTTGCCCAGGTAGTGTCAAGATAAACCAGCATGCCAACTATCCACGTCAAATATTATTTAGTTGAAAAGTTTTCGTCTGGGCATACAAACACATACACGCTGGACCGATTACTCTAACAAAACCACTACAGCGTTCGGTAATTAACCACGTTCTGTTCTTGTTCTGCGTGTTCGTTTTGGGATTTGAGAGCGATTCCACCTAGACTTTCGGTCATTATAGAGCACTATAGCATGAAGTTGCACCTAGCGAGTCGATTGGTACCATCGGCGTGCGGCTCCGATGGCCGAATGTGCTCGAAATCTGTGTTTTCGTATCTTTTCACTTCAGCTGTCGGTGACGCGGCTATTACACGCATTCGGGTTCTGTTAATATGAAGTGGCGGCGAGATCTTACCCTGCTCTGCCAGTGTTCCCAGGTTCCCTTGTCGCCGACGACATACTCGAATATCGTGTCTTCACCGGTCGCGGCTGGCAGTGGCAGCTGACTGTCGTGCTGCTGTAGAAACTCCTGCAGCTGTAATTAGCACACACATCGCGTGTATTCTAGTACACAAAAGAAAAATATATAAGAAAACGGCACAGATCTTTCTTTGCACTTTCTTTGGATCACTGTCAGAAATATTTGCCTGCCGAATAAAGTTCACGGTTCACTAAATCTAAGAATAATTCAAGGTTAAAAGCTATACTGTTGGCCCTCCAGGAAATGGTCATCAACGATCATAAAAGTTACCGTAAAATGAACTTTCAGAAGAACTGTTAGCCGTTTGAATTTAAAGATCAACCTCATTGCTATTGCACATAATCCTCAACATGTTCTCTGCGTCAACTTCTTTTTTCTTCCAAACAAGCTGGACAACATCTTCCTTCTTGTGCTAATACGCTACAAATTACTACTTACATCTTTGATTCGACTTAGCTGACACTACTACTACACTACACCCGTTTAACGGCCTTTTTTCCATGACAACCTGGATATGCCGGTACCAGAAAGGTAAAAACCAGTCTGGATTTAAATGAGGCAAGAGCTGATGGGGTTTTGGGATGCGGTGGCATCAGCTCGACCATATGCAAACAATCTGCACCTCGCTCCAGACAGATAACCACACCAGCACCTTATCACTCAATTTTTACAGGCCGGATGCTCTTCCTGACGCCCAACCAACAGTGTCAAAGCACTGAAGACACAAATTATCTGACAATGACTTATAAATTATATTTACTAATGCACTCACCCAGTTACTTACTTAATCGGCTAATGCAAATCATCTAAGCTCATTATTGATGAACAATATTGAAATGTGCGTCATAGTTATAGCGAAAACACCTTTCGTCGGTCACTGAGTTCCAGAAGAGCGCCGAGCGACCACATGATGGCAAACACGATGAGCAGCTTGAGGTGGCCGGAGCTGATGTCTTTGTTGTCCTCGCTCTCGGGTATCAGTCCTTCCAGCAAGTCCAGCGCCTGGCGAACGTAGATGCATTCCAGCAGCTGAAACACGACAACTGACGTCCATCAGATTATTTATCATCATACACACAACCACTTTACGGTCATTATATAGGTCAACTTGAACAAATATGGCTACACCCAGACCTCTCTCCCATCTAGAGACCTGGCTGTCAAAAATACACGACATTTAGCGATATGCGCACAAAATTTGAGGAAACGTTAGCTGTGAGATCAGCTCTCAGAAATATCCGCCCAAACGCCTTTTCGAGGAAAACTGCTTTCACGGGGTTCCGCCTTTGGACCCTAGTTAGGGTTTGAACTTTCAATCCCTAATTTGTCCTCCTTTTCCAAAACCCTAAATATGCTAGTAATCAATGAACAATTGATAGACAATTAATCTGCATTAACAGATAATCAGTCGGCTGCTATCACGATGATCACAGACCTCCATCTTAGGCTGCAGTTCTCTGACGACATACTGATACGTATCCGACCATGCGCTCTTGAACATATTGAAGATGATGTCTGCATGTGCCTGCTGCTGTTCCAGCAGCCAACCTACAGCAACAACAGGTTAACGTAAACGTAAAATGTTTCTCCGGACAGAGAGAAACTCCAGAAGACTCCAATAGCGATCTTATGTTCTTTTGGCTCTGGAACACGTGCTTCTTCTGACCAGAAAATTTGCTGGCAAAATAACTAACATTTCAACAGTTAATTCAATAGCATCATTAAACTAACTAAAACTGAACTGCAGTAATTAAACAGTCAAACCATCGTTTTAATAAAACAGTGCATAACGTTACGTGTATTTATTTGTTTAATCAAAGAGTCATGTCTCTAACATGCCACAACGACTACTTGGATTAAAAACATAAACAGGTACACAGTACATAAATCAAGCGTATAAACAATATAAATTAGCTATAGTAGATGTAAACGTAGAAACTACACACGTGTTTTGATCTATTTAATCTATTCAACTGATACCCTGCAGGATGGGGCTCCAGTGCAGTATCGAGCTGCTCATGTAGACCATCCCGTTGCGTGATACGGTGGCAGGCGACGCGTTGTCAATGTTGTGTACTTCGAAGATGATCTTGCACGTGGCTGACATCGGGATGCGGTCACCATTGGCCAGCGTCAGGGTCTTGTTATCGTCGAGCACCGAGTTGAGGTTCTCGATCCAGATGGCGTCGACTGGGCCGTCCAGAACCAGCCAGATGTGCTCGCCCTGCCCACGGCGCCACCACGTGCATGCATTGCGTGGGGGCGCTGAAAATGACGGACATGAAACAGCAGGACATGAAAATGCAAGATATGAAATTGCAAGACACTTACTTACGTAGTATCTCCACTATAGATCCGTAAACTACTTGTATCGATACGGGCTGCCCGATCTGTTGCACTGATATCCAGGTGGTGATGCGCGTCTTTTACTGACAACACTGAACACTGTTGCGCCGCAGTTGCCTCGCAGTGACAGTAAATTACTTCTGTGGCTTTGTCTGTGGTTTGATATTTTTGTTCATTTTCGGTTGCGTACCATCGCCGATGAACTGCTAGCATTGTATTGCCGCTTTTTAACAAACAGTCATTTACGACGAATGCACCATAACATACTGTTGCGTGTTTAAGAACTAACAACGAAAAACTGCATTTTCTATTCTTCTGTCCTGCAATTTCATGTCCTGCAATTTTGATGGTCCGTCATTGTCATGTCCGTCATTTTCAGTTAACCCGCTGTGTGGATAATAATTACAAAGGCTTTCATGCCTCCGTTATGGGCCGCGGCGGCATTATGTTTTCGAGTTGTCCGTCCGTCTGTGCGTACGTACGTGCGTAAGTACGACGGAGGAATTCTCCGACCGGCTTGCCGTCGACTTCTAGTCGAATATGTGTAAATCCACGAAATGATGATTATAACAATCTACACCGTGTTTTAGAATAACGATGACATTTTAGTAACTCACTCAAAAATGAACTGATTTTAGTAATTTTCGGTGCGTGAAATCCTGAATATATTTGTCACAATGATTATGAATTTGTCCACCACACTGAAAAATGTCACCGCACTGCCCTATGAAATCCAGACCTCTGCCATCTGATTGAAGTCGCACAAGACCAACAGCGCATGTTCAAGCCAGCTTTGATCTATTTCACTGTGTTTTACAGCTGCGTTCTGTCAGTTTTTATACAGCCGTTCACTACCCGTTCAGCACCTATTCCTGAAAGAGGCCCGGCTGGAGGCTGTGTTGGAATTAAAGTTGAAGTTTAATGAACGGCTATGTTACGTCACGTTGTGTTATGTCAACAACAGCGGACGGACGGACCTTCTTGGTCTTGTGCGTGCGTCTCCAGAGAGTCGAGAAGATGCCGTCGGTCCAGTCGTTGGTGGCGACGTCGAGCCGGCCGAACATCTGCGGCGCCGTGATCGCCTTGGGGTTCATCCTCATCTCCTTGTGCCGCACGCACTCCGGCAGCGTACAATGGAGTCTGAGGCCTCTAGGTCTCAAGTTGACCGTGTGATCGAGGCGCGGTGGGCGGCACGCACCTGCCAGATGCACTGTGGTCTCACAGGCTGAAGACGTAGTGGAACTTGGCGGGAGTTGGCAGCATCCTGACCTCATCATCCTCATCTCCTTATGCACGGCGCCGCACTCCGTCAGCGGTACTCCGTGAAAGAAGCGCCATCGCGGCCGCTCTTCTCTTTCTGGTCCACCCGTCGTACAGTCTTTTACTTCCTTTTCATCGCCTGCCATCGACTCCTCATCATCATAGTATACTGTGTCGTCGTAGTCGTCGTCGTCGTCACATTCCTCGTCATCTACGTCGTGATGTTGAACGTCGTCGTACGAAGTTTCAACGTCGACGATCGCATCTCCTTGTGTACGGCGCCGCACTCGGTCAGAGCCTTCATCAGCACGTGGATGCAGCTGGTCTTGCCTGCGCCGGCCGGGCCCAGCGCCATCATGCCGTGCCGCCGGACTAGCAATCACCGCCGCCACCGCAATGATCGATCCATCGTATTCTCCAGGTGGCGCCAATATGTACTCGCATCATGCCGTGCCGGACCAGCTGGGTCTCGTAGAGCTGGATCAGCTTCAGGATCCACGGTGCATGTGCGATCAGACCGAATTGGCGCACCTGCAGTGCCGCCACGACCACACACACGCCAATCAACTCCAGGCTTGCCGTGGATATGAAATTTCGCATTCATATCCGTATCCATATCCACAGATTTTACGTGGATATCCATGTATATATCCATATCCATAGATGCCTCTATCTTCTATATACATGCATTACAGAGCTGCATAGGGACAAGAACTTCTCCCCATCCCCAACCGTCCCCTATGTTCCTGTCCCCATCCCCATTCCATCTCCGTAAACTCGCACAGTGGTCAGCAGAATCCGCTGTATGGCGCAAAAGAAATGTCACGTCCTTAGGCTGAACTGTTTTGTAAGCGGGATTAACTTATATTCAAAATTAATGATGCGACAGTTCAAATTAAATGACGTAGAAATATCCATGGATTTATCCATAGTATAGCCTCAGTCTGATATCCATACACTGATATACCCATGATATCCACGGATATCAATATCCACGGCAAGCCTGATTTTTGTTCAACTCCCACGAAGCAGCGGCGCAATCGAAGAATAGCAATCGCATTGTATCATAGTTGTTTAGGACGTTCCGAGCATTCAAAAAGTTCGAGGAAGAAAGGGCGTGTTTAAAGTTTTTCTTCTTCTCTGAATGACGTTTTATCGTTTTTAAACTTTAAAAATAGTGTTGTTTGTGGAAAATGCGTTTCAATGTGTTTTTCTTGTTTTCGGACGTTTGGCACAAGTGTGGATTGTACAGTATACCATATCAGCGATATTATCTATTATCGTGAATGACATTCAAGATCATTTCAGCCGTTCTCTTTTCCGGTTTGCATTTTAATTTAATTTTTAATTTAATCTAATTAGGCTTTTTTGTTGTACCAAAATCGTTCTCGGTTGCAACACGGTCTCTCTGTGACGACTGTGTTTCTTAGGCGAACAAAAAATAGCATGGTCTTGACTGGGCAGACTACTAGTTCCGAATACTTCAGATTCTCACTGAGCGCCTCTTCATATGTTGATGCTTCGACGTTCGAAAACTTCGTTCAACGAACGTTTAGCAGAGGGTAATTACGTTCTAAACTAACGATCAGCCTTGGAAATTAATCGATTGTGATCGTTCAGCTGGCGTTAGATAACGTTAATTTGCCCGTTTGGCACAAGGCGCCATACGAACTCGTTTACAGTTTACACACGCGACTCGCCTGGTTGGAGATGGCGGCCTCGATCTCCGGGTACGAGCGCTTGTCGAGGACCATGCCCGGGAACAGATCGTCGATGAGCGACATGAACAGAGGCTCGTCTTCGTCCACCAGCTTGGACAGGTTCATGTCCCGTAGCACGCGCATCACTGGCACAGCGCGTCGCGCGGTCCCTCTGCGACACAGTGCGTCGCGCGGTCACTCTGCGACACAACGCATCGCGCGGTCACTCTGCGACACAGCGCGTCGCGCGGTCCCTCTGCGACACAGCGCGTCGCGCGGTTCCTCTGCGACACAACGCATCGCGCGGTCCCTCTGCGACACAACGCATCGCGCGGTCCCTCTGCGACACAGTGCGTCGCGCGGTTCCTCTGCGACACAGCGCATCGCGCGGTCCCTCTGCGACACAGTGCGTCGCGCGGTCCCTCTGCGACACAGTGCGTCGCGCGGTCCCTCTGCGACACAACGCATCGCGCGGTCACTCTGCGACACAGCGCGTCGCGCGGTCCCTCTGCGACACAGCGCATCGCGCGGTCCCTCTGCGACACAGCGCGTCGCGCGGTCCCTCGACAGGTTCATGTCCCGGAGCACGCGCATCACGATCGTCGCCTCGCTGTCCTCGGCGTTGGCGCGCTTCGCTGCACCCAGAGTTCGTAGTACTGACAGGATGTTGCGCAGACCGAAGTCGTAGTGAACCTACGCCCACCACCAGCACATCATTTTTCTTTTCCCACATCAGTTAAACAGAAGAAAACATATAAAAGGCAAATCTTCACCTAAACCAACAGTTTAATTGTAAAAATACTTCCACGTGTGTGCATATCATTGTACACAGTACACTATACAGCACAGAACAATTTTGACAATCTTACCCCACTATCCTCTAGACAATCACACACGTCTAACGTCCTTTCTTCCGGGACTACCCGGGTGAGCCGGTACTAGAAAGATAAAAACAATATGGATTCTACTGAAGCAAGAGACAGTGAGTGACAGTGGCATCAGCTGGGACATATGCAAGTCTGCACCTCGCTCCAGACAGATAACCACGCCAGCCCCCCACCACTCAGTTTTTTTACAGGCCGGATGCCCTTCCTGCCGCCCAACCAACAGCGTCAAAGCACTGAAGGCAAATCCTCTAGACAATCATTAGGGCTCTAATGTTCTTTACTGAAACGGAGCGGCCCAGCCTCCCAGGGAGCCCAATGAAGAAGTAATAGCGCCACAGAAATAACAGTCAGCGTCAGAGGGCGAAGTGACACAGCTAGCATGCACGACACAGGCTTGGCTTCGGCTGATCATTGTGCGCGTTCATAAATTATATTCACTTACTTGTCGTACTTATTTTTTAACATTCGCGAACACAGACAATAAAACATAGTAAGAACATAGGACTCAGGACAACCAGGCAGAATGACTGCACTTACGGAATCCCTTTAAAACATACAAACATACAAACACGAAAATAACCATGAACATTATAACGCAAGCAGTGCACAAGAGACATAAGGTCAATACATTTTAATGAGTATTTAAACTTATAAAGGGCGCTAAAATTAACACGATCTCAACGAGACTATTCCATAGTGTGACAATGCGTTCTGAGAAAAACTTTGATCGAGATGTACAATTACTGAACTGCTGATACAACTTGTAAGAATGACCACGTGTGTTGCTTACACGAAACTCAAAAAAAATCACCGGCATTAATGCAAACAAGACCAAATATAATATTGTAGCACATAATGAGAACTTATTATTTACACGGACCTGTTTGCTGAGCTGTTCCTCGCAGAGCTTGTAGAGCGTGTAGAACTTCTTGGAGAGGACGAGGTTCTGTTGGAAGCCGCAGCTGGCCAGCTTGACGCGGATGATGATGGCGCGGTCTGGAATCATCATCGCTACAGACCGGAAGTTGATCTTGAGGTTCTCGGGCAGCTCCTGGCGGCCCGCGTAGCCGGGATTCTGCAGTGCAGCACTGGCGTCAGCAGCATCAACTATACGAACGCGATACATCATACATGTGATAAACATCTGACGTGTATCTATCTCATAATCTACCGCACGGAGCCACGAAAAACTAGAATGCCTTCAGTCGAGACTGCACTGCCCATTGCGAAACTGAACAGCTAGCGAGACTTTCGAGTTCGGCCTAGATAAGGCAAAGTTTAACCACCGTGCCAAATATGTAGGTCAAAGGTCATTTCCTCTTATTGAAAATCAACATCTAAACACACACATACAACCGACTGACTGTTCTACGTGCACGACAAAAGTAGAAAATAAAAACACATTACGACAGTAACGACATCGACATGGCGTGACTGCATGCCCTGCTGCGTGCCGTGCTGTTGGTTGCGTCCAGCGAGCGTGAAGACTGCCCCAAGGGCTGTGGGGTATATGTTCCCTAAAATGCTTTTCCCGTTAGAGCATCTGGGCCACAATCTAACAGATGGTTCCCTGGGCCGACGACAGTCTGGATTCCGAACGACATCTCGATCGGCTCAGCGCTATACGAAAACACGGTCGTGACCAACACACAGAAACGCAGACCACAGAACCTCAAGATATGCGCGGGAAAAGCCCTCGTGCGGCGATACCGACTGAAAACAAACAACTAGAACGTTGAGAAGAGCGCGGCGGAATGTTTGCGCACCATGGTGAGGAAGATGCCGAACTCGGGGTCCATGTTGACGATGTCGCCGTCAGTGAAGACGAACTGCGAGCGTCGCTCCTTCTTGCACGTCAGCACGATCGCGATCTGCTGGGCGGCCACCGACAGCGCCGCCAGCTCGATGCGATTGAACTCGTCGAAACAGCCCCACGACCCGGACATCGACAGACCTGCACCGCAGTCACACGCACAGCGACGGCTGGGCATTGGTTACACGAGTGACGCACGGCGTCGCTGTTCCAACTCATATCGTACTCGCTATTCATCTGTTGTCACTCTCGTTCGGCCGCCTACATCATCTTCCTAGCGAATAACTAATCGTTCCTTTCGATCTGCTCCGAAATCAACTTCCGGTTTCTCTCCGATAACTTCGTAGTCTCTCTATGTCTGAATCTCGACATCGACAGACCTGCATCCCAGTCACACAGCGGCACAAAAACTGACGCACAGAGTTGCAGTTCAAACTCATACCGCACTGGCTCTTCATCTCTGGTCACTATCGCTTCTCCGCCTACATCATCCTCGTTACAAGTAAATGATAGTTCATCTCCATATGTCCCAGTTTGTCTCTGGAATCAACTACCGGTTTCTGTCCACAACCTCGTATCAATCTCTCTATTCTGACCTCATCTCTTCCAAAGCCTGTCACTTCGTCTTCCTCCGTCGATTTACCACTCTCGTCATCTACAGTGTGTTCCAAAAAACGTCCACCTTTTTATTTTTAAAAAGAAACTTTGTCAAATATCAACGGATTAAATTTTTTTTGGCAAGCTCAATCCTGAGGAAATTTGACATAAGCAGCTTATAGGCTTGTCCACCTCACCTGTCAGATGTAGCCACTTTACCTTGGGAAATTCAAAAATCATTTTCGCCTACCTTTGAAGATGCGTCCGAGGCCGCGGTAGTCCATCTGGTCGGAGCAGTTGAATACGACGACGAACTTGCCGAGACAGCGGCCCATGTCCTTGATGGTCTCGGTCTTGCCGGTGCCCGCCGGGCCGGCAGGTGCTCCACCGAGCGACATGCCCAGCGCCTGCGACAGCGTGATGTAACACCTACGACCACACACGCGCACGCCCCACCGCAAGCATACATTGTCATCGTCAGGCTTATTTGTTTACATGAATATCATAAAACATATTCAAATGACAACAAAAAAGGAGCAGCCAGGCTCAAAAAGCTCTCACAAAAGGACCGCTGCCTCACAGACAGCGGAACAACAAATAAAATCATGGTTCGGTATCGTTTAACGTCACTGCCAGCCAGCACCTCTACATATATCCAGAGGTTTGAGGTAGATCCAGAGGTTCTGGACAACGCCAGCAACGACGAGCATAAACCTTATGCGGCGCGTCCGCGTCGTTTTGGGTAAGGCAGCTGAGATTTGTTACATTACTATATATTTCGCAGACATATGAAAATGTACAGTCGCTGTGATTGTGACTTGAGTCACTGGTTATTTCTCGCCGTATCCTACTGTATCACACTGTACAGACGACGAGATGTGGGCGCGTATAACAGCGACCTGTCGGTGAGCGGCGTGATGACGAGTCGCTCGATGCAGCCGAGGTACTCGTTCATGTACTTGAAGTTCACGTCCGTGATGGACACCACACACTTGTCCTCGTCCTCCTTGTAGTAGAACCGCGACTGCTTCAGCCACTCGAAGTCCCCCGGAGACTTGATCCGCTGCGCTTTCTGCCATTCGCAACCACGACGCACGTCAAACAGCACATCACTCGACGTCGCACCGACCGCTTTGG
>Ga0126334_10000547_pt1 | contig 11112 bp, 6 predicted proteins | sample InaspJWI49metaG_FD_94491 | JGI IMG/M metagenome (GOLD analysis project Ga0126334, IMG submission 94491) | Marine gutless worms symbiont microbial communities from Oahu, Hawaii - Inanidrilus sp. 2 OAHU.JWI-49 metaG | ecosystem: Host-associated > Annelida > Digestive system > Unclassified | place...
GATGTAAACAGCTTTTTGTTAGTGAATAAAATAATGCTTACTTCTTAAAACAGTGTTTGAGTGGCTAAGTCTTGCATAACAGTTTCCTTCACTTACTCCTCAAGAATGGCGATTTTTTGAACACAGATAATTCACAAGGTAGTGTAGCGACACGTTTAGGGTGTAGTGGGGTATTTGTATATGACTGTTACAAATTTCCTACTGAGTCTAACAGTGAAAGAATTTTGAAAATCGGTAAATTTTTGGTGAAGTTATGGGCAAGAGTTAGGTGTCTTGTTTTTTTGACTCACAGTTGGTGCTCGCGTGCCGTGTGCATCAGTATTTTGAGATTCGTGATTTCATCTCTTGTCGGAGTCCTGCATGTTCATCTGCAATTTCGTTTTCTGTGTTCCGTCGGATCCTTTCCGGTATGATCCGAAAAAGGATCTTGCTTGCGTGTTATTCTGTAATTTGCAAACTGTTTAAGAACGCCTTTCTTGGGATCGCCACACATATTGGCACATGCCTTCCAGCTGCTGCTATTTATCCACTCTGAGCTTTCTCTGTACTTGTGCCTCCAGTTCTTGATATCGATTCTTTCTTTTCCCTGATTGCTGTGTAAGTCTCATTATATATCCATTTCTTTTTTTGCGACTTGACGGATCCAATCGTTTCTCTGGCTACCTCCAGCAGGACTGTCTTGGTACCTTTCCAGAGATCTTCTGGGGTGACCTCATTCCAATGCCGTAAACCTGTTGGTCACCTCTGCTGCAAACTGTACTGCTTTGTCTCCCTTGAGTTCCTCCAGATTCAGAGGCGGAATGCCGCGCTGTCTCTGTCTTTTAGCCAGTCTGACTTTCAGCATCGCCACAAGCAACTGATGATCTGTGTCGCAGTCTGCTCCCGGGTACGTGCGACAGTTCATCAAGCTTGTTTTCCATCTTTGCGCAATTGAAATGTAGTCTATCTGATTCCGGGTGTTGCCACCAGGAGAGTTCCATGTATACAGCCGCCGTAGATGTTGTTTAACATGAGCCAAGTTGTGCTCCAAGTAGAGTCTTCTAGCTGCTCACCGGCTTCATTTGTTTCTCCTAAGCCATACAGACCAACCGCGGATAACATTGCAGACGGTTCTCTTCTGCCGCCTTTGCGTTAAAGTCGCCCATTACAAGCATCCCTTGGGGACTTCTTTGACTGCTTGAGACAAGTCTTGGTAGAACCTCTCCATTTCTTCATCCGAAGCTGCTGTCCATACACTTGAATGTTTCGTGGTTTCGCCTTCAGTCGCACAACAAGGTTTGTGCGACTGATTGGTTCATATCCCACAAGTGCTCCAGCGAGTTTCCTATGTATCCAGACTAAGTAAGTCGACCTGAGTATACTGCTGTATGGCCATCCAGTGTTGTGAAATGCCCTTGTCCATCCCATGTCACCTCAAACAACCCACATATATCAACTCACAATCGCATCATCTCTTCACCGAGTAGTTGAACTTTTCCAAGCTGCACAGCATACTGCGGACATTCCATGTGCTTGTTGCGCAGTTGCAGTTGTTTAGCATGACCTTGTGATAGTATCGTTGTGTTCTTCATCATGGTTAGGGTTAGATGTCGGAATCCACTTTCAGGTCGTTTCGAAGGTTTGCGTTAGGGTTAGGGTAGGGCCAGTTCATTTAATTTTTATCGTATGTGCGATGACAAATAAAACTGTACATCGTTTATTTCGACTCATTTCGACACAAAACTGTGAATATAATAATCATTAAACGCAGTTTCACTACTCCCCGATAGTTCTATTCATGCAAATGCTTATCCAGTGTCTTCCGCTTCTATGCGACGGTTCCAAGTTACAGACCCGCAGTCTGGGATTGTCGGACAAGTTGTCGGATGGCGAAAACGCCGTCAAACTCTTTAATGTTGCACAGTAGTCGTTCCATTTGGTCGCCGTTCATTTGTTTATTTCAAACGCCAAAGTCCACGAGTAGATTTCGATCGCGCTCGATCTCCAGAACATCGTCAAACTCCACATAAGCGATCACGCTGACGGTGTGTGCCGTCACCTCTGCAAATCTCAGCGCCGGTCTCATGCTTCCGTGTAGAGCAGTTAATATGACGACTCCGTTCTAGTCCACATATTAATGGACCATTATTAAGTATTGAGTATTGACTCTGTCTGTAGGGGCGCCTCGATTGCCGCGACCGATTTCTTAATATTCCAGAAAAAGATTGTAAACGTCGTCCTACAGAGATGCACTTTGACCAAGTTATAGGGGGAACCTTGCGCGCGTTGTCGACTTTTTTTCTGAACAGCGATTTCGCGTAACTCAAAATTTCGAAATTCTTACTCGGGGAAGTACAGTTCCAGAAATTTTTTCTGGATAGACCTCGGAGTCCACGTATAATGAACGTATAATGAACGCCAAAAATTGGCCCAGACCGCTTGGAAAATGGGGTGAAAATTTTTTGGGGTCGGTAAACCTCTGGGGGCCCGGAGGGACAATATTGTTAGGTCACTTAAAAATCACTGAACCTCTGGGTCTAACGTAAACGCAGGGGCCGCGCGAAAAAGTGAAGATTTTGAAATTGTGTGTTCTGAGACCGATTTCGGGCGCAGTAGCCCCCGAAACTTGACCCCCGGTAGGATATTTTTCGCGGTTAATAGTCGCTGAAAACTGAGCCAAGAATTAACAGGGAATTAGGCTACATTCTTTGCAAAGTACACATGTGTGGAAATGACCAGACGTAAAATACAAACATATCAAAATAAAGCCAATAATTTGTATACTATTTATTTTGTGTTTGACTTGGACGGTGAATGCAAATTCATAAAAACAAAACATTATGGTGATTAAAGAAATATGTTCTTCTTAGCTGCCACCTTGGTTCGATGAATAGGAGATTTTGTTCACAGAAGGGTGGCAGCCAAGAACATATTTTTCTCACTGTCCAAGTCAAACACAAAATAAATAGTACACAAATTCTTAACTTTATTTTGATATGTTTGTATTTACGACTGGCCATTTCCACACATGCGTACTTTGCATAGAATGCAGCCTATTTCCCTTTTAATTATTGGCTAAGTTTTCAGCGACTGTGTCGTGTTTTATGGGGATTATCACTGTGTAGGGAGACACTGCTGCCAACATGGTATATGTGCCGTTGATTGCAGGTAACTTCTACCTGTGCTGGCTGCTGCTGGTGACCGTGGCGTTTCTATACAATGCTGCCGTGGGACCGCTGCGCACCGCCTTTTCGCCGGCGCCCGTCTACAACCTGACGGGCGTTTACCCGTCGTCAGCGGCAGCTGCAACTGACGTCACCACCAGTGACGTCACCGCCGGCAGTGACTGCGTCGTCAACGAAACGAGCGTCCTTAGCAGCGACGTCACGACGTCCTACCCGAGTCTTAGCGTCACTGCAGGTAACGTGAGTAACAGAGTGAGTAACATAAACAAGTTGCTGAAGTACTGACAGCGACAGGGCGGATCGTTGCTGCCAGGTAGCGAATACCTATGGCTCACTCGGCTGGCTATTCTGTATACTTCACAATTGGTTGGGAGGTGCCCAAAAAATTGTCACTTCCACTGGGGGGTTTGGGCCCACGGTTTCTTGGGCCTGCCCGAATCCACATCCCAAACGGCTTGTCGATTGCTTCAGCCCGATCAGAGCAAATTCTACTTAAAATTTGATTTGATTCTCAGGAAAATGATTAAATTTGCGTGGAACCGCGTCTTTTGGCGTATTTTGCGCCAAAATCGGTGCGGGCGTCTCAGCGGTGGCTTTTCTCAATAACCCCTAAAATAGCTGAGCCACTTTGTCGCGACCGGCGAGAAATCACGTATGTCCGGTGGCAGATATCCCCGACCTAATCATCTGTACAATTTTTTTGGTGACCATCGGTTAAGGTTTTTTGCGTGGCGAGGGGTCAAATTCCCCCCTTCAGTATAGACTTTCACCAAAGACGTCGGTGTACTAGATCTAGTTGTCATTCTCCAGGCTTGTTTGCGTCGGCGGCACGGAAAACAGATCCAACTCCGACTTGAGGCACTCGCACGACTGGTCGTGAACGAATGCCGTGATGAAGCAAAAATGTCGTTCTGCCGTTTGCTCTCAAGAACGGCAGTATTATGCGTCTAAATCAGATCACCGAGTCCGTGTCCTCGCTGCTATCTGGCACCCATGAAAACCGGAGTTTTTCGAGTGTCGATTGGTGTTATAGTCTTCGTACATGTCACGAGTCGCACAAATGACGAAAATTGCAATGTACCGCTCTTCAGCAACACAAAACCTTTAAACTCTAGCACCGCGACCGACTTTTCACGTGCGAAAGGAACTGCATCTCCAGCGGGACATAGAGTGGCGGATTTAGCACCTGATGCATTCTGCTTGTGTCTCATGTCCACGATGCGAAGCAGTCGTACCATCACAACGACGTGCTCCAACGCATCACAATATACGAAATGTAGCCGGAATAGTTTAAGGAAAATCTGAAATAAATCCCAGCTTCCTAGCGTAATCATTGTTGAACGCCACGTCGTAATCACCGTCATTAATCATCTACAGTCTGTACACTCTGTCTCCATACATTGTAAACGTAACTCATCTGGAGCTCAACATGTTATTTATTCTGTGTATTAGAGAGTCGGCAGTCTCGTAATATCCTGTTGCTATGGGGTACCTTCGTTTCCGAAAAGCGCAACGAGACACGAGTCTTTCATCACGTTGCTAAAGATCGAGAGAACCGATATCTCCATATCTCCGTCAGTGCAACTTCCAATCGCTTTCGAACTATATCTTATGTGGCAGCTTGGTCGTAAACTATGCTGCCGTGTCGTACGGATAGCAGTCCATCGACGAAAACAAGGCACGGTGACATGGAAACGAGGTCAAAGCTTCGACCCACGAGTTAACCGCGCCACATGCCAGCTCTTAGGCATTTTCACCATATGCTCGTCGGGTTTCGTGACCATCTGAAGTTCATCGGTTCACGTTCACCAACCAAGCCTTTTAAGTTGTAAGTCACCCGCACCGTGGACACACGAGTATCGATTACGAAAATTGGAATTGCCGATGTAGGTAACCCACATAGGTAGCCCATACTCTATTACCAAGTGTATGGTTTCGGAGCTAATCTCGGTTATTGTCAGTCAGCCTGTAAGTGATAAGCTTAAACCCGGCGGTAGGCTGCCATTAGTTTCCGCCAGGCCTGCAGTTACCCCCGAAACCCTTAAGAGGGCTGCTACAGATTTTGCTGCTTGGTGAACTAAGGTGTGAACAGTTTGCCTACGACCGACAGACCCACCGACAGAATCGTGACTGCGATTTGAACCCTGGCCCTTCTGCGCCTGAGACCAGCACGCTAACCAATCGGCTACCGAGCCACCCATATTGCCGATGTAGCCTTTCTGAAACCGACGTCGCCGCATGGCTATGCAGACCTTGTATTTCCCACCTTGTATTTCCACTCGAGCAACTTAGTTTGCACGGGATAGTCGCACAGGGACGTAGACGTAACCCGTAGACGTTACACCCGACAACGAGGATGTCTCGTCGTTGTCGGGTGTAACGTCTTCGGTTGCCTTTCCGATGGATCTATGATGAGTATGATCGTACGCATGCACTAGATCCTGCAAAACGTCAACGTAACGTCCAGTTTGCTTTGCCGTGAAATAGCGATACATCTTTTTTTATGCCGGGTTGACTTTTATGGATTCCCCGGACTGTTTACCGATACTTCTGAGCATATGCATTTTTTACTTTTTACTATCTGTTTTTTTCACCTTTCATTTTTTTGTTTCGTGCGGTAGATTAAGCTGACATATGTCGCACGTTAAAATAGCATCTCGGCGGCTGCTGCCTTGTCGGTGTGCTTGTTGCAGAGGTCAATTGCAGTGCTGCGTTGTCGTTCGGATGGGCCGATACGACTGGTGCCAGTGTGGTATCGTGGTTCGGCGGCTATGAGACACCGCAGAACCGCGTTTACTGGTGGCTGGCTGACTACACGTGCGACACAATCTACATACTGGACATCGTCTTGGTCAAGCGACGACTGCGCTTCATTAATAACGGCATGCTTGAAGTACGCCCAACAGACATTTCATGTTCTCTGTAGTAGCCTGATCAATCCATGGCATATCATGATGGCTATGCGCATCGAGGCCTGGCCGGCGGGCACATCTACACTGGCATTTTATGGTGTCTTTGAAACCATCTGCTATAAATTTACTAGCTATGGCCCTATTTATCTGTCCGTTTTTTACAAGCCGGACCACCACCACACGGATTGAGCATAGGACGTAGATAGAGCCTGCATATGCTGTCTTATAAGGAAATTCGGGTACCTCGGTATAATAACTCTATATACTTCCCTGTAAACTCTGTCCCACGTCTATCCTTGCAACGTGTTGTCGGCTTATTTCGAAGGGTGGAACGTTCAATGTGATAACTGGCGACCGTTGTCGGTCGATCTAACTTGTCGGTACTTACGACGGTCGACGGTTGGTGTTTGACCGATGACCGTGACCAGTTTATCACACTGTGACACTCACTGTCCACCTTGTCCACCTTGCAGTGTGCACAGCGCGATGCACGATGCACGTTAGGCAGCACATCGCGCGGATGTATCTGTTACAGCTGACTCTTAAATTTGACTGTGACGAGAACTAGCCAACAGATGCTGAGTAACTTAGGGTAATGTTTGTTTCTGCAGACTAATCCTGGAGCAATTTGGAAGAATTACAGGTCAAAACTGAACTTCAAGGTAGGTGGATGTGATTGTTTTCTCTCCGGTATTTGTCATCGCTGTCCAGCGACTGGTTGCTATAGTGCATGCGTGACGCCGAAGGCATGCATGGATAGTATAACGTCGATGGACATGCTGCCGACAAATGTCACATGTCACTCGCATGTCATTCGCTCTCTCTCTCCCTGTGCTCATCTGCTGCTATCTAGTAACAGCCTTCAGAATAACAACACCTGCGTTTTGTAGTGTCGTAGTGTCTGTTATCCTGAGCCGTCTTTGCATTGCAGCACGTGATATTCCAACTTCCAACACAGACATGTGCAAGCACGTGCGCATGTGAGTGACGTATACACACTAGTGCTGTGAACCTGTGACTGCTGTGATGTAACGTGTGTCTTTTTAAATTAGCTTGTACTAACTGCTGAGTTTAGTACATTGATGTTGACTTAATGAATGAATATTATTGACATTAAGCGAAATTGAGCTCGAGACCATAATAGAGACGGTCATGACACTGAGTGAGGCAAAAATGTGGCTTCCAGGCCAAAGCCAAAATTTTATGGTCTTAATGTCAAAGCAAGAGGATCAGGGCCTTAACATCTGTGTGTATTTCAGAACTGCACCTCACCTGCAACATATAGCTTAATAGTATATTGGAAGACGGCAATCTTCTGGCATGTTAAGCAACATGGTTTCCTTCGGCCCTGTAGTCTGCTTTTGTGTCACTAGAACTGAAAAGGCATGCTTCGCAGTTGGCCATCAGAATTGGGTCTGTCACCTGTCATTTAGTGGAGGACTGAAGGGGTCCAAAAATGTACTCCGTAGCACACCAGATTTTACTGAAGCAAGAGACAGTGAGTGGCAGTGGAATCTGCGGGGCCATATGCAAGCTGCACCTCGCTCCACACAGATAACCACCGCTCAGTTTTTTACAGGCCGGATGCCCTTCCTGCGGCCCAACCAACATTGTCAAAGCACCGAAGGCAAAACGTGGGACTTTATGACACCAGCAACAGTAAAGGCTCAACTTCCATTATCTGGTGCGTTCATTTTTCGGCCCCTTCAATCCTCCACTAGTATTTTGCGCAAGGATAGTAAAATCATCACCATCATCATCATAGACATTTTTAAAGTGGCCTAAACGGTAAAAACTATTACAAGAACCACTGTTCTGGAGGGTAGATAATGACTAAAAAAAGGAAAACAAAAAACGGAAAAGGGAATGTCATTCAAAGTCAAACACTTTCGTAGCAGCGGCGGAACCAGTATGTCTCATCCTGTTCTTGTACACCGACAGCGACGAAGCCGGCGTAACAACGCTTGTCAGGCTCCAGCAACAGTAAAGGCACGACCTTCTACAGTTGACAGGTCGGAACGTCAAACTGTTCAGTGGAAGCGGACCTGTGCCTGCGTTGTTGCGGCATGTCGGCGACACATGTGAATGACGACGGCAAGTGAGACCAGTTACTCTACTGTCGGTACCTGGCAAGGTATTCGCGCATGTTTTGTTGGCACGCATACAACCTCTTATCGACCAGTCTCGTCGTCCTCGGCAATCAGGCTAGCAGATCAACCACTGACGCCATCCTCGCTCTGCGACTCCTGTCAGAGCTACATCGTGAATTTAACCGACCACTGAACATAAAGTCTGCTTTCAACTCCGTCGACAGCACTGCCCTCTGGAAAGCACTTCGCAGCAAAGGAATACATGACATTATACTCCATCTGGTCACTGCCCTTCATGAGAACACCGGTGCACGTATCAGGGTCGGACAGAAACTGTCGTCAAGAATTTCCACCACCTCTGGTGTCAGACAGGGTTGCATCTTTGCACCCGTCCTATTTTGTGTTGCCATTGACTGGATAATTCAGCACATGTCCTTTAACCCGGGTATCACTGCGGGCTCCTCAACATTCACTGATCTAGTTTATGCGGACGACACTGCCTTGCTTTTTCCGTCGGCCACGGATGCTACTTCACATCTAGGACTCAACATCTCTGGCCAAAGACAAAACTACAGAACACTGGTCTGAACCAGTGCCCTAAACCACCAGATATTTCAGTGGACTGTAATACTATCGAATCAGTCAAATGACGCGACGGCCCTCGCTGGCTACGCGAACTTGGTGATGAAGTAATGTGATGCGGAGCCATGCAGTGCACGACACGTCAGCGTCGCCACCTTGAATGTAATTCGCTCCGGCACGCGGAGCCAATGAAGACTGATGAGCACGTCGGCGATGTGGTGACAACGTCTCAGATTAAAAATGAGCCTTGCTGAGGCATTTCAGACTGACTGGAGACGCTGGATGTGAGAGACAAGTCAATCATGATACTGTTGCAATAATCCAACCGGCTGAGGACGAGTGTGGAAACAAGGGAAACGAAGACGGACTGGTTGAGTCGAAATGCATGTACTGGGGAGGCGGCAGACGAGTACCAATTTCTTTCAGCCTAGCCTTTTCATATCTCGAAAACTAACGTGTACATTTTAATGAAACTGTTAAATAAATGTGGCACAGAGTTGCATTTGATAAGTTCTGCAACAGGTTAGTAACCTTGTGAATAGTAGTTACAAAGGTTTCGAACAGCTAAAGGTTACTCAAAAGTCATAGATTTTGGTGCCATTCAATAGGACACGTGATTTTCTATTAGTCTTCCTTTCTAACCCTATCTATCTGTACCGTTGCTGTACAAGCAGAACTTAGCACATTTTACGTTCAATGTGCAAACGAAATTTGAAACGTGTAGCTTTATCCGCTTGTCCCCAAAATGTAGAAACGTGTCACGTAATACTGGCTATATCTCGAAAACGGTAGAAGATAGATGCACAGTTTCTGTTAAACTCAAATAGGAAGTTGCATGCGGACCATGCCCCTTTCAGGGATGACTTGCAGTCAGCATGCTGGGATTTGCTACCGTTAACCTACAGACCAAGCTTGAAGTATCAAAAGTGGTGCAAAATGTAGAAATTGGGTATTTTGAGGCGGTTACGAGTTACTCAAGGTCATCGGTAACGTCACCATTCAATAGAGCGCATGCAACTTCCTATTTGACTTTAATAGAAACTGTGCATCATCTATCTTCTACCGTTTTCGAGATATAGCCAGTTATTTGTCGAAAGTCGCCATTTTAACTCACCCCACCTTCATTGGGAATTTCGCCGACAAAAATTTGGCGTAAGAAAACTACAGTCCCTTGGCTATCGTGTGGCTTTGCTTGCGTGATTGTAGCGGTTTTGACACAATACCGGCTTGTGGCAGACGGACGGACAGACGGAGACACGACGATAGCATATATCGCGCTAGCATAGCGTCAAGCGGTAAAAATTGTACTTGTTTACGTTGAGTTATATCGTATTTAGTAGCTGGTGTGGCACAATGGCGAACTTTCCCTGTCCTGCGCTCGACATGCAGCTGATGGGTAACCAATAATGTATGGGAAAACTTTACCTTTTATATCGTATTTTAAAAGGTAAAGTTACCGAGCGTTGGGCCCGGAGCTGATCCCGGTGTACAGGCAGTCTGCCCGCAGGTGGCGTGAAGTGAATCACGCCATGTACCCGGCAGTAGGCTGCCGTTACTTTCTGCCAGGCCTACGGTTACCTCCGTAGCTTTCACCAGATGGAGCTACCTGTAAACGGCAGCACACATCTGATTCCAGCTTACTACTCAAATTTATTGACCCCGAAAGGATGAAAGGCTGAGGTGGCCTAGTTGGCTGACCTGTAGCGGATGGCTGACCCACATTAGTAGTCACCCATCAGCTGCAGGTCGAGCGCAGGACAAAGAAAGTTTGCCGCCAGAGACCGTCGTTCTACCACTGTGCCACTATATAGTCCATGTGCCAGACCGAATATCGGTACCAAACATGTGAACAGATTCCACTATGATTTTCTGTTAGCCCAGTATCTAAATTGTTCAAAAATGGCTGATGGCCATTTTTTCATATTGCTAAGTGTCACTTTGGCGGCCATCTTTAAACACGGTAGCCGTTTTTTAGCAAAATCGTGAATTTCAGAAAAATGTCATTAACTTTTGACACAATTCACCTATCAACCTGCAAATGGGATCAAATTATTTGTATTAAAATTCTACATCTTCTGGTGTGCACTTTACAAGGATTTGTTATGTTAATTACATGAACATTACAAATTAATGATCGAAAAGTTGAATTTCGAGGGTTTTTCCCATTACTTTTGACAACAATTGTACTTTTTTCTATACGTAAGACATTATTTTCACCAAATGTGTACTTGGCCCTTGAGAGGATCTCAAGGGCCAAGTACACATTTGGTGACTCTAAGGAATCAAAACAAGTTATAGTTTGATGGATAATCCCTTTATTCGAAGTAATTTAAATTCTTATCTTACAGGCTTTTACTGAGTGAA
>Ga0126334_10000548_pt1 | contig 11080 bp, 6 predicted proteins | sample InaspJWI49metaG_FD_94491 | JGI IMG/M metagenome (GOLD analysis project Ga0126334, IMG submission 94491) | Marine gutless worms symbiont microbial communities from Oahu, Hawaii - Inanidrilus sp. 2 OAHU.JWI-49 metaG | ecosystem: Host-associated > Annelida > Digestive system > Unclassified | place...
AAGTAGGTGACCGGCGGCGATGTTTTCTTTTGCCAAAGCACTTTGGACACTTGTTTGACGTAATTAATACATTCAGCCACAACTGTAAACCCTATCAATCGCGTTGAGTTTATTACACGTGTCGACGTTTTCTTGTTCTTCGTGCCATGCTTAGACCTCATTGCCACTAAGCGTAGCCTGCTTGCCTCGTCGCGGTATCAGTGACGTTGACTTCCTAACGTTTTGAAGTTAAAGTTGCTAAAGGTAAAGATAACCATACTCGATTACTGAGCATAGGGTTCCGGAGCTGATCCCTGTTCTTAGCAGTCAGTCTGCAGGTGACGTGAGTCATAAACCCGGCGGTAGGCTGCCATTACTTTCCGCCAGGCCCGCAGTTACCCTCGCAACCCTTAAGAGGGCTGCTACTATTTTCGCTGCTTAGTGAACAGAGGCACAATGGGTGTGAACAGTTTGTTTATCAAGAATGTTACCTGACAGTGTCGCGACTGCGATTTGAACCTATGGCCCTTCTGCGCCTGAGTCCAGTACACTAACCACTCGGCTACCGAGCCACCCTAAAGTTGCTATTGCTGTATAAAATAGTTCTGCAAGGGCAGCATTATGAGCCGATATAAATGCTTTCTCAGTACTTCGGTGCTTTGCTCAACTTTAGTTACATTTTTTTGCGCTGTTTGTTTATCAAATTTTATCAGCAAACAAAATGATGATAACAATAATTAGCTTATGATATAAACGCACAATGAAGCATAGAAAAGGCACAATACGTTTGTATGTCATAGAATACGAAATGAAATAGGAAACGGAACAGCTAACGTGTATGTCGAAAGTTACAACAGTGGAAATCTAGACTGATGTGTTACCGAAAAGTAATCTGTTAATGAAAGCGTTTTCGAATATGTTTATACTGAGAATGTAGTTTGACGCCTCCATCTCACGTTTTTAACTACATTTTTTTCTCCGGGGCTAAGCGCTTCAGACAATTGCTCAGTGTATTTGACTGAGTAGAAAGGCATTGCATGATGTTGCATAACGACGCTAAGTTGTAATTGCCAATTGCTTTGCAGGTATTGGTTTTGGACTGATGTATCTGCCGTCGGTCGTCATGGTCGGATTTTACTTTGACAAAAATCGAGCGATGGCGACAGGCATAGCTGTGTGCGGATCAGGCATTGGGACGTTCGTCCTGGCTCCGATTGTTAATTTACTCGTGTCTGAATATGGCTGGAAAGTAAGCTTTGCTGCAAAAGAATTTAACGGAAAACGTCAAATATTCTACATTGTGTTTAACTGTTTAAGTGGAAATGTTGTAACTAGAAAACACTCGAGAAGTGTTTATTGTATTATCTCCGCGGAGTTTGAGAAATCGTGCATTTGGAACAAACCGTTAATTTACGAAGTGTTTCGAAAAACAATGACATTTTTATGATGAGTAACTCAGCCAAAAATGAGCCGATTTTAATTTTATTGTACTCGGAATCTTGAAAAAATGTGACATCACCCAGTTGATAAATATGCAGTAGCATCACATATGCAATAGTGAGAAATATTACGAATTTGGAAAATTTGAGATTCTAGTATCAAACATTTACAGCTGAATGCTTTCGTATCTCATCTTTCCGTTGTTTTTTTTTCAGATAGTTCTTTTTGTAGTGTGCGTGTGTCGTGCTAAAGGGCGCTAACTTGATAACGGGAGCCATCATCTTCAACGGCATAGCGTGCGGCTTGATTTACCGTCCGCTCGAGGCGACCCGACAGAAAGTCGACTTTACAAGCGACGACCGCGGTCGAGCGGCAAACGTCCCGCGATCAGTGATCTTCAGAAAGATCGTCGAGGACAAGGTTTATTACTAGAACGGTGCAGCTAATTAATGCATCGGCGCATTGGCATATCGGCCGCTATCGGCATACAAAACATAGGAAATCACTGGCATCCACATGATACGTCGTTCGCTATTTGGTATATATTTATTGCCGGTTGTAGCTCGTATCGGTTACTGGTTTTAAGGATGCCGTCGATTTTTTTTGTGTTTTAAACGCCAATAACGGCCGATAGGCTAATACGCCGATACATTAATTAGTTACACCCGAAAGTCAAATACTTACATTGTGACAGTTGTACTGTAATTGTAGCGGTAACAATTTTTTGTGTTCAGCAGTATTCTTTGACTTAAAAATATACGAAGCCCATTGTAGTGTTGATGCTGAAGCAGTCGCTTTTAGTCATAATGAGTCTATTTTTAATTTAACAGAGATTAGCGAAATTTCATTTCAATAAGTTTTGCGATGTTTATAGGTTCTTTTATTGGCTCTGTCCGTATAGTATACGGAGCAATGTTTATGAAACGGTACGGTGTCTGTCTGTCCGCCTTTTTATCTTAGCATGGGCCCACAGAAGCAAACCCGCTGCTGCATGTTTGCTGCTGTGGGCTCCGCGGGCTCGGCGGGAAGGGGATATCGATCGACTGCTGCAGCAGCGGCGTGCGGCTGGCAAATGCGGGCAGTGCCACGTTGTCAGCGTACACAGGTAGCTGACCATAGGCTTGTTGATCTTGTTTTATTCTAGACTAAGTTGTATTTGACGATATCAGCGACTGTTTCGGCCCTTTTTGTCAATAAATTGGTTGATTAATTAATTGATTGAATGATAAGCGGCGGCGTCGAACAATTTCGACGGGGTCGATGGACGGTAGCATGATCACGAGGGACAACCTCGTCGTCAAGGTTGAAGCGATCGCTGCAGACTCTGTCACCAACAGTCTGCACGTCATCCCAGAACTGTCGGATGAAGGCGAAACGAACTCTCATGTCAACGAGGTCGGTAGCTTCTCTCCGTTGACTTGACGTACTAACGTCCGGCCCGCTAGGCCTATTTCTGTTATTACTTTACCCCGGTAGGGGTGCGGATTGTTGCGATAAACTTGTCTGTCTGCTTGTCTGTCCGCGAGAAGATCTCAAAAACGAGATGTCTAAACTTGCTCGAACGGCTGTGCAAGTACAGTTAAAGAAAAATGTGCAAGCATTTTTCTAGATCACCCTATATATACATGTACATGTGAATTCATGCAGATGCTGATGTCAGATAACGCAGAGTTGAAGATGCCATTTATTGGTCGTCGCCTATCATTGAAATTTTAACACCGTGAGTGTGGCATTAAATATAGCAGGTCTGTGTTCAGCCTCGTCCCTCGGCTGTCAACATGACACTGCCCGCATTTGCTGCTGTGCGCCGTGCTGCGACGCCGTCGCTGATGAGCGCCGGCGCTTGCTGTCGATCGATATCTCCTGCCCGCGGGGCGCTTGACAGCAAACCCGCCGTACGCCACTGCTGCTGTCGAACGATGGGTCAGACAGAAGGATGGACGGTCGCCCGACCGTTACATACCATGCTCCGCGCGTTATGATGGCAGTGTCGATGATCTTGGTGACTGTTTCTTTTTGTGGCTTACAACAGACGCCGGCATCGGCAGCAAACGCGACATCGACAAGCACGACGTCGTTACAGAAGAAGCACGCGGACAGACTCAAGGCCATGGATTCTGCCGGTCACAGCCGCATGAGAACGTCTTCGGTCGGCTCAAAGTCGTCGATAACTCAACGGACAGTCGTCGATTTCACGACCGCAGACGAACAGAATCGACTGAAGAATCAGCTGTCGAGTCCTTTCTCACGACAGGACATTTTCTACTCGGGCAGCGTGACCAGTCTTCGCGAATACAAGACCAGTCCAGACATGGCCACCTACATCAAGGTAGTGTCGCCTTCTGCAGCAGAGATGGCTTTTGTTGACCACTTTGAGCGTGGGCGCTTATAACCTATTTTTAAACTTAAATTACGTTACTTAGCCCTACGATGTGAATTATGGCTACACGAAAATAGGCGCGAGTAAATTAGCTGAGCTGATAAGCGGGTGAAAACATAAAATTAAAACTGTCACAAATTTACATAAAATACAGACACGCAAGCATGTAGACATAAGGTTAAACGAGATGACATTAGCTACACCTACTCTCCTTACTGGATGTTTTAATAATCCGTTTATAGACTATAGGCCTACTATACGTGCGTATACTGTATACGTATAATCATTATTGCTACTGAATTAGGCCTATCTACCATGTTGAACGATCATGAGTCAGTATATCAGCATCATGTGACGTTGCAGAGTCATACGAGTATCGCGGGCAGTGAGGTCTGTGTAGGATCGGTCACCAGCACGTCACCACGCTCACCGGCTCTCAACATCCTCTTGAAAATGTTCGACTTCAACCTCCTGCTTAGCCCCAGCTATCTCATTCTCTGCTTCAGCAGCGTCCTTCCATTTCTCGGTACATTCTTATTCGCTCGTATTTATTTTTCAACTAGAAAAAACCGTCCACGTTCAAAAACCAACCGCGTTAATATCTCCGTTAACCACAACCCTAACCGCAACGATTGACCTGGAGCTATGACTATGATTTTCAATCTTCGGCGAGCTATGGTCCTGATAATCCATGCACATGCAAAAATGAAGTTCGGCGGTCATATGGTTTATAATAAATATATACATTCAACTAATAATTGTTAAAAAATTAATACTATAATTATTAAAATTAAATCATGAAATAGTAATAGTATAGTTATTGTTGAAGTTGTACTCTCCTAGCTGTAGTTGAATTTACGATCAAGATCTCGTACTTAAGTTTGTGATCTGCAGTGATGCGGGCTGCTGCTACAGACGAAGAGCGTGGTCTCTGTCTTTGTTTTTCGCAAAGCACTTATTATATCCATTGTCGTAAGCTGTGTTGTCGCGACAATTTGCACTGTACAGGGTCAGGTACCCTTCACATTGGGACTTGACACATTAGTTGCCAACATTCTAGTTATGACTGTGCTGGAAGCATTATGTTTTCGACTTTTCCGTCCGTCTATGAGTTCGTGCGTGTGTGCGTGTGTACCAAGCGGGCCACACTCTCACTCTCTGACCGGCTTGCCGTCGACTTTACTTTCAGTGTTGCTACACGCACAGACGTTGGCGATATTTTTGAATGGTGTTATTGGTGTTTTCGACCGTTCCAGGTCTATACACTCCGTTCGTATTTGTCTACGAGAAGGCGATAAGTGAAGTCGGTGTGCCGACGAGGGACGCCAGTTTGATTCTGTCTCTACTGGGCATATTCAACACACTGGGACGGCTGATAGCCGGCTGGCTAGCCGACAGACCGTGGGCCGATTCGCTAATCATCTACAATTCAGCGGCCATCTTGGCGGGACTGTTGACGTGCCTCGTGTCGGTCGTTTTCACGTTCGAGCTGCTTTGCGTCTACGCCGCTGCGTTCGGCATTTTGATCGGTTCGTATCACGCGTACAACTAAGTACTAGGAAGCATGCTGTAGACAAAGGTGGATAATCAGTGTGATAAACCAGCCGTCGACCGTCGCAGGTATTGTCGACGTTTTAGTTGACCAACGACGGCCAAGTTTATCGTGCTTAGCGTCCGTTATGTTGACAACACGTTGCGACGATCGACATGCCGAGGCAAAATTTTTAAAGTCCAGAGTTTAGGACAAAAGTTCCGGACGGAAGTACCTTTATGTTTCTATACGCTCAAATTTATTTATAACACACTGTAGGATAGGTCAAATAAAGCCTCCATGCCAAAAACCAGCTCGATCCGTCCAGTAGTGTCGATATAACACCGACTTATGAGTTCTTACAGAGACACAGACACAGACACAGGACCATAGCTGGTACAGCGCCGGCATAGTGTCGCGCTGGGAAAATGTTGGCGAATATCGGAGTGTAATTCTGGAGATATGCTCGCGCACAGACAAACAGCAAACACATAGATAAACAGACACGCTCGTGACAATATTCCGCTAACCCTACCCGGGGCGGAATAACAATAATGGACTTTAATCAAGACGTACAACTATGTCTTCTGTGAAACTGTCACCCAAAACACGAACTCAAGTCAGAATGTTCTGAGGAGTATGTTTGCCGAAGTCAAACGATCTTAGCTGTGGACTGTTTAACCCGCCGTTCACTCCACTGTGTTTGTTGACCTTAAACCGACTGCATTCATGCCTTGTAATCATGCATACAAGCTAAAGTAAAGGGTGCCATATTCATCGTAAAACTCAGGCTGGATGCTCATCTTCCATCCGGAGACCTTAGTCCGTACATAGTTAGACCATTAACGTTGGTTCACGGCACACGAACTGAAGTGAACTAAACTGAACTGTAGCAAGTCGATCCAGTTACGTGACATGCCACGACTCACGATGCGTTCATTGGACACGCGTGTCGGCGTCACGATGTGATTGGCTGCAGCGAAACTAGGACGGTTGGTGTTCAGGCAGTTCTGGATACATGCAGCCGTTCATACCGGAGTTCGCGAACTCCACGCAGTTCAGTTCAGTTCATGTGCTGTGAACAGACCTTTAAGGCGCGACTAGTACGATGTCAGTGTATCCGGACTATATGATTGAACTAAATCTAGATATCTGGCACGCTGGTTCATTTTTTGTCAGTCACAACCTAGTGGCAAAGTGGTATATGTCAAAATTCACGGCCACAGAATAAAAACAGTACTACTCGGAGAGCGGGCTTTCCAGTTACCCACCACTATAGTAAGCAGGGTATTGCAGTCGGTCGTGTCCGTCCGCCCATTTCCGCTCTAACTTTTAAACCGACTGCACTTGCATGTGAATGGATCATTACCGGGCCCGGTTAGTACTTGGATGGGTGACCGTCTTCTGGCGGGTATATCATCTCGGTATGTAGCAAGCCAAGTACGCCACGCACGCCTTGCATCCCTCCGGAGTCGCTTAATCGAGTACCAGCATCGGCTGGGGTAAAGGCTGGAACATCACCTCTGTCCGGTGGCAGGTGATCCTATATGGCATGTGAGTTCCCATAGCGGTGTGGCAGGTTAGACTGCGAACTGCTATATCCGTATACTTTACTTTTACTTTTTTAAATAACCATAACTAGCCGAGGAATGAAAGCCAAGTCATATAGGTGAAGGTCAGGGTTCGGGTCAGGTTAGCAAGGATGGTAGTATAACGCGGTCGGTCTGACCTCGATCCTAGATCGAGGGCAACTTGTTGTCTAGTTGACTGGTTAGTGTTGATTGGTTGGTGTTTCAGCGGCGTTCATCGCTCTACGATCGATCGTGATCGTTGATCTGCTGGGCATCGAGAAGCTGACAAACGCGTTCGGTTTCATCGCTCTGTTCCAAGGTTTCGTCGCACTCGCCGGACTACCGATCTCCGGCAAGTTTTCACCCGAATATCACTTCTGTTCGCACTTTCATTCCCCGCAAACGTGAATGCGAATTATCAATCACGAGGCCGAGTATGCAGCGGCCTGTGATGGGCTTGCGCCTTTTCGTAGAAATCCCGCATAAAATAATATTGATTTGATCTTGAAAAAAACTTGCAATCAAGCTTTCTACAGTTATATGCAAGACAGAAAATATCGACTGAAAGAAACGAAAACCACGTCAAATACTCTTTAGCGTATAATTGTGTAAATGTAATGAATTACAATTGTACTTATTATCAACTCAGAGTACACAAACGAGGTAATTTGCGACGATTAGAACCCTGGATCTGTGCAAGGTTTAATCCACTATTGAAATTTATAGCATGCTCGACGTCGTGCAGAAATCCTCTAGGCGATGAGAGAACACACGTGACTGTCATAGTTGTTATACCACAGATTGAGGTTTGAACCTAGATTTAACTCCAACTCTAACCCCAATGCTTCACTACTTCGGCACAAACAACGTCACAACCGGAAATAAACATACTAGAAATGACGCCACATTTCAAGGATGTAAGTATTTTCCAAGCTCTTGAACGCCGATAGCGCCGATAAGCCGATACGTTAATTAGTTACATCGGGCCGTTGGCATATAGTTGCTACGATTTTTGCTGACGAGTGACAACGCAACGCGTGTATAGGTGCAATACTGGAACAGACCGGGTCGTTCGCTGGTCCGTTCCTGGTCTCCGGCTGCCTGATGGCCTCCGGAGGTCTGATCTGTCTGCCTGCACATCGTATTGCTCGCTGGGAGCGCCAGCGCAACGAACGGTTACGACGACAGAAGACCATGCAGCACTCACGCAAACAGTAGCTTCTCAGTTAAATAAGTAAACAAATTGCTTCAGCACCGGTAGTCAGAGGCCGCATCGCTGCTGTCTCCGTGCGAATAAGTTTGAGAATATCGAACGCTGGAATGCCTGCAGTGCATACCAAAGTATGCCCAAGTATACATAGGGTGAAGTGACTTCACAGTAACCGTGGCCACGATACGATCGCCATTTTGTGGGTATAACATGACATAATGTTAAGGGGCGAAGATTTATCGTGTTATTTAAATAAAATTCAACCCATTGATTTAAGAAAATGTCCCTACAAGCATTAACCTGCCAACAAAGCGTATTTAAGTGATATCACAGTAGCAAACAGTTCTGAGAGTTTTACCCACAAGATGGCGGCAAAAACCAGCTGGCATAGATATGAATCGAAATTGCGTCACTGTCACCCTCCGCCAACGTGCCTTGCTGATGGGGGATTCGGGCCTTTACCTAACACACGGTTCCTTTGGCCAACCGAAGTCTACGTACCAAATGACATTTCGATTGGTTCTGCCGTTTTTGCACTAATCACCATTGTGACCATCACACACACACGGACACGGACCATGGAACGCCAGTAACAATAGGCCGCATTGTTGAGCACTTAGTGCTCGGGGCTACGATGCTTGTCTAGCGATGAACCGGCCGGAGCAGGTAGTTTCCACTTCGACTCGCACAAGTCGTGGATACCAGTCGCGATCAGCGCAACACGATAGAATAGAGCACACCATATCGTGTAATCGATGAAAAAGCTACAGGCGTGATGCGAATGCTACAGTATAGCACAGAATATGTGATATCGGCAAAATACAACGTACTGCAGCGTGTTTATACGAAAAGTCTTTCTTCGTCTCTACAGTACAGCAATAACTCGATACAGCAATTCCTTTCCCATACAACGCGTGCGTCTTCATCGTTTTTGTCGACACCAGCAAATTTGTTAAGCTAACGTAACTGTAGGTGGCTCGGTAGCCGAGTGGTTAACGTTCTGGACTCAGGCGCAGTAGGGCCTGGGTTCAAATCGCAGCCGCGATGCTGTCGGGTAACAGTCATCGTGCCTCTGTTCACCAAGCAGCAAAATTGGTAGCAGCCCTCTTAAGGGTTGCGAGGTTTTTATTATGGGTCCATTGTTTTTTTTAATTCTACGAGTTTCTCTGTTTAATTTTACTGCATCAAACGATTTTCTGGGCGCCTGTTATAGTGCAGAATGTCTGCCTTGTCGCCTAGTCAGACAATGTCGCTGTGTTCAGTCCTTTACTGCTGTTTTATTGCTTGTTTGTCTGAAATAAAGTTGGTTGTTGATTGATCGATAACTGCAGGCCTGGCGGAAAGTAGTGGTAGCCTACCGCCGGGTTTATGACTCACGTCACCTGCAGGCTGACTGCCAAGAACCAGGATCAGCTCCGGAACGTATACGCTCGGCAATCGAGTATGGGCTACCTTTACCTTTAATGTAACTGACAAGAACAGTTTTCGACTTTCTCTTCTTTTTCGTGCGAAATGACAACGGATATTGTATTGCGATTCCGCATTAGCATAGGAAAAAGGTAAAAATAGGGTCCCTGCCCCCTGGTCTGAAAGGATACTTTAAGGAATTCGTCATGACCAACTTTTCACGGTAGAGTTTTGAAAACGTCAACTGACACACCCAGAGAAAGTGATTTCACTAAACAATGTCGGAAGTAATTTGGCATCGCAGCCGCACACTCACCTTTGCATTTATCCGGATCTGATCCCTGCGAAACCACCATAAATTTCCGGTTCCCCTTTCCCGCGGATCTCTGTCAAACGCAAGGGCACAAGTGTGCCCCCAAACGGCATCTCAATTGGTTCATCCGTTTTGGACAGCTTATTCGTATATTTGTTGGTTCTACCTTAGGAGGCCCTCATGTGGAGTCACCCCTGGAACCAACCTCTGGGGAAAAAGAGAGGTAACGTGGTAGCCTGTCCTACATTGTGATTGACTGAGTTAGCTAGGCTACAATGACCACACATAACTGATGTAGAGAATAGTATAGTATAATAGCGATACTGTTACGACAAAGCAGAGCGGAGATGATGTCACAGATGAGAAGGCGAACTAAGAGAAACTGTGGGTAGGGCGAGCGTGTGACAAGTGGATGTAAACACTGCACACCAGACATGGAACTGGGTCATTGGGTCACCGGGTCAATGGGTCATTTGGGTCATCTTTCACGTCCGGGTCATCATTTTGAGTTTTTCCGGTTTTCGAAAAAAGCCTAAGATAAAGATATAAAGATAGATATTTTTGTGAAAATTCGTCAAACCGTCATTGACATATTGACATTTAATAAATAATCTTCAAAATTTTACTTTCCAGAAGCGTGCAAACGCCAAACAGCGATAAAAACTGGCAAACCTCTTACCCATTGCAAACGTTTGTCTGCAACATAAGTCGACATTTGGAGTTCATTATAGAACAGGGTCACCGGGTCAACTGGGTCTCCGGGTTGCTGGATTCTCGGGTACTGGGTCGCTGGGTCACAAAATGTGACCCAGTTCCATGTATGCTGCACACACATACTCAACACGGAGACACAGTACGTGTGACATCTGTAGGAAAGGGTCGTATCGTAATGCGGCCCTAAATAAAAATACGCAAAATATCATTGTCTAGAAATTGCAGGCGACCACAGAAAGAAATTCCATTGATATAAATTTTACTGTGCGTGGGAGGTCAGGCAAATCGAACAAAGGATAAACTCTAGACGCTTTCGTGCGATCACAGACCTAAGCTAGGTTCACTCTGTATGTATTATGTCGACTGTATGCGGTTCACAGTCCATCCACGTATTTCATGCAGTATTCAATCTGCCGTTTTAAATAAGTGGTTAAAGTAATTTGACGTAATGCCGCATCGTCGTTGCGCACAGATCGTTCAGTTGTATTCGCCAGTTGGCGACAATGTGCAATTCCATCTAATAGGCTACAATGGT
>Ga0126334_10000549_pt1 | contig 11067 bp, 9 predicted proteins | sample InaspJWI49metaG_FD_94491 | JGI IMG/M metagenome (GOLD analysis project Ga0126334, IMG submission 94491) | Marine gutless worms symbiont microbial communities from Oahu, Hawaii - Inanidrilus sp. 2 OAHU.JWI-49 metaG | ecosystem: Host-associated > Annelida > Digestive system > Unclassified | place...
CAAAGACCACAAATAAAACGACAAACTGCACCACGACCCCCAAAGACGTACCATATATGCCCCGCATTTCGATGTAAAAAGCAGTTACCATCATTTCAAGATCATAGCCGCGATGCCCGAAATATCCGGGTATGAGGTTCCCAAAATAAGCATATAAAATGAAAAGACCGGCTGTGACAACGAGCGGAAAACCGACAGCCCTGCGCGTAATTTCAAGGGTAAGCAAAATAGTGGTCAGGCCGAAAATAAGGTCTGCCGTATTGGGTTCTCCGGCCCGCCACTCAAGGGCTTCGACCTGCAGTTCCAAATAAAGTCCAACCGACACGGCTAGTGCAGCTAATACGAGATCAAAATAAAAAGTCCAGCTGCGAGGTTTTTTTTTGACAGGGGATAAATTAAAAAAATAAGAACCATTGAAAGGATCAGGTGGATATGCCTTGCGGCGCTCATGGACATTATGCCGATACCGGCGATATAAAGGTGGAATAAGGAGAAGGCAATCGCAAGCAGAGCTGTAAACCTGTTCAAAAGACCACTGCCTGCACCGGTGTCACGATTATCGGCTTCTTTTCGATTTACAATTCCCATGCCTTCTCCCTTTTTTCTGTTGATCAGTTGTCAAATCTGTCTCCATTTTCCTGACAGACTACTATTTTAGTCCCTTTTCTTTGTAAAACTTCAACGCACCCGGATGCAGGGGTTGCCCGGAAACTGTTTCAATATCCGCAGCAAAGCGCCATAGCCTGAAGCCTTTCTTTACGGTGTAAAGGTGTTCCCAATTGGCATCTATGGCCTTGCACATCTGGTAAACGATATCTTCAGGGACAGAATCCAGCGCCATAAAACAGCCGGTTACGCCAAATCCTGTAAAGTCTTCTTCTTGACCCTTATAGGTTCCGGCTTTGACCTCTGTGGGCACCATATAAGGCCATTTCTTTTTGAGCTGGCTGACTTCATTTGCGGTAAGATTCAAAAAGCGAACCGGTGTGGTTGTTGCAAGATTCAATACCGCTGGTGCCGGCACGCCGACAAACTCCACCCATGCATCGATCCGGCCGTCTTTTAATGCACCGGCTGCCTGATCATCACCGATGTACTCCAGTTGCACATCATCCTTGCTGAGACCGGCCACCTCTAAATACCATAAAGCACGTGTATTTCCGGCAGCCCCCCTCTCACCAATCGCGATTCGCTTGCCCTTCAGATCTTTTAGACTTCTTATTTTGCTTTTTTTCAAAACAATCCAATGACTGGGGCTGCTGTGCTGCAAAATGATACTTCTGGCCGCGGAAAGGTCGTATTGCTTCTTATAAGGACGTTCTCCATCTCTGGCTTTAAAAAACATATCCAGGGTTGTAAGGGCAATTTCAACCTTCTTTGCGGCCAGCCATTTAGGATTTGTTGAACCACCGCCCGTGCCTTCAACGGTCACGGTCAATCCTTCTATATTTTTGTTAAAAAGATCGGCCAAACCTGCTGCCATGGGATACCATGAGCCTCCCATCGGTGATGTTGCCAAGGTAAGGCGAAGCTCTGCCGAAACCGGGGAAGGTGTGGCAAAATGAAATGCAATTGCTAAGAAAAACAAAGAAATGATTACAGCGCATCCTGATTTTTTTAGACTCATTTTCATACCTCCTTTTAGTAAATGTTGTTTAGCACCATGAGGTCGCCGATCATGACTGGTGCGATGGTACTTAAAAACACCCCGATCCTTAAAGAAAAGATTGAACGCTACAGGCCTTCTCATTTATTTTCCTTTGCAGCAAACATAACCTTCTGGCCGAAGATTATTTTTGACTTAAGCGTTTTCATATTCAACCCAGACTTTATAACAATGGATGAATAGTCCGGTGGGCGCTGTTCGATAATTGCTGCAACTTCACCAATAACGGAACCACCCGCAATGACACGATCTCCGCATTGTAAAACAGCACCACACTGAAATTCTATGAAACCTAATCCGGAGGCACTCAGTTCGGACACAGCAATCTTCTGGCCGACATCAACGAATAAAAGCTCGTTTACATCAAACCGTCTCACACAGCCGAATTCAAGGGGGAAGCGCTTTAAAGGTATGACACGTTTTTGTTGAATATCCGACCTTATAACAATACCCACCGGTATGTCGACAGGTTTTCCCAGCGCACAGCCCGTGGCCGCAACATTAAATTCGTTGCTGTTCAATTGGCCCCGTTCATAAAAACCCTCACTCGCAATGACATCCATATCTTTTGGCTTTTTTAGGGCGGGGATTTCGTCGATCGTCTCATGCAGCGTTCTTGATATGGATTTCCATGCCGCCATCATATGCAGGTACATGCGGTCCGCCACTTCATCTTCATTTCCGCCTTCGATGGCTTTGACGATGCCTTCATGTTCGCTAAAAGATCTTTTTATTCCACCAGGAAGCCTCACGGAAAATTTTCGCAGCAGCGTGATATGGTTCATCAACCCCTGATTGATCTGACATAGCCATTCGTTTTTGCTGCGCTGATAAAAAAAATCGTGAAATTCAGTGTTGAGTTCATAATAAACAGCCATATCATCACTCTTAATACATTGTTTCATTTTGTTCAGGATCTTTTTTATCAGCACTATATCTTTTCTAATCAAATTGGGAACCGCCAGTTTTGTTGCCAGGGTGTCCAGATTTGCTCTCAAGGTATAAATATTTTCAATATCCTGTACGGAGTATTTTCTCACCCGAACGCCTCTTCTGGGTATTGCCTCGACGAGTCCTTCGTTTTCCAACATTCGAATGGCTTCCCTGACCGGTGCGCGACTCATACCGATCTGTTCCGCAATTTGAACCTCAAACAATCTTTGTCCAGGTTCATAGATGCCATTTTGGATGGACGTCCTGATGAATGCGGCCGCTTTTTCCACCAGAGATCTGTGCTTAAGAGAAGCCAAGGCGCTCTCCTTTATAGCTTTTTGAAAAATGATAAAACCTGGCTGTATCGAGCAATAAAAGCCATTGCCAGCTTCTTATCCCATATACGCCCAGGCTTCGGTTTTTACCAGCACAATGGACGATGGATGATGCACCACCGTTGTTAGAAGTGCCGGTTTGTTTTCGCCAAGAAACCGCGATCGTACTTCTTGTGCAACTGAGGCAAATTGGGGATGGGACACATGAGAGGCCAGCTTGATGACGTTATCAAACGTTCCACCGGCTTTTTCCAAGATATGCTGGATAATTTCCAGGGTTCTGACGCACTGCATCCGTATGTTTCCGATTCCGTGATAGCTGCTGTCCAGATTGCGAGCGGAAATGCCGATTATCGGCATTAAACCGTTCTCCAGAAGAATCGCCTGGGATGATCCGGCCGGTTCCGGATGCCAGGCTTTTTCATGGTAGATGATCTCTTTTTTGCCACGGTAGGCCCATCCGTCTACCGAGATAAGGACGCGGGGATCTGTAAATCCAACGAAACTCGTTGCACTGGTAGGGCGTATGTGAGGATAGGTATCCCTTCTGTAAGCCACAACATCGCTCAGATAGTTTGGATTGGCCAGGTAGATGTTCAACTTGACAATATCTTCCAGGCTTGCGCCGGCTTGTTTACAAATGATTTCAAGTTTTTCCCAAACCGAAGCCGTCTGCGTGTGGATATCACCCGGCCCTTTAACTTCTCCATCAAGATTGAGCGACGATTGTCCCTTCATGTGAATGAGTTTATCCGCAGCGACGGCATGCGAAGATCTATAAACGGAAACATCAGGCAGAAGCGGCGGATTGATCACTTTTCTGAAGCCTTTAAAAGCGATGACATCCAATTCCAGCAGTGAGTCAGGATCCGGAAAGGATACGGCAACCACACTGAACGGCGGCTTTGCGTCGGATAGGGCTGTTTTCATTATTTTGGTAACTGGATCCCAACTCCGGGGGTGAGATACATAAACCATCATTTTAACAACGTCTTTCCAGGAAGCACCGGCTTCGTCCAGTATCACGGTCGCATTTTCAAAGGCCTGTTTTGCCTGTTCCTCAACGCTGCCCAGACCCGCCCATTGACCTTTGTTATTTTTTCCAATCATTCCGTTAAGAAAAATATAATCTCCAGCTTTAACCGCATGTGAAGAACCTGCGCCACTTGAATAAACAAGCGATGAAAAGATTAAATCATGTTTGCGCATGGAAATATTCTCCCTTTTTTACTCATTAAGACAAAGGCTTACTTCTCCCCTGTCGGCATCGACCTGAACAATTTATCCTGGAATCAGGTGACAATTTTCGGGATCCACATGGACTGAAACCGTTTCTCCTTCCTGGTAAATATATTTCGGCAAGCTCCTGACACGGATATTTCCGATAGCTGTTTCTACAAAATATTCTATATAATCGCCGACAAAAAAAGAGCTGGTAATTGTTCCTTCCCATGTATTGATCCTCTGGGAAGGTGTGAATTTGTCAATGCTAAAAAAAGAGGCGTTGATGTATACGGCGGCATTGTCGGTATGTCGAGAAGTGCTACCATTGTCCTGGAAGAAGATAGTGCCGTCACTGCTTACTTTAAGGACAGGCAGATCGTTGTCGACTGCCTGGCCGATAGCGCCGGTAAACACGTTGGCAGAGGGTATGAACTCGGCAGCGAATCTGGTCCGGGGATTGCGATAAATTTCCTGCGGTGTTCCGATTTGCTCGATTTTGCCCTGGTTCAAGAGGATGATTCTATCCGAAAGCAGCAGGGACTCCTCCTGATCATGTGTCACGTAGATGGACGTGACCTTCAGATTACGTTGCAGTAATTTAAGCTCTACTCTCATTTTAGCCCGCAACTTGGCATCCAGATTGCTCAAAGGTTCATCGAGGAGGATGATCTTAGGATCAAAAACCATCGCCCTGGCCAGTGCAATCCGCTGTTGCTGCCCACCTCTGAGGTTGCTTGCCGGACGGTCTTCAAATCCCGACATGCCGACCAGCTTCAGCGTGTCTTGAACTTTTTCTTTTATTTGTCGATTCGGTTCTTTCCTGAGCTTTAACGGGTAGGCCACATTTTCAAAAACCGTCATATGCGGCCAGATGGCATACGACTGGAAAACCATCGACATGCCCCTTTGCTCGGCCGGGATATTGATGCCATTGTTAACGCTGAAAATTTCCGTGCCAAACAGAACGATTTCCCCCTGCCGGGGTTTTTCAAGTCCGGCGATACCACGCAGCGTGCTTGATTTCCCGCAGCCGCTGGGGCCTAAAAGCGTCAAATGCTCTCCCTTGTCCACATGAAAACTGATACAGTCAACCGCACGGACACCTTCGTACTCGACGGTCAATTCTTTTACTTCCAATGCAGTTTCCGACATCTTTTCTCTCGTCATCACATTCATCACAGCGTTTATCCGAATGGGGAGCATAACCTATGATGCGCTGTCTTTGCAGATCAGCTCACAATCACCCGGGTGCCTCCCAATTTCCGTGCAAGGCTTAATACGGAAAACGTAATTACGGTTTGAATCATCGACATTGCGGCCAGCTTGCCCCAAACCCCTTGGAAATACAGATCATACATGGCAACCGAGATGACAACGGATTTGCTGGTCGATAAAAATACGGATGAAACCAGCTCTCGGCTGAAAATGATAAAAAGCAATGTCCATCCGGCAATGATGCCGGGTCTCAAAAGTGGCACTGTAATGGTTTTAATCGTGTGCAGCCAGGTTGAACCGCAAACCTGGGCACACTCCTCCATACTTTTATCGAGCTGAACCAGTGTCGCCGACGTCGAGCGAATACCATAGGGCATGTAAACCGTTATATAACAAATCAAAAGCAGCCATATGGTGCCGTAAATGTAGGGTACGGAAATCCAGGTCCAGAGTAGTGCCACGGCAAAAATGACGCCCGGGATGGCAATTGGAAACATGGTAATATACTCGAGCAACTTGCGACCGGGCAGCCGGGTGCGATGAAGTATCCAGGCGATACCCCCGGTCAATACGATGGCGATGGTTGCGCCGATGATCGACAAAATGAGGCTGTTCTTTATTGCCAACCGTGTGGGCGGATAGACAAACAGGATATCGGCATAATGTGCAAGGGTATACTTTGCCATGCTCAGTTTCGGAACCAGATACTTAATTAAAGATGTCCACAGCAGAACGCCGATGGGCAAAATGACAGCTACAACGAGATAGAAGAGGCAGTAGAGAAGCATCAACACTTTAAGCTTTGTGCCCAGGATAATTTTACGCGGGCGAAAGCCCCTTCCGGTTACGGTGGTAAACTGGCGTTTGCCTAATATTTTAGTTTGAACATAGACCAGTATTGCGGTAACAGCGAAAAAGAATATTCCCAGAGACGCCGCCAGGGTGTAATGGGGGGGATAACTTGCAACCAAAGTATAGAGCCGGGTGGCGATAACATAAAACTTGCCTCGCAGCCCCAGGATGGCCGGTACCCCAAACTGACTGATTGCCAGGATAAAAACCAAGAGTGATCCCCCTGCAATGGCAGGCAATACCAGGGGAAGTGTTATTTTTACAGCTGTCTTGAATTTAGTGGCCCCCGACATTTGTGAGCTTTCTTCCAGTGTGGCATCCATCGATTTCAACGCTCCGGAAGTAAAAAGAAAAACAAAGGGCACAAAGTATAAGCTCATCGTCCAGATTATTCCCCAAGACGTATAGGCGTTAAAGGGGCCATTTCTGCCCAGAAAGGGGAAGGCGGATGTAAGCATCATGTTCAGGATTCCGACACGGGGGGCGGCCAGCAAAGACCAGCAAATTCCACCCATGAAAGGGCTGAAGTAAAAGGGGATGATCAGCAATTGTTCGATTAAACCACCGAAGGGTAAATTGGTACGGGTGATGATCCAGGCCAGTGAGACACCCCAGATCACGGTAAATGCCGTGGTTAAGATTGCCACCCAGAACGTATTCCAGATCAATTTCCATAAATCGGTAGTTGCGAAAAGCTGCCTGTAATTTTCCAGCGTAAAGGTTCTATCCTTCTCGTAAGGCATCCCTGAGCTGAAGCTCCCGGTTAAAAGAAATAGGGCGGGAACGATAACAAGCCCGGTAGCAATTACAGTGAATACCCCAATCAACAATATTCTGTAATTAATCAGCCTTAAATGATGCATGCATTACGCTCCAACAGAATCACCCTTCCGCTGGCCTGAACAGAAGGGTGATTTACTACTTTTATTTCAATACCTTTTCCCATGACTCTTTGAATCTTTGAAGGCCGGAATTAAACTCATCGATATCGGTTACATAGAATTTTTTAAAAGAATCCTTTGGCGGATTGCCCGTGGCTGCCGGAACATCGGGTCTTCCGGAATAGGCGCCCACCAACTTGACCATCATCATCTGTCCTTCCTTGGATAATGCAAAATCAAAAAAAAGCTTTGCCGCATTGGGATGGGGGGCATTCTTATTGATGGCCATCGGGGCAACACTAATGGGTACACCTTCCTCCGGCCAAATTCCCTGTATCGGTGCTTTCTGAAGTTCGCGATATCGATAAGCGCCGAAACAGTACTGGAGCATGGCCAGTTTAATTTCCCCTCACAACAGGCCGTTCATAATAGAGCCGGTACCACCGAACTCAAGCGGTTTATTCCCGGCAATTTTATCCCAGTAACCGGCACCGTATAGTTTTTTTAGCATATAATACTGAAGGTACTGTGAACCCGAATCAATCCCCTCTACACCCAGTTGCCCCTTCCACTTTGGATCAGCCAGATCCGACCACTTTTTGGGCACATCTTTGGGTGGCAACAGTTCCGTATTGTAGGCCATAATCAGTGCAAACGTCCGGAAAGGTGCCCAATATCCAGGATCTTTGATCTCCTGCGGATATCCGTCGAATACGGGCGAATCGTATTTCAACAACCAGCCCTTTTTTTTCCATTCATCATAGGCAGTCAGAACAGCGACGTGGGAAACATCATACAGGTGCTTATTTGCGGCTGTCTCGAGATTGATGCGTGAATACACTTTTAATGAACCGCTTCTGAAGAATTCACTTGTATCCAGAAATGGATACTTTTTCTTGAATGCATCCAGAAATTTAATAGCCGGATCCGTCGGCATGGACGTGTACCACACGAACTTGCCTTCTTTTTTTGCAGCCTCTATCAGAGCCGCATCAGCAGCAAACGCCGAAGAATACAAACCGACTGCTAAAAAACATATCGCAACGAAAATCGATGAAATAATACTTTTTTTCATTTTACAACCCTCCTTTTTAATTGGAAGATGACGGGTCATTTCTTCCTTAACTTCTTCCCGATTCGTAGTTTTTATCACCCCCCTTCGATTGAAAAAACTAAATCAAGAAAAGTTGAAACGACATCTAAAGACCTAAACGAATCATTCTTTGCTATACGCCGGCCCATTTCAAAATCCCTCAATCCTTAAACCGTGTCAAAGCGAGTTGTTCGAGAGGCACCTCGACCGGCTTGCCGGATATGATGTTTTCAATCAAATGGCCGGTTATCATCGATAATGCGATGCCGTCGCCACCATGCCCGGCCGCCATGATAAAACCCTCGATGGCGTCGACTTTTCCCAATATCGGCAGGCCATCGGATGTATAGGGTCTTAAACCGGCATAGGCCCGGATCATTTTTACATCTGACAGGGAAGGGAAAAAGCGGACAGCGCGACGGACCAGTGTTTTAATTCCGACAATGGAACTGTTCGTATTGTATCCCACAAACTGCTTGGAAGCGCCGATGTAAACATTGCCGCTTTTGCTTTGTGAAATACCGCAGGTCACACCAGCATGCGCCATTTGTTTTACCAGGTCGGGGTTTCTCTTGACAGCGATATAACCGGCCTCGGTTGAAGGAATATGCACAACCGGCGCTACCGGTTCGGTTACGACGATTTCACCCTGCAAGGGCGTGATTGGAATTTTAAGGCCCACCATTTTTCCGATTTCCGGTGCATTGACACCGGCAGCATTCACCAGACAGCCGGTTTCAATACGGCCCTGATGCGTGGTGACGGAACGGACCTGCTTTGAAGATACCGCAATGGATCGGACAGCGGCATTGCGAATAATTCTGGCACCGAATCGTTCAGCTTCTCCAGCCAGTGCATATACAAGGCTCATTGGATTGACCGAAACCCCTATGGGACTATATGTCGATCCCGCGAGAGTATCGGATACAGCTGGTTGCAGCTTTCGGGTTCCATTGAGGTCAAGCAGGCGGATGTCGATTCCGACGCTTTGCTGGTCATCGACAAAGGTCTGCATGTGTTCCAGCTCTGCTTTGCTTTCGATAAGAAGCATTTCTCCGTTTTCTTCACATTCCACAAGACTGCCGGTAGAATCGATGAAATTTTGAAGCAATTCCAAACTGAGCTGCGCAAGGCGCAGGTGAAGACCGGGCTGTTTCGTGCCCAGCCATACTTTACCGGAACAGGCCTTGGAAGTGCCCGAGGTAAGCCCGCCTTTATCCAACAACACCACCTTCAGGCCGGCCCGGCTTAAGTGATAAGCGACCGAAGCACCGATGACGCCGCCGCCGATGACAACGATATCCGCATGAAAAGTTTCCATATTCAAACATCAATGAACGGCATACTTCATTACCTTGTCCCAGACCACTTCCAGTCCCAGCCCCGGCGACTGCTCGACCCATACATGCCCTTTTTTCCCAGCGGCCATTTGCCGGGTTGTTCGCTGTGCAACGACATCATCGCTGAGTGCCTGAGAAGCAGGCCCGGGTCCTTCGTGCTTTCTGCCCATCGTACCGGGTGTCGAGGCAGCGAAATGCCGGCTCGCACATCGCGAAAGCTCCAGCGATGTTCGTCCGCCGACCACCACCGGCAGCCCGGCAGCCGCGGCAATGGCAGCCATGCGTTTGGCAAGCAGCAGGCCGCCGACATTGGCAATTTTAATATTCATCATATCGCAGGCTTTTTCAGATACCAGTTGAATAGCGTCCTGCGGTGTCTTCAAGCTTTCATCGATGTTGATGGGCAGGCCATGCCCGCGGCACGCTTTCAGTGCTTCAATATCGCCCGGCGGAACAGGCTGCTCTACAAACTCGATGTCCATGTCCGCAATTCTTTCGATGAATTCAATGGCTTCATCTTTGGCATAGCCCCCATTAAAATCGGTCCTGACGGTGCAGTTTGCGGGCAGCGTCTTGCGCACCTGACGTACACGCTGCACATCTTCATCAAGCTGCTTTCCGGTAATCTTGACAACGACTCCGTGAAACCCTTCCTGGTGTACATTGGCGGCCGCGGCCGCCATGTATTCGGGTGCCATGGCACTGAGGGTATAGTCCACGGCAATCGGATTCTGGCAGAAACCACCCATCAACCGATATACCGGTTGCTCAAGCGCCTTGCCCACGATGTCCCAAAGGGCCAGATCCACACCGGCGACCACATCCACATTGCCTTCACCGAGTCGAAGTACATGATCCACTATCATTTCAATATCGAAAGGATCGCGATCAATCAGATCGACAGCGATCGTTTCGTTGAGTATTTTCGTCACCGCTGCTGCATCTGCCACGGGCGATCGGAAAAGGGGGGCACTTTCGCCATATCCGACAACTCCGTCATCCGTACTGATCCGGACGATAGCGCTTTCAAAGGCGGTCATTTTTCCCCGGGAGTAAATATATGGAGAATCAAGCGGGACCCTGACATGTACGGCCTCCATTTTTGCTATTCGCATTGATATCCCTCCTTGTTTGGACTTTATTCCTTCAGATTTTCGTGTTCCATGACAACGCTGAGTTCGATCGGCTTTAACGGCGGTCGTATGTTTAGATAACCCGGTGCCGGTGCCTCGGCGATATTTTCCGGTCGGATTATTTCGACGATGGCCGGCGCGCACATTCTGCCCTGGCAGCGGCCCATACCCAACCGGGTTATCCGTTTGATTTCATTGATTTCATTTGCCCCTGCGGCGACAGCCTGCCTGATTTCTCCCAGCGTAATCTCCTCACAGCGGCAAATGACCGTATCGTCGCGGGCCAGCGCAAACAATCCCGCTCTGGGCATCGATATTTCGTCCAGGACCTGACGCAGTCGATTCAACTTTTCTAATTTAGAAAAAGCCGGTTGCTTTCGCTGTCTGGCATCATC
>Ga0126334_10000550_pt1 | contig 11066 bp, 13 predicted proteins | sample InaspJWI49metaG_FD_94491 | JGI IMG/M metagenome (GOLD analysis project Ga0126334, IMG submission 94491) | Marine gutless worms symbiont microbial communities from Oahu, Hawaii - Inanidrilus sp. 2 OAHU.JWI-49 metaG | ecosystem: Host-associated > Annelida > Digestive system > Unclassified...
ACCCTAACAACACTGTCCGCCCATTTCTCTGCTACGAATATTCCTACACCATCGGTCTTTGCCTCATTTCCCATCAAAAACAGCTCATACTTTTTGCCTATAGCACCAAAGAGCCTGCAATCGCTCCTCCACCTAGTTTCTTGCACACACAGAATGTCCATCCGCCTCTCCGCCAGTGCCTCCACAAGCTCACCCAATCGACCTGTCAGTGAGTCCACGTTCCAGGTACCGACCCTAAAGCGTTATCAACAAATGAGTATCATTAATCAATCCACCAAAAATCACTTCAGGATACCATCATCAACGTAATATCTACAACATCTGTGAAAAAATCCAATAACGCAACAGTCAAAGACAATGTAAAAACAATATAATCTTGCTTTCCAATGATCTTATCTGTCTGATAGCAGATCATGTAGCAGTACTAAGGACAAAAGAATGTTTTGTCAGTGGTGGTGCATCTCAATTTCACTGTTTCCATCAAGCATGTATACAACAGCTTGAAATCAGATAAGTATTAAAGTTCCCTCCTAGTCTCTGCTTTTATCCACACCATACACAAACACTGTCAAATATATCAACTGCCTGAGCCACGGTTCTTGCCATGTCTTGTTTGAAGCTGCAATGACTAGGCTACATATCACCTTCTCATCAACATCATCTAAGCCACAGCTGGGACAGGGAAGTGCATCTTTTAAAAATGAGTTGACAAGAAAGGCAACAGTTTCACAATGGCACACTAAAGGCCACCCAGTGCCATCAGTAACTAGACAAACTGTCCTCAATCGAGCACCTAAAATCAAGGCTACACAGCTGACACAAAAATGAAACGATAAATCCTACATCAGGTTACAAAAACACTGTTTTTAAATTAAAAAATCAATGATAGTGAGAATGTATGCTGTCGACTGTTGACAGTCGTGCCAGCAGTCAGTGTGGTTTAGCATACAACAGTGCTGCCACGATGCTATCATCATAATGCCTTAAATCAGCAGCAATATCTCACTCAAATGCTCGCTCCTTATACTCCAGGTTGCAGTCTCCGGTCTCAGGATAAACACTCGCTCTTAGAGCCAGCAGTTTCCACCGTCATTTGCAGCTGAGGTTTCAGTTATGCTGCTATGCAGCACCTTCAATATGGAATAAACCCCCTCTCGAAATTCATAATAGCTCGTCATTTGTCTCCTTTGAAGAAAAACCTTAAGACATATTATTTCTCCTGTGCCTTCTCTTAGACCCATGCCTCACCATCTTTCCCCCTAGTGACTGCCTGCATCTCAGATTTGGCCCTGCGGCTGACCATGCGTGCATTGTAAATGATTTTATTGTATTGTATTCAACGTATTGTATTGTTGCAACTGCTTGGTAACTGTCTGGTTACTGGCCAATATAGATCAACCATAATCAACATCAACATCAGCACTACAGTCATAAGAGTCATAAGAACGTAAGTAAGTAACTGACGGTGGTCTTGGTGAGGAGCAGGCTAAACACTGAGTGTGATCGGCTGCTTGTATCATTCATGCTCGTCGCAGCAGTTGCACGACGTTTGTTGCCGACACTCAGCCATGAGCTTATGTCGTCATATGATGTCACCACGTGTGCAGACAGACCTTCCACATATGGACCAAACCTCGGATGCTCTCGTACTCTCAGCTGCATGCAACACAACCGACAGTAAACAAAGTGTGCGAGTCAATGGGAGGGTCAGGGGGTTGAGCCCCCATGCTACAGTTGATAACACCCTCTGCTCGTGTAATTTCTGGCCTTCCACAGGAGTCTGCAGCCAGACTGGGGATTTCTACAGCTGTGACACGAGATACATGAACGGGTCTCAAACTCAAGTCCTCATCAGTGAAGGTGTCAACCTTAATACTGTGTGGGAGAATAAGCGGCCTGAAGATGTAAAACTACAGAAAAATCGTTAAGCAGACAGGGCCCCGCCCTGGACTCTGCTGGGGGAACTTACAGTACCCTGCCAGACTCCCTTGCAGGTGGGGAGGGGGCTGACTGCCACTCCCCAAAACCCCAATCCCATTATCAGCGATTCAAGCCTCAATCTTCTGCCCTTTGAGCATGCGACAGCAAAACCCTCAAGACCCTCACTGCTCCCTTTTTACAACTCAAACTGTGTGCAGATACAGACAACTATTTTATTGCCATTATGCAGATTAATCTGTGTCAGCTGGCATGACACCCTCTGCCAGCTAACGCTAATTTATCTGCATAACAGCTGTAAAATAGTTGAAAAAAACAAATGGGACATGGCATCCACTGTCCTGTTTTTCTTTATGAGTGTATGTCTGTATGTTGGACTCATTGGTAAGATGCCGTTTGGAGCGTACACTGGATGGGCCCAAGAAACGATGTATTAGACGAAGATCCACAATGATGCCATCTAGCAAATGTGACGGATAAATAGTAGTGGCAGATGCAAACTGGCCTTCTGCCATCATTACTGCAGCCATGTTTTATTACTACAGATATTTACAAATTGCAAGACTGACCAACAAGTCAGCATACAAGTTATGTTAAACGTTAAATACTAAACAAACTTACTGATGACGTTTTGCCGGCAGCTTTGTCTCTCAGAGTCCATGACTGACCAAGCAGGTCATGAATCTTTTCATTGTAGATTTCAAAAAAGCTGATTTCAATGTTCATCTTCACCTGCTCGCATATGGTACAAAACAATCATAAATCTTTTTTTAAATAAATCAACTTTGGTAATTTTCAGGCATTTCTTGGAGACCAGCTTTGCCTTCAGTGTTTGACGCTGTTGGTTGGGCGACAGGAAGGGCATCCGGCCTGTAAAAACTGAGTGGTGGGTTGCTGGCATGGTTACCTGTCTGGAGCAAGGTGCAGACTTCCATATGGCCCAGTTGATGCCACTGCCACTCATTGTCTCTCGCTTCAGTAAAATTCAGACTGGTTTTACCTTTCTGGTACCGGCTAACCCGGGTAGTCCCAGACAAAGAGGGCTATTAAACGGGTGTGTGTGTCTTTCTTGTAGATCAGCAAAGGCTAAAATGCCAATAAAATGGCTGTCTAATTAGGAGCAGGTAAATGTTTTTCAGACAAAAAGTTTCATCGGCTTGGTGTCAACCTGTTAATTAATGACAATGAGCAACCAAATGTCAATGATTACACGTAAGATTTTAGGGTTGTGTTATCTATATCTGAAAAGGCGTGTTGCCACGTGTCGTGTTCTTCTACGGCCTGTGATTGGATGACGGCGAGAAAGAGGTCACACAGCAACTCCAAATCAGCTAACAGATAAGTGGGGCATGGGCTGTTGTATCGTATTTATAGCAACCACTGACGTCACAGAGCGTGTCGTCTATAAGCGACATGGGTCATGTTGCGTCTGTACAGAAACAAACTACAGCAAATCAGCGCTCGAAAAACGCCTATATCACATAGCCAGCATTATTTAGCAAGCATAACAAAATCCGCATTTCAGATCAAACTAAGGTTGAACAGCTGCATTCACTCCAATTCACTGCGCCGTGCGGTGGCAGTAATGTGTCGCAGAAAATGGCCGATAAAAAGTACGCTACGTCGCTTTGCAAACCGCGATATTCGTGCGAACAATCGAGAAAGGCGTCGTCATCAACGTCCTCGAGGAAGGAAAGGGAAAGAGGAGGCAGGAAAGGGAGAAGGTGGAGGGTAAGGGCGAGAGGGAGGGGAGAAAGAGAGGGAGGAAAGTGAAAGCGGCACGAAGGGTTGAAAGAAGTGTAAGGAGCCACAGTAAGGGGGTTTGTAGATGGTAGCCATGAATGGGGGTGGGATGGGAGTAGTGACTGTGGAACAGCAGCGGTAGAGGAAAGTGGCGTATCAAACTCAAGCCGTCACAGCTTGTAATAATTAACTAACAAAATGGGTGTTCTATTACACCACATGATATATCAGTTTAAACTATACACATTTTTCTCCTGCACGCATGTGACACAGCATGGTATACAACAAGGCTGTAAGCATATATTACCCGTGCACCACTGCTGCTGCTGCTTTGTGAAATGAGTTCATTACAGAAGCGTGGAATGATGCCAGGATCATCTTCTGGTCCAACCATACTGCAACAGCATAACAACACTGACCAGTGGTATTCACTACAGCATTAACAGAAATCAGAGGCTTCAGTTACTCAGATGTCCAACAGGCTAAAAGCCCACTGACACACACACACACGTTTAACGGCCCTTTGTCCGAGACTACTCGGGTGAGTCGGTACCAGAAAGGTAAAACCAATCTGGATTTTACTGAAGCAAGAGACAGTGAGTGGATGCCCTTCCTGTCGCCCAACCAACAGCATCAAAGCACTGAAGGCACTGAAAGCCCACTGAATACAACACAATTAACTAATCAAGTAACTGGAGACAATATATAACGAACTGACAAAAAAGTGAATCAACACGGACATAAAACAGTAATTCAATTGTCTTATAACTGTGACTTCAATAATACTAAACACAATGTAATTTAACTGCATCATGCAAAATTCAGCTAACAAATGTATTCACTCCAGTTAGGTCTAAGAAGACCAGCTAAAATATCACAGTCACATTATAAGAACATAACAGTCACACCACCAAAACCATACAAACAACATTTAAGATTCATAAAACTGTGTATGTTACACAAAAATACAATTAATGTAAACAACGTACTGAATACTAAATATCTATCTACTACAGACTGATAACTTTCCTTCAGTGCTTTGACGCTGTTGGCTGGGTGGCAGGAAGGGCATCCGGTCTGTAAAAACTGAGTTGTGGGGTGCTGGCGTGGTTATCTGTCTGCAGCAAGGTGCAGACTTGCATATGGCTCAGCTGATGCCACTGTCACTCACTGTCTCTTGCTTCAGTGAAATCCAGACTGGTTTTGCCTTTCTGGTACCGGCTCACCCGGGTATTCCCGGAAAAAGGGCCGTTAAACGGGTGCGTGTGTGTGTGTGTGTACAGACTGATAATCAAAAAAAATATGAAATTTAATATAATAAACAGATGTTCTTAGTTATGGCCGTATGACAAGAATATTAGTTATTGTTACTAGAACAACAAGAAAATTAACCTGTAGCTCTTTCCACTTCCGGTTTGCCCATAAGCAAGAAGGCAAGCATTATAGCCTTCCAGTACTTTGGAGAGAAGAGGCAGACCAACAGCTTGATACACACTACTCTGACAGGAATAGTGAGAATCTGACTTATCAAATGACCAGAATGAATAGTCGTAGGTAAATCTCTGTGCATCTCCTTTATCAGTAGAAACCACAGTCTCATTTCCGGTCATTGAAACCACATTTTTTATCTCTGTATCTGCCAGCTCTCTGTCAACACAGCGTAGTACACAGTCAGTTCATAACTTCATATCCATATTGACACTGGTTGTGACTAGCTAACAGTGAGTGCTTTCTTTAAAGCTTTTGGTTGGGCAGCAGGAAGGGCAGTAAAATCCAGATTGGTTTTACCTTTCTGGTACTGGCTCAACTGGGTAGTCCCGGAAAAAGGGCCGTTAAATGGGTGTATGTCTGACTAGCTAACAGCTATGCAGTATCATCTCTCTTATCCAGTTCAGTCTGATTGGCAGACATTCCCCTAATTACATCAGCATTTCCCACTGTTGTGCTAGGTGCTATCAATAAAAACTTTGCTCCAATAAAATCCATCAGTTCTTAAGTGGGGGTGCTGGTTAACAGGTCAACATGTACAACAGCCGTACAGTAGTGTGTGCACAGTAAACAGTACATCCAAGCAGTTCTTCCTCTGTAAAATACTTGTTGCTTGAAATACACACTAGCTACTGCCATCAATTAATTACTCACTCTGCCTTTGTGGATGTTGCAATCTGGCAAATGGGATCTCTGTTTACAAGTCGCACAGAAGAAATTGATGCTAAAAGAAATGCAGTGTAACTCTATGCACTAGGCCCCTACCCCATTTGAGCAACCATATGTACAGACACAGAAATCAAAAGTATCAAAGCAATTCTGACTCATACTTTTTGTGAAACTACAAATGGGTTTTGGCAACAATCCAACCCAGTTCTTCTGCTTTAAAGCCTACTGCCTTATACACAGCACCATGGCTGATCTCAGTAAAAAACACACTATTACTTTCAGATTTCACTTAATTCGCCTTCTTTTCTAGAGATACTCCAGACTGTGCTGGGAGTGGGACCACAGAAAAAAACGCAAGGAATGATTGCTTATTGTACTAAGCTATTAATTCCAGACTTTCAAGGACAAAAAAACTAACAAGCATTAATCCAAGCCTCAGCATTACTACTGTTACCAATTTACTATAGATATGCCACTGCAACACAGTCTTAAACAATTACACATGTTGTTGTAAAGGCAGCAACACCTAACAGGAGTTTGTTTGTACAAAGAAAGTATGACGGCGAAGTATGACGGCATGAACCCATCATAGCTAAGCAGACACACACACACATACACCCGTTTAACGGCCCTTTTTCCGGGACTACCCGGGCGAGCCGGTACCAGAAAGGTAACACCAATCTGGATTTTTGTGAAGCAAGAGACAGTGAGTGGCAGTGGCATCTGCTGGGCCATATGCAAGTCTGCACCTCACTCCAGACAGATAACCATGCCAGCACCCCACTACTTAGTTTTTTACAGGCCGGATGCCCTTCCTGTCGCCCAACCAACAGCGTAAAAGCACTGAAGGCAGATTACCCTAAAAATCTTTCAGTAGGTGATGCAAGCATGAAATTTGGTATGAAACATCCTTAGGCACTATTTTATCAAAAAAGCACGTTAGCCACCTAAAATCTAGAAATGGCCACCATTTTTTTCAAGATGGCGGCCATACAGTATTCTTGAATTGGAAAAACTGAAGGTGCAACTGAAAATCGCACATTTAACGTGTAAAAATGCATACAAATGGACATTTTTTAGCCTCTCTGGACCTCGTGACAACCACCTTGCAAAGCAATTTAATGATCACAATTACATGAGCATAGTGCAGTGCAGGGCAGGCTCAGCTGGAAGCATTTGCACCTGCCAAGACACTCAGTTTTACATCCACACTTTGTCAATTGTTGGCAGCTTTCAGCAATTGGTGGCAATTTTGTCCAAATACTCATCCACATATCACAATTTTTCTTCCAGCCCCAATCGCCAGGACTTTATTTTCCATATTGCAGATCGTGGCTTGACCCCAGATACATTCTGCTTGATAAACCGCATGCTTTGTATGCTCAATCAGTGCTCCGCGGGTTGGAGGATTAGACTCATAGGACCTCTGCTTCCGAGCAGAGAAATTGAGTCTTGCATCATCAATACTTGCAGTCGGACTTGACCTATCATATATCATAATCACAAACATTTCCAATACAGTCTGATCGTGTTCGCTTATCACTGGTGGATACTTGCTAAGCTTTGAGAACACATCTGTAACATCGGGACAAACATCCCATGTCTGCCATGCAGTTTTCTTTCCCTTACCTCGAAAGGCAGAGACAACATCACATCCCGTAAACGCATGGAAGAACAACAAACCGTCCGATTTCTCAGTGCCGATTTCTTTATGGATATCGTTGACTGGAATCCATCTTAAACTCTTTCCTTGACCAAACTCTATCCAAAGTGTTTGTAGTCCTATGTTGATAAGAACAGGCAAGACATTCACGCCGATAACCAAAACATCTGTGTCATTAGCTTTAATCATGATGGATTTTCTTCCTTCTGCTGCAGCATGTCTGGCATGTACAAAAAGTCGCGTATCTGCTTCCTCGTGATTACATTTTGACAGACCTTCAAGATTTACTGGCCTGTTGCAAACAACACTGTCTTCTCTTGTAACATAAACAGGATTTGTTGTGCAAAGTTCAATCACTTTCATAACTAGAAAACTTTCGTAACTAGAAAGTTGAACAGTTCTGTTTTGTTCGTATTATCTCCATGAAATTCTGTCAGTTTTTTGGAATGTTACCTTTTTCTGATACCCTTCGCCTTGCTCCAAACCCTCGTTTTGTCCTCGTCTCAGCCTTTAAACTGCTTGATTTGTAGACATCAAACACCAGATCAATTCTAGAATATTTTGAGCACTAGGACTGAACTTTTGAAACAAACTCCAGAGTAGCATACTCTTCAAAGGTCATGGAAATCTTTGGATGTATCAATGTACATATATTGACCTTTTATAATTTAGAAACTGACAATATTTAAGGCTGAGGGTTTACCACCTTTTACCACCTTAAATTACCTAAAGCACATTGAGATATGGGATACAACTAGGTTCATGGTAAATTTACCCCTACTCCTAGCCTGATCGTTCATCCAACATTTAAGTCCCGTGCGAGCTGTACACCATCCGGGTAACAATTGCCCCATTACCCTTAGCTTGGCTCTCCTGGGCTGGCACATCCTGTCTATTCAGGTGCGGCTACCTTACTAATTCTACTTTACTACTTTTATAAATGTATAATAAATAGTAGGGGCTCATAAGGTAGCATTTGGGACACTTTACATTACAAAAATAGTAAAGCTAATGTTGGACCCATGCTGAGTTTCACAGCAGTGACGTCACCAGAGTGCCCTGGTTGTGCTTCGACTGCCACTCTTTTGAACAAATATCTCTTGAAGATTAAAACAGTACAAAGTACTCCTTCAATAATGAATAAGCAGTGTTTTAGTCAATTAAGAACAAAAGCGCAAAACACATTATTGGATACTGAACACTACACTATATTTTTGGGTGCCATTTTGAAAAAAATGGCCGGGCATTTCATAACGTAACTATTTACAAATGTCTTTCATCATGTTTGGAAGACAAAATAAGCATGAATTCCGAAAATATATAACACAGATCAGTTTTAACAAATAATCGAGGAAGGAATATGCAATATTTTGGTGTAGGCCGCTGCCATCTTGAAAAATGGCCGCCATATTGATTTTTTCGGGTGGCTAACGTGCTTTATTTATTCAAATATGTTTGGACAATATATGTAGCAAGTTTGTGCTTGCATCACCAACTGAAAGATTTTTCCATATATACACTTAATCTGCTGGGCTATCAGTAAGGGCTACTGCTGTGCATTTTCTTCAGTGCTTTGACATTCATGGTTAGGTGGGACGAAAGATGTTTGGCCCATAAAACCTCATTCAACAAATATAATCATCAGGAACAGCAGAGAATGAAGAATCACCTGACCCAGGTTCACTAGATAATGGTCAGTAAACTGCAATAGCAGCAGCAGTGCAAGTATTATTGTCACACACAGTTCTCACTGCTTCCCAATCACTAATGCACAACACTGTCAACAGTTTTGTAAGCCACCTGCTTGGATGAGACAAATACTAACCGTGCCACAAATGGTCGAACACGAACGGCAACTATGACTGAACTGTTCAGTGATTCCGCATCTAAATCTTCCTGTTGCACACCCACTTCACCATCAGTCCTCTTTAACTTCAACTGCGCCTTTGGTGTCTCAAATGCCACTGAGTTGAAGCAATCCGGTGTGCGAAATTCTGTTGCGCTCCTCCTTGCTCCAATTGACGATGGTGGTGTTATATCAGTAACAGACACTTCGGTCCTGCGACGTAAGGAATTCAAATGCAACGAAGATGAAGACATTGTTTTTGCAGCAGGATCTGCGTGTGGCTGCCGAGAATGTAATGGCGTTGTCGAAAGATGCATCACGCTATCAGCAGCTTTATCAAGAAGCTTCAGTCAGGCATTATCCAACCAAGCTAAAACATCAAACAATGCAGGTTAATGTAAGGGAAGAAACTAGCTGGAACAAGTAGTTATCAGCTATGATATGTCACACACAGCTGCATTCTCCCATACTCACTCACTGCTAATAGGGCTACAGAGTAGCAGGTAGTTTCTTTCTGTCATACACAACTTATTCTACTTACGTGGCGAGTTCTGCATCTGTGAGGAAAAAGCACAAGTGAATGGGGTGCATGAAACGATCAACTATTTTGTAAGTAACTTTGCCAAATGTTCACCAATTTTAAAAATTCTTTCACCAGCAGACTGAGGGGAAGATTTTAGTTTTAGATCTTCAACAGAATTCAGGAAAAACTGCAGAAAACGTACTGAAATTAATTATTTTGTTGATTAAAAGTGGTTTTGTCGAAAGGAAATGTGTTATATCTGCGTGATATGGTAAAGGGTTAGGGTTAGTTTAGGGATAAGGTTAGGGTGAGTGTTTTGGTTAGGGTTAGTTTAGGGTTTAGAGATAGGGTTAGGGTTAGAGTTAAGGTTAGGGTAAGTTTTAGATTTGCCACTTTCGTGCATTCTGTATGGCCTCCTGTGTCCCTTAGGGTTAGGGTTAGTTTAGGGTTAGTGTTAGAGTTAAGGTCAGGGTCAGTTTTAGACTCGCCACTTTCATGTATTCTGTATGGCCTCCTGTACCCCATTTTCCTTATGCCAAACCCCAAAAATTTTACCGTCCCTTTTTAACTTACCTTTATTATGTATAATTTTCGTTGAAGATCTAGAAGTAAATTTTTACCAGACTGAATAACAAATTCATAGTAAAGCAACACATCACACTTTAAATGCTTAGTTATACTACCCTGTGATTTGTCATTAATCACAACACATTATTCAGATTGTTTCACGGTTTCACGTGGGCCCCATTTAACGCAATAGTACCTATAGAAAGTATGGAACAGACGAACCAACATTATCAGTAAATAACACAAACTACAAGCATAAAAGAATAAAATCCTAAAATTAGGCAAATAATATGACAAAAATCAATTTCGCCGCCATCACAAACCGGAAGTTGTTTTACGAATGCAAAAACTAATCACCGGAATACCAGAACGTATTATGACGTGAATTCAGTGATAACACAGCATTATCAAAGCTATTTAATAGATTTCACATTCCACTCATCCACTGTGCATTTATTGCATATTCTGCAACATTGATCAAGTACTTAACCTATCGTATCTTCTCCATGTTTCTGGTATCCTTTCCATTGAAATGAGGACTGTGGAGCCCATCAGTCTCGCGGCGTCACGCATAAGAACGCTGCTAATTCTAGTAGTTGTCATCTATACGGTTCATGTCCTACTTTAAA
>Ga0126334_10000552_pt1 | contig 11038 bp, 8 predicted proteins | sample InaspJWI49metaG_FD_94491 | JGI IMG/M metagenome (GOLD analysis project Ga0126334, IMG submission 94491) | Marine gutless worms symbiont microbial communities from Oahu, Hawaii - Inanidrilus sp. 2 OAHU.JWI-49 metaG | ecosystem: Host-associated > Annelida > Digestive system > Unclassified | place...
CAACGCGAAAGAATTGACATGTTCATTATTGCTCGAAAGCACATAACTCCTCGTAGGATGTTGTATCGCGCTCGAATCGTACTCGAATCGTGCTCGTATCGCAATTGTAATAGGCCCATTAGCTGCTCCCGTCGTGATGCGAGCGTTTCGACGCCGGCAATGGCAAGTGACGATGAGTAGTCGACGTCAGGAAAGACAATTCTCGTCGCCCTCCTCTGTAGCAACTCGAGCGCCTTTGTCTGTGCAGCAGTGAGGCTCGATGGCCCTACTCTGCGCCCGGACGGACGGCTGTGGTATAGAAGCACAGTAGGTCGTCTGGTTCAGCGCCCGATCGTTTAAGCTGCTTCAGGAAGTAGAGACGCGATGAGATTTGAGACGTAATTGCGTCGACATGATACGTCCACTTCAGGTCGTTCGCGACGTGCACTCCCAGCAGCTTAAATGTTCCACAGTTCTGCCACTCAGTGTGACAGACTGCGGCAAGTCTTTGTGAATTGGGGCGATCAGCATTTCTCTTGTTTTTTTCGGCCATTCGCGATCATGTCAGCCTCAGTCGCCTGCTATACGAGTTCGTCAACGACTGACTGCATGCTGCTGGCCTCCGACTTGCTTAATATCTCGGTCATCGTCGTGTCGTCGACAAACTTGTGAGTCAGGCAACCCGGCTGCAAGGAGTCAATCAGGATGACAAATGTCAATGGTCCCAGGTCGTTATCGACCTTGCGGCATGCCAGCCGACAGCTGCAGCCAATCGGTTAGGATATCTCCGAGCTTCACACGCTGGCGTTCGTGTGACAGGAAAGAGCAGATCCACCGGACAGTGACGTCAGGCAGTCCCAGTGCCATCAGCTTGGATACGAGAACGTTGTAGTCGACGTGATCAAAGGCCTTGGCAAAGTCTACACAGACAGTGCGCACTGACTTGCCTTTGTCAACGGCAATTTAATTGCTGGAGGGGGTTCTTGTCGTACTTTAGCAAGATTGGATTTCACTTTCTGTTGCAGCTTCTAAAATTTTCCTGCACTTTGCAGCCGACTATATATAGCACAATTTGCCCGGTATCATGTGCGTAACAAGGCGTATTGTCATTCCATCCTTGATAAAATATTAACCTCTGGACTGGGTCGTCCCAGGATGCTGCAGACCCCCTCTGGCTACGGCGTGCGCGGATCACTCCATTCAGTCGGTTTCCGCCTGGCGTCAGCGTCAGCGGCGCCTGTTCATTGTGATCAGCTCGCCGTAGCGACGCTGCAGCCACCGCTTCACAATAGAACGAAGGAAGGCGGCGAAGCGACAGAGACAGAACACTGACGCAGCAATACGGCGTTAAGTCGACCGCTGCAGTCCACCGGCGACCGTGACCGGATATTCCCCCTCCAGAACACTTGCCACCCCCAGAAAAAAAACTAGCATCCCGGACATTTGCTTCCGATTAGGGTTACGGCGTAGAATTGTAGGGTTAAACGGAACTGAACTGGCCTCGATTTCTGAATTCTGTTCTGTTCTTTAGCCGTCCTCGATCCGAGGGTTGGCCACATCATGACGGATTTTCTCCATTTATCTCTGTCCTTTGTCATTCTGACTGACTCTTCCACGAGGAGTCCTGTCCACTTCTTGATGTTGTCCATCCAGGCCGTGCGTGGTCTTCCTCGCCTGCGTGCACCTGGCATTGTTCCTTGCATTATCTCGTTCTCCAGGCGACTCCCTTGTTTCCTCATGGTGTGACCATAATATGCTAGCTTCCTTGCTTTGACGGTGTCTAACAGTTCCCTCTTTACTCCAGCTTTGTCAAGAACCCATTCATTTGTTTTCTCCTTGCTGTCCACGAAACCGGCAGAACCTTTCTCAGTCCTTTCATCACAAAGGCGTCAAGACATGTTTCTTCATTTTGAAGATCGTCGTGAGCTGCATGCAGTTCGCGAACTGCAGTTCAGTTCAATTTATGTGCAATGAACGAGCGGTTATGGGGTAAATGTCCCATACATTCGTTGGTGGCGACTGCGGCATGGACAATCGGCGCGGTCGACAACAGATTGCTGTCGACGTCGTCGCGGCTCGCATGCATCGTCACAACGTCGTCGCCAGCAGTCGCTCGCTCGCTCGCTCTCGCTCTCTGTATAGTCGTCTAGTGCCGCAGCGGCGATTGCGCAGATGCCGAACCGACGCCAGAATCTCGACAACAACACGCCGTGGGTGGTCCAATTTATCCGACCCGCGTGTCAGCGAAACGACTGCGTAACACAGTGTAGTAAATAGTTAACAACAACAACAACAACAACAACGGTAAAACAAGTCGCTGCAGTACTGACAGCGAAACGTCGCATCGCTGCTGTCACCTACCGAATAACAATGGCTCACGAGTCACGCCCACGCCGGATATTCGCTATCCTTACAATGGGTCGGCAAATGCCCCACCCAAAATGCCTCCTTCTCTGGGCGGGGCATCCGAGCCCTTACCTAATATACAGGGTGGGCCAAAAAACGGGGCCACAGACTCATGACCATAATTCCGTCAAATCTTAACCGATTAAAAAATTTTTCACTCGGAGATTCCTTGATAAATTTGCAGTTAAATGGATTATATATATCCCACCGCACCTTGCATACGTTGCTACACTACCTTGTGAAACATTAATGTCAGTAAAACAAGCCATTACCGACAAATTACAAGGTAGTGTAGCCACATAGTTAAGGTGTGGTCGGGTTGTTAATAATCAAATTAAGAAAGGTTCATTGCTGAGTTTGTGAGTGAAAAAAAATTAAAATCGGTGAATATCTGTCAAAGTTACAAGCAAGAACGTGATTGTCTCGTGCACTACGTCCGCTTGGCCAACACACTGCTAAAAGACGGAGAAATTGCACGAAACAATCACGTTCTTGCTTGTAACTTTGCCAAATATTCAACGATTTTAATTTTTTTCACTCACAGACTCAGCAATAAATATTTCTTAATTTAATTATTGACAACCCCACCATACCTTAAACATATAGCTACACTGCCTTGCAATTTGTCGTTAATGGCTTGTTTTGCTGATATCAATGTTTCACAAGGTAGTGTAGCAACGTGTGCAAGCTGCGGTGGGATTTTTAATATCCTTTTAACTGCAAAAATAACTAAGGAAACTGAAAATATCTCAAATCGGTTAAGATTTGACAGAATTATAGTCATGAGTCTGTGGCCCTGTTTTTTGGCCCACCCTGTGTGGTTTATTCGTCCCACCCGAGTGCAACCCAAAGGGCACCTAGATCGGTTCGTCCGTTTCTGTAGGGCTCACGCTTGTGACTAACGGGTAGATCGACATACAGGCCACGTTACATCTCTAACAGTAAGCCGCATCTAACAATTAACAATAGCTAACAACAACAACAGAAAGACATCTTGGTTTTCTTGGCACGAACGAACAAAATTTATATACAAATTTAGGGAGCCCACATTCTGAAAACAATTTTTCTGGTTTTTCGGACATTTTCTTCCATCGCTGTCCATCGATAGACCGATATACCGATAGAATGGCATCGTTTAATAGCAAATAATGAAAGAGGGAGGAACGGGGTATCCAAGTCCGTATGCAAATTCGACGCTAAAACGATGAACAACTCAATGCATCTTCGTCGCTACTTTGAAAGATTTCACGCCTCGTCGCAATTAACAATATCCTCAGCTAATGCCTCAGTGAAAAAAATGCAGCACAGAACCACTGACAAGCAGTGTAAACCGAGAAGACACTGTAATTGGACTCGTTTTACACAATTAGTCGTCGAAAATAATGAGATACTTCACAGTTCTATGCAACACGGACGAGGTTGTTGCTAATGTAATAAGAAACATAGTTACCGCAAACAGATCGACTGGAAATGAGGACACGAAAACGATAGTATTTCGCTAATAAAAAGAACGCGGCAATATTATTAAATAAAAACGCTGCAAAGTAGAGACTGATAATGCAGACCGATAAAATATGAAGTAGGCCCCTAATACCTGGCCAATTTTCGACGCTCTTTGGTGATACACAAAGAATTTCATCGATCATGTTCGTGATTATTCGCCATATTGATAGAAAAACGAGGATACGAGAAAAATAGCAAACCAAAAAGGAATTTAAATAAACTTAACTAAAAACGAAACACAAACAACTGTAAATACTCCCATCATTTCTCGAAGCACGCCTTTCCAAATGTGACTTCGAATACAGTCACGCAGCCGTTGACATGATTCAAATTGACACAGGGCGTCGCGCGGTCCCTCTGCGACAGGCGGGGCCTCGTGTGGAAGGAAGATAGGGACCCGTTGATTACGCTAAATATTGCAAGAACATCGCGCCCAGTTTCAACTGCATGTGGCAACAGACTGCAGGTTAGTTTACAGCCCATAAGCTGAACTGAATTGCAACAAGTCGACCCAATTATACGACGCGTTCATTGGTCATGTGCGTCAACGTCACGACTTGATTGGCTGCAGCGAAACTAGGACGGTTGGTGCTCAGTTAGTTCGTGCGATGTGAACACTGCCATTGCAATACACGTGTTCAGAACTTGTTCAGTTCAGTTCATGTGCTGTGAACGAACCTTGAGAGAGCAGTCGGTCGGAGAAAGGAGGATGGTATGAGTAGGTAATTCGGCGCTAAATTATTGATTTTCTACGAGACGGCGAAGGCGACAGTGCCACTTGCGATCACTCGGCCGCAGTAACCCAACGACTCGGCATAGAGTCTACTGCATGTGCTGCCGAACCAAGATACGTGTGATGTCATCGGTCGTGATATGCCGGACACCTACACTGTGTAACGTCCATCTGTATTTTAATGATAAATAGTTCGTTAAAAAGTCGGTCGTTTTTAACGATTTTTGGTATTCAAAAATTCTGAAGAAATTTGACGTGTGTCTGCGGCAGACATTACAGTGTGGCCAGTGGCCACACTACCTTGTGAAATCAAAAAAGCCATTTTCGACAATAAATCGTCTTTGGTATTCATAGCTGCCAATGAACCACGTTCTAAAGGCAAAAAATTGGTTTATTTTTCATCGATGAGCAATGGCTACTTATGCACAGAGAGACATGGACTAGCAACAGCAAGGCTGCGCCATGGATCACAGTTGCACATCCATTAATAATTGTTTGCGTCTGGAAACCGCTCATAAAACGTCTAGTGACCTCAACCTTAGGTCTCGAAAGTCAAGACGTTTAGTCATACCTGCAACGGGAATGTCTAGACTATGCCCAGTGACATTTTTAAATCTCACTCTTTAATTTTTTAATGTTTAAATTTTTAAATCTCTCATTTTAAATCTCCCTTTCTAAACTTCAGACGTTTCGTCCACTGGTGTATGTCCGCTAAATGTTGTTTTAACATACGAAATTGCCAGTTTCTCACACCTAATAATTTTTCCGAATTTTTCAGGCAGGCAAAACACCAAGCCTGTTGGACTGGAAACAGCAAGACATGAGATAAAAAAAAACTAACATCTGCAAGAAAACCTAAAAGAGAATTCTAAAATCTAGCTAACCACTCGTATACACGGGCACTAAACACGCCTGTGGAAAACATTCAAACGCAACGTTTAGTGTAACTAGACTACTCCTGAACTACACGCAACTTGTATATCCTTACAGCATCAAAAGAGATGAGCATAGGGACGGCTGCCGCTAGCCGTCCACATGTAACGACTAACGAGTCTGCGGGTTAGTTTACGAACAACCGCAGTCCCTTTATACCCAGTAGGACCATTATCACGCCCGACAACAAATACAGTACAGTACTGCAAAATCCGTGTTTTCTAAAAACCATACCTTAACCAGTAAATATTTTATTTACATTGTGATGTACGCCGTAAATGTAAATGGCCAAAATCAAAATCGCCACAAGGCGCCTAAAAGCTGAAATGCAGACAGACGTAATGCGTCCAGCTAAAGAAAAGGCCCCAGGGGGCTATAGCGGCGTGATATAGGCCTACTCGTATGACGTTAATTATCACAGGGTTGGCAGAACGACTTATTCCATCGTCGTCTTGAGACCGGCTTAGCCATAGGGCTGCCTCCGCCGCCAGATTATGGCATTCCTATCGACGTCATATTCCCGTTTTATATGTGCTCTGGCCGCGGACGATCAATCTAAACTCCGGAACTGCCAGGGTCGCGTGATCAGTTCCATTCACGCACACCAGCGCGATCCACAGCAGTGTGGCGAGGAAGGTGATTGGGCCGATAACAGGTGGCAGGTGGCTAATTACTTCGTGACAACGGCGACACCTGAGACAACTGACTCACTGCCGTACATCGCGTGAAACAAAACACGATATGATACGACACGATGCGATACAGTATACAGGGTGGGTCAAAAAAGTAAGCTGTTAATTTTAAGCGAATATGTCAATAAAACTGAGAAGATATGAGGAATGTGAACAAATATGAACAGCTACAGAGAAAATGAAGTATTGTCTGATATTTGCACGTGAAATATTTTACGTCACAATTGTTTTATGTTTAAATATTCTATGACTGAAAGCAATCAATGAAATTACTGCTAAGCAAACACGAACTAGCTTATGTAAACATGACGTCATGAAGGTGTGTAGCACACAATATTTAACCTAAATAGAATTAGTGTTGCCAACTTTCAACTCCTGGATCGTTCACAAAATTATAGAATAATTAACGTTAGGCTATTGTCTAGCCTTTGAAATATCTATCACAGATGAAATATCTACTACACTACAACAGCTTGTTTTTTTAACCCACATTGATATTTGCTGAGGCTTAAAAAGTGACTTTTGTCAGTTTAATGGAGCGCACGGAACCATCTAAAAACCAGAAAAAGTATCGGAAAAACTCAAAAGCCTTCACTAAAAAGTAGTTAATAACCGTCTCTAGGAAATAGTAAAACTCTGTTGCAATCGGTGCTGTAAATGGTATTTTAATCTGTTTTCTCATTATTTTAGATACTATTCTTAGTAGTTTTGTTTTTTATTTAAAAAAAACTTTTACGTCACATGGGTCTCAGTGGCTGAAATAAAAACTTTAAATAAATAACTTCAAACGTATTCGCGTATTGCGTTTATACCGTTTATACCACAGTATGCGGTAGGCGTCATAAAATGGTCGAGTGCCCGTTTGTTCGTCTGTCTGTCCCGTCGATCGACAGCAGCAGCGGCGGTGCGGGGAGCATACATCAATCGACATCTGATAGCTACTGCTACTGCGCGACATTGCGGCCCGCATAAATTTTTGTCCGATCGCAAGGAGGTCCAACCTAGTTGTTTTAAAGACTTCACTTTAACAAAACATGTAAATGATTCAGCATACGATACGGAGAGCCACATGACTTCTCATACAAACGATTGTGAAATGTGAATGTCACTAGGTCAACATTACAACGTCTGCTATCGGCCGATATGTCATCATCACTAATGTCCGTCGCATGCGCCTTACCACCGCGCATTTCTAGTTGCCGCCGCTCACGCCTGGAACAGTCTGCCTCAGTACGTCACCTCGGCATCCTCTCTGCCAGTCTTCAGAGCTCTCTGAAGACCTACCTCTTCTCACTGTATTTTCTGTGATCGGAAAATATCGGCGAAATGGCTTAGGTCATTTTTTAGATAATTTTATTCATTCATTCACCAGAAGGAGAGACTGCAAAGGTAAAGTGTACGAGGAGTGTATAGGCGGAGTACTCATCTGCCTTCCTTAAGCGGTTAGCCCGTATGGAGACACGATACGATACGATACGATACGATACGAGATGCTATATTAATGTGCGCTAAAAAGCCGATGTGAGTCAGCTTAATCTACCGTACGGAACCAACAACTAAAAAGCGGAAAACATAAACGATAAACGACTGAAGTCTGTGACGTATGGTCAGCGCAACGCCAGACGTTACCTTCCCAGCCGCAGGGCATCACCGCCCCTTGACCGGTACCAAATGATACTGCTTGCTGACATAGGCACATGAGTGCGAACAGCTTGCTCAAGGGTCGCACTCAAGACTGTGATAGACGTATTTTTAAAACAAATAGGCCTACAGTGTAAATGAATGTTTGTTTACTTCAGGTGCTATATTGCTGAATGCACGACGCGAACCATTAGCGATCACGTGATTTCAGGTAATCTAATTAATTAGTGCCAATCCAGGTGACTGACTCACCTACGACGCTGAGCGACGCCAGCTTCCAGACGTCTTCGTGTGCAGTCGTCGTGCAGCTGCGTCTGTTGCGTGAACTTCGCCGCGAGTAAGGGTCAGCCACGTACGCCGCCAGCGGTATCTAAACACAATCAACGCTATATTAGTCTAGTCACTTTACCAGGAAATGCTGACCAACCTCACAAGCTGCAAAAAGAAAAGCCCGCATTGCCGATCGCGTTAGCGGGCAAGATACTGCAATCGGTCGTGTCCGCCCGTTCATTTGTTTTCACTCTAGCTCTTAAACCAATTGACTTTTTACCTTGATGTTTTTGCATGACTATGTGTCACGACCATCCACAGCTTGCCGAGAGTTGAAAGTCAAGGTTATGGTTATTGTTAATAATCAAAATAAGCAACCACTCATTTACTCTATCATCACTGTGCATTCATCGAACGCAAAGACAATAGTAGATAACAGACTTCGACCTCGGCGCGCAATTTGTTGCAGTTGTATACGACGACAAAGTCAAACAGCGTGGCGACTCCTGGCGAACACACTGAAAATTTGTGACCTTTTGCTGCAGCACAGCGCCTACGTCGACACTGACAAAGCTACGCTACGTCATTCAGAAAACCGGAAGCACACCACCTCCCCAATACGTCCATATGTTATTTTTTGAATAATGCGGTAAAAATAAGTCGATTTAAATAATTTTTGGTACATGAAATCCTAAAAAAAATTCACATCGATGTTTTTGACCTTGCCCACCACACCTAAAAATGTCACCACTGTACCTTGTGAAACGCAGAATTCGTGCTGCGCGGGCCCTCTGGCTTTTGACAGAGCTTAAAATGCCCCCCCCCGATGTTATGGTCATGTTCACAGCTTCATGCAGTGCTTCTACACAGAGGCTACTTCTTTCTTTGTTTAAAGTGTACAGATAACATTCGTTCATTACCTTCGTTGAAGTGGTTAATACTAGAGTGAACCATTACGCAAGGACCTACAGGTTCTAGCTGTGGCATTTAGAGTCGCAGATCCTGTAAAGCATTCGTGGCAAGATTTCAGCGAAAGGCAAGGTGTAGTATATAGGCCTACCACAGCCAGTATAACGATGACTGGATAGAAACACGCAAGAGGACAGCAACACGTGCTTAAACGCCGAGTCGACGTAAGCGACACTTTCACTGAGTTGAGTTCGTAGCAGCCACTCTCAGACACCTCTCACAGACATATCGTCATGTCTACCTGCTGCCTCCACGCGTAGTCATCCAGAGGGCACTTTCTGCTATTATTTACCGCCATACCTCAATACGTGTGACTATTAGACATATAACGTAAGCGCGTACAGTGCGCGTATGCGTATACGTTGCGGTCAAGCGCAGTCGCTCGCCTTTAGCTCAAGTTTGACAGTATTAAGTACCGAAAATTTGCCGCGGCGCGTCACGGTCGGTCATGCCAGCAGTTGCCGAGCGTTTGTCTAATGAAACAGGTAAGAAGAAGAATCGTAGCACGATTCACGCTGCTATGATGCAGCAGCAGCAGCAGATGTAGTGAGTCCGAAATCGCACACTTCACACACGTTCACCAGGCGGCGACACGTGCAGGCGCTGCAGTAACCTATCAAGCACACTGATGACGATGGGATTTTTACAGCACAACGCAAAAGTCGCAAAGCTTGCGTCAGTTACGCAACTGCGCAAACGTAGCCTACATGTTATAGTCCGCAGGTGTCTGTCTGTCTTTCTGTCCGTCAGTCCGTCACACTATATCAAGCGTGTGTTCAGTAATTTCAGTTACCTACGTACGCTGACAACGTGGCTGTCATGTTGGAGGCAGTGCCAAAAATGTATCATCCTCAACGGAGGCGAAAAATACACGAACGATATTTCTCGGTAATAATACGTTTCGCGCGTGGTTCAGGCATGTTTCTTCACATGCGTCGTCTACAATTTCAGTAATCGTGCTTTTACGACTGGACTACTGTAACGCCATCCTCGCCGGTCTACCAATGACGACATTGGCACCACTGCAGCACGAATCGCACTTGACACACACGACTCTGTGGCCACGTGATCCCTGCTTTGCGTGAACTACACTGGCTTACAGTCACTGCCACGATCAAGCATCCTCGATGTCCTCGACGCCTATACATAGGGTGACAGTGACGTTATTTTGTTCCATATCTATGCTAGTTGATATTTGCCGCCATCTTGTAGGTAAAAACTCCGAGAAATGTTTGTCACCGTGACAGCGCCTAAATGCGCTTTGTTGGCAAGTCAGTGATCACGTGGACATTTCTTAAACTAACTGATTCAACTTTATTTGAATAACACGATAAATATTTGCCATTTAACTGAACGCATTAGGCCTATATCATGTTATACCCACAAAATGGCGATTGTATCGTGATCATAGACTCCGTGACGTCACTTCACTTTATGTATTGGTTCACAAAGCAGCGGTCGGTCAGGCGCCGAAGTACGCTGTAGATCTACGACAGGGCCTAAACATTTCCGGTCGCATAGATCACTGTCCAGTCTGCAAACGGTGCGTCAACTCATGGCGAGTTTGCCGCTCGCAGACCTTGACTGAAAGTCGGAGAACATGCGACATTTCAGACGACTCATTCACGTCGTTCACGTTTTGTAATTTGCCAGTCTTTTAAGGTGAGGTTTTCTGCACCACTGTGCACCAGTAGACGAAATTTCAACCAACGTAGTACATCGCGCGGTCCCTCTACAACAGCTGAGCTCTGGATACTTCGTGGAGTTGTTAGTAGATGTAATAGGGGCCTTCTGCCGCGTGGGAACAGGGGCAGAGTACGAAACGTCCCGGAGGACGATCGGTAGGGACGATTCATACCCCGTCCTGGGACGATCCGAACCCTAACCCTAAGTCACGCTATAGTGCAGCCTA
>Ga0126334_10000553_pt1 | contig 11036 bp, 7 predicted proteins | sample InaspJWI49metaG_FD_94491 | JGI IMG/M metagenome (GOLD analysis project Ga0126334, IMG submission 94491) | Marine gutless worms symbiont microbial communities from Oahu, Hawaii - Inanidrilus sp. 2 OAHU.JWI-49 metaG | ecosystem: Host-associated > Annelida > Digestive system > Unclassified | place...
CATTTACGAGAGTCCGACGTGCGGACGCAGAGACTTTGACACACAGCGCGGCGGCGGCGGCGGCGCGGCGGACAGTCTGCAGTACTTCGAGATAGAATCAGAACGTCGACCAAACGGACAGGAGTCGCTCTGATCGGCAACAACTAGGGATCGAATGTTACTACTGTAAATCTGTAGAAAACTAGGAAGGTCGTTCAATAATTTCAAGAATAATTTCCACAGAAATGCACCAGTAAAGGACACTGTTATGACCACGGTTGTTCCGAGTGTGTGAAACGAAAACAAAAAAAGTCTCTGTTCAGCTACCCATGTACGTTGACAACGTGACACTGCCCGCATTTGCCCGCCGCTGCTGCAGCAATCGATCGATATATCCTGCCCGCCGAGCCCACAGCAGCAAACCTGCAACAGCGGGTTTGCTTCTGTGCAGGTTTGCTGCTGTGGGCACATACTGGGCAGACAGAGGACACCGTGCCATTTCATAAACCCTGCTCGGCATACTATGCGGGCAGTGACAATAAACGTTAAACGCATTTTTCGAAACACGTTTTAAAACTCGTCCAGAGAATTAAAAAGCGTTAAGGGGCATTTCCCTCGAACGTTCGGACGGTATGATTATGACAGATGTGCTGGTTATCAGCGTTTTCACTGAGTAAAATAACGCTCCCAACGTTCTTCAACATGTAGATGTCTAAAGCCCAGGTCAGACAAAACTCTGATGGTGATATGAATGAACTACGCTGTACAGAAAATGGATGATTTCTCTTACTGTGTTGTGTTTATTGCTTTTAACTTAACAATATTATAAACCATGTGTGAACGATATACACTGTAATTACAGCAGTCGAAACAGAAATTTCAAACTTGCCTCTTGGAAGTTCTGAATGATCTACACTTTTAAATCCGAGTGCGAATAAGGAAATTTTGCTGTTGCAGTTTCGGCCACATTAAGAGAAGTCTAGGCCTATACACTGCGTTCTAACAAAAACAAGCCCTTAATTTTTGGCCATAGCTTACGCAAATTTAGACCGATTAAAAAAATTCTTTTACCAACAGATTCCCAAGAAGACTCAATGTAGCTCTGAAAAAACTTCCACCTCACGTTCACAATATACGTTGCTACACTACTGTCGGAAATTTGAGACAAATATTCGGAGTACGCTGTACTTCACTTTCCAGGAGGATATGGGGCCCCGGCACATCGAGCACGAGTAGACCGTAGATCTGCTGAAGCAAACGACGCCAAAACTTTATTCTGCCCTCTCTGTGGCCGTCCAACAGCCCGAATGTAAACCCCCGTCGTTTATGCAATATGCGGGATTCTGCAAGATCGCGTTTACAAGAAACAGATCAAGGACGTGGAAGAACTGCGGCAGCGCGTAGAGAAGGAGTGGAACGGACTTGATCAGCGAGTTATTGACACTGCAATCAGGGAATGGCACAAGATACTTCAAGCCTGCATTGCAGCTGACGGAGAACATTTCAAACATGCACTCTTAACATTAGGGCTATGCACATTTGCTGAAATGCAGCTGATTGACATTGGCGGAAGAACTGATAAAGTCGTTCATTGCATAAACTGTAATTCAGAATTGCGAACTTCACAAGGCAGTGTAGCAACGTAAAGAATGTCAGGTGGAATTTTCTGTCACACTTACATAGGGAGTTTTCTTGGGAATTTTTCATCATAAGAATTTTGAAAACCGAATCAGTCGACAATAGCACAAGTTCTGACCAAAAATCAAAGGGATTGTATTTTATTGGAGCACTCTGTATAGCACAAAATCAGCATATTACAACTTGTATAATAACCATCCCAGAAACATGCTATAATCTTGTTTGCATCGTATGTTTTGACGAACTGCTTTTAGGAATTCAGTCTTAGAGTAACTGAGACTTAACAGGTCTGCTGAAGAGCATTTTGTTGAGTAAGTTTAAGTTGATTCAGCAAAAGAAGAAGAGTTTGGCGACAAGAAGAGAGTTTAGAGAACAGTAATGAACACGACGGGTGGCTCGGTAGCCGAGTGGCTAGCGTGCTAGACTCAGGCGCAGAAGGGCCTGGGTTCAAATCGCAGCCGCGACGCTGTCGTGTAACAGTCTTAGGCAAACTGTTAACACCCATCGTGCCTCTTCACCAATAAAGCAGCGAAATTGGTAGCAGCCTACCGCCGGGTTTATGACTCACGTCTCCTGCAGGCTGACTGCTAAGAACCGGATCAGCTCCGGAATCCTACGCTCGGTATCTGAGTATGAGCAACAGATCCTTGGGAAACTGCATGAGTTATGCAAGTCGTCGTCGTTAGCGCGAAGTCGGCTTGGAGCGTAGCGTCGCCCTTGAGTGACCTTGTCCGACAGCTTGTCTCCAGAGAATGTTGTCGCGGCGGAGCTGATCGGTCCACTCGGCAAGCAGACGATCGGGTCGACGTTTCCGAGTTGGATCTGGACGTCGGCCGTCTGAAAGCTCGACTTGGCATAGCTGGGCTTCTTGTCCCGGAGTGTTGACTGTGGTAGTGTTGCCACATGACAGAATATGGCATTTCGACCCTCGTAGCCCGGTCTAACAAAAGTGGTAGACCTGTGCACCAGGAGACTACAGTGTTCAGGACGAAATCGTGCCACCTGATTCCGAGGATCCTTCGCTAAAATTTTATGTGAAAGGATTCGATGGCTTTCATGTCACTGGCGAGCAAGGTTTATGCTTCGGGTGCGTACAGTCTGGATGGAGAGATGTTTGGTGTTCTAGATGTTATCGAGTGACGACATAGTTGAGGATGCAAATCACATAACAACACGAATTAGTTTTCAGACCGCTGGATTAGCGTTCGGCAGCACCGGTCTGTGTTCTTATCGTGTTAGAGGTGTTGATGGCAGTTGTGCAAAGCATTTAACTGCAGAATCTTATATGGTCATTTACGCTGGTAACAGTCATGCTCATTCATTATTGGTTTTCCATCACCCACTCTTTCATTCCAGAACCTTCTTTTCTGCAAATCCTTCCCACTGCAGCCTTTTCTTTCTTCTTCAGGACTGACCACATGATTGCCCAGACTTTTACTGTTACTTCTGAGCATATCCGTTTTTACTTTTTCTGTTTTACACTTTTTAGTTGTTTCCGTGCGGTAGATTGAGCTGACTCATGTCGGCTTTCGAGCGCACGTTAAAATAGCATCTCATATCGTATGCAAGGCTGATTACACACGTGATTTCTGGCCTGCAGTATCCATCAGATGTTTGGACGCTACCGAGATAGGTGAAACTCTCAATAAGGTCTATAGAGTTACCGTCCAGCATGACGTTCAAGAGGTCAAATCAAGTATCCGAACATATATGGACAGTAGTTTGGTTTTTGGCCAGAAAACGCGGATGCCGAACGCTGATGCAAGGACAAGAGTTCATTATGACCTTTAGTGCAGAATTCACGAAATGACAAGAATATTATGAAGCTGCTGACAACAGTCATGGCCGTTGAACCAAGATAAGAGGCAAAGGTGACAATAAGGTGACAAAAAAGTAGAAAGCAATGACTAGTTTCAGTTTCTAAAAATCATTATCAGGCCAAAAAACTTGTTGTAATGCCACAATATGCACACCAGTCCAATATCTATCGGTGTAAGTTGTCACTGACAGACATGGCATCCGTGCATTCTAACGTAACGATAGCCAACTGTCATATCTCTAAAGTTCCAGTTAATAAACACGCTGTGCATACTGCACTACCAAACAAAAAATATCGACATGACGAGAGTGTAATTTTTTCCCAATATTGATGCAGAGTACATCGGTGTCAAAAAATTTTAAACAGCAGGAAAGAATACCCAACATATGTAACAGCATGAAACTACTTGTATATTTATTAACAGTAAAGTAAGATAATGTAACAAAATATCTAAACCAATGCTTTAACAATAATTTTTCATCAACAGAACCACAAATGCATGCAAATGCAGGGAACTTCTGCATGAACTGTGTATTTTCTACATTTAGCATAAAACAGTTATTAGTGCTATTTCTCACCGAACAATGTTACCCAAGAACACAAAAAATTATAAATCAAATACTGTCACCAGTGTCATCAAAACACGGAAAAATTACACCCTTTTTTGAAGCATCCAACTAATGCTGCTTAAGCATATAAATTTCAGACGCCATACACTGGCATTCTTTTCTAGCCTGAGCTGGCACAAAAAGTTACCAATAACCACTAGAGATGATGTGTACAGATCCCTTGTGTCAATATCCCTTCATAGGAATACTGCTGCTCAATATTTATAGTCACTGAATGTATTTTAACTGACAGCCTTATCACAAATTTTCATAGTAAATTCAAACACTCCTGTCCTGTCACATGAACACTCTTACTTTAAGTCTAATAAAATGAACACAAAAACAACACTAGTTGGTATGTTCCAGTAATGGACAATTAAAATATTTTAGTTAAACTAAAACTAAATTTTAACTGAAAACTTGAAGTTAGTATGTTACAAAATAGTCAACTAAACTACTGTTGAACACAGATCACAGGAACATCAGTTTAGCCATTATCTCATGAGCCACGCAGCATCTTCGTACTGCAAGCACTCGCACTCGAGAAGCTTCACTGGACAGACAGTGTGGACTCGTAATGATGGCGCTTGAGACACTGTAGTAAAGTGAACATTGTCACTCCCCTCCGCAGTCCACATCTGTGTAATGATGACTGTGCAAAAGATATGATGTACTTTACAGGTGACTGTACATTTCAGTTAGGGTTTTTAGTTTTCTCATCTTTTCCTTAACTGTTTGCAAAGAAAATTCCAATACAATAAATACATTTAGGTTAATTATAACTAATTATTTGTAGTTAAACTTTTAGTTAGTAATCTTTTAAATTTAGTTCAACTAGTGGTCTAACTAAAATAGTTGGATAGCTACTAGCTTTTGTGGGTTTGCCCATCACTGCACATCACTACTTACGAATTAATCAATTACCCTGTCATCAGTCAGTCAATTAAAAACATAAAACTAAAATTAACTAAACATAACAGTAACACAAATAAAGTTAACAGCAGGTGACTTCATCTTTCACTTAAACATTAGTCTGAAGGTTCATCTCGACCCCACAACCAATGCTTACTTGGACTTTTGTTCTCAGCTGAGTTTAAAACACAGTTTTAAACCAAGATGATAAGCCGAGTTTAAAATGAATTAACTGACAGTTGGCATCTGTGATAACGAGATTGCAGATACTATTTTTAAAATGAAATTTGGCATTAACTTTGGCTTGAACTAAAAACAAAACTGTAATGTTACTTGATTTTGCATATTAGTCACCCAGTGTATGCCATACTACAATACTATGAACATAGTAAATCAGTGGTTCTCAACTAGCAGTATCAATACCCTTTCAGGATAGCGACAAAACATACACACATAAGACTCATCTGTGAATAAACAAACCAAGCTTCTAGCCGCATAAGGTGATTGACTGGGTATGCTTGCAGGTGCGAAAGGGACAGTGAAGTTGTGGGCACTTTGCCTGGGGTCACCACTGAAAAGCATAGAACTGCTCACAGCAAAAGTAAACTGAAAGATTCCTCTTATGCCTATTACTTGAGATGCAAACAAAGAAGACATTTCAATTGTCATTCTGAGAAATGGACTGTCACCTGAATGCAACCACACTGTTAACTAATGATCACGTTAGTGGGCAAGGTACTGCAATCGGTCATGTCCGTCTGTTTCTTTCCACTCCAGCACACAAATCAATAAATCAACTGACCTTTGACTGTTTTTGTACGTGTATGGGTCATGACCATAGCTCGCCAGAGACAGAAAGTGGAGGTCACAGATAATGGGTTAGGGTTAGCAAGGATGGTAATACATGCAGTTTCTCTAATTTCCTTTACTGTCAACCCTGCTACTCAATCTGTTAAGACGTTGGCTCGATGGACGTAGGCTCACCATGGTGCGAAGTCGCTGCAGAGGCGACCGTCGTATTTTCCGCAGCATGCGGCCCGACTTGCGCAGCTCACGCTTCATGCTGCTTCTGTTCTCGTCGAACAGCAACTGCCGAACCTCTCTCTGTAGCCGCTTCACTCTCTGCTCAACCACCAATGAACGAGTCTGTGGCCACTGTTCAGCGGCAGTGATGGCATCTTCTTCGAACCCAATCTTTTCTTCGCCAGTCAACTCCGACGATACATCATCCTGCAGAATGCTATCACGATGCACAAGAGATTCACTGATTTCGTCTTTTGCTACCGATTCCACGATGCTGCTGTTGTCATCATCAGCTGGTGCATGGATGGCTGCTTCATGTGTCACACACGGTGTTCCCACGGCAGAAGAAATGCAGTTTAACATTTCATCAACCGCTGTCAGTTTGTCGACCTCACATTCCACTTGTCTGACTGTTCCATCTGCAGCTATGTTAGCTGTTTCTTCTGCCCAGAAATTCTCCAATTCTACAGCAGTATGAGACTCAATATGCCAGTCTGGCTTGGCAACAGCCACTACTTCAGCATCTGAGTTGACATCAGTAACATCAGTATTAGAGGCCGACAGCAGATTATTCGACTTGACAATGCAATTATCAGCTGGCAAGCAGGATATATCCACAGACTGCTTTGCCAGTTCTTCATCAAAAACTGTATCGTTCACATTAGAATTTTCTTGCGCTTGCTGAAAGTACTCCTCACAGCTGACAACTTCCTCACTACAATTGTATTTTGTTAATGAAGGCTTCGATGTATTGTACATGACATAATACAACTTCAACGGTTTAGTCTGCAAATACAACAAAACAGCAGGGTCGTTGACAATTAAAAACTTAACTGACTGAATGAATGACTAATTTAATCAAATACTTCTACTTGCCACCTGGTTGATTAACGTTTAGTTTCACAAATACATGTGGCCAACATAGAAAAAGCATGGAATAAAAATCAACCAGTAATTTTCAGATTTTAGCATAACATATCTTTGATCAGTTAGGCCAAGTATAAGTGGAAAATGGATTGATTAAAAGTCTGCCTATAATAAAAGTGTATATAAACAACTAATAACTAGGAAACCACAAAGTTTAGAGGTTTACAAATTATATACTTTTTGTCTAACAAAATGTCCACACTGATATTATTATCACATCTAAATCTGTGAACATTAAATGCATCTAAGCAAAACTTAATGCACACATACATTGCACACTCACAGCAGGTCATTCTGGGAATTCTGTCTACAAGGCAATAGATCAAATAACATTTTGACTGAAAGACACAGTAAAAATACCCGTCGCCAAGTATAGATGTTTGCAATGTCCCACAATGTGTATAGCTCTTGTAGAATTACATTAGAGTGAAATATACCAACCTGCATACACAATGACGTAGGAGGTGACTACGAGGAAAACATCACAACTGACACTGCAAGTTTAAATGCAAATACCAAAGAACAAAACAACCAAGTACCTCAAAGAACCTGGGCCTCTGACCAACTTGGGCAAAATGCCTTAAGACTCAAGCAACAACACAGAAAACATTTCAGCAACCAAACAAACTGACTGAAGAATATTGTACTGACGTGACCTGAATGTGTCTGCTTACTAATTGGATTCATGACATTACAGCCACATTCAAAATAATCACAAAGCCATGCCTACACTGTGAGTCAAAAATACAAGACACCAAACTCTTGCCCATAACTTCACCAAATATTAACCGATTTTCAAACTTTTTCACTGACGGACATGGTAGTAAATTTAAACAAAATCATGTTTAAACATTCCACCACGCCTTAAACGTGTCGCTACACTACCTTGTGAAATATGAATGTCAGAAAAATGGCGTCAATCTGAAATATGTATTGTAATTAATGATACATCACAATGTAGTATAGCCAAGCATTTAAGGAATGATGAGCTACTTTACTATACATTCATCATTCAATCTGCTAGTGAAAGAATTTTTAAAATTGGTGAACAGCTGGTGAAGTTACAGGCAAAATGGTTGAATGTTTCATGCGCCCTGTTCGTATTGCACTTTAGTCCTCAAACATGATGATCTCACCAGATGAGTTGAATAACTTGTGTATTATGGACAGAAACTGTTACTAATCGTTGTTATGTTAATAGGCAGATTAATGTGAGTTTATTATAAACAAATATCAAACTGCTGTAGACCAGTTTTGACTTAATAACTGACAGACAGACACCATCAGTGATTGACCAACTCCTCATTAAGTACGGCATTTTGCTGCAACAGCTTTTCTTTGTTGAGGCAGTTGTGTACAGTGGGTCATGGGATTTGTTATATGGCCGATATAAACAACTTTTTGTTAGTGAATTAAACTATTATGCTTATTTCTCCATATATTTCTTTCAAAACAGTGTTTGAGTGGCTAAGTCTTGCATAACAGTTTGCTTCACTTACTCCTCAAGAATTGGGATTTTTTGAACACAGATATTTCACAAGGTAGTGTAGCCACACGTATAGGGTGTGGTGGGGTATTCAAATTGTGCCTTCAGTGCTTTGACGCTGTTGGTTGGGTGGCAGGAAGGGCATCCAGCCTGTAAAAACTGAGCGGTCGGGAGCTGGCATGGTTGTCTGTCTGGAGAGAGATGCAGCCTTGCATATGGCCAAGCTGACGCAACTGCCACTCACTGTCTCTTGCTTCCGTAAAATCCAGATTGGGTTTTACCTTTCTGGTACCGGCCCACCCGGGTAGTCCCGGACAAAGCGCCGTTAAACGGGTGTGTGTGTGTGTGGTATTCAAATACAACTTTGTTACAAATTTCCTACTGAGTCTAACAGTGAAAGAATTCTGAGAATCGGTTAATATTTGGTGAAGTTATTATGGGCAAGAGTTTGATGTCTTATTTTTTGACTCACAGTGTCCTCCATATAAACAATGCAGCCAGGAAAAAAAACTGAGGCAAAATCAAATTAGCAAATAATCAGTTTCATTGAAGTACACATACGGAAAAATGGCCAGCTGTAAAGAAATACAGCATAAAAGCAGAGCCAAAAAAACATGTACTACTTGTATCTGAACTGACATTCTGTTTGTACATAATGGACAATAAATAAAAATTACTAAAACAATAACATTCTTGATTGCCACCACCTAAAAGTCGTCATTACTACTATTCCATACAGCGAGAAAAAAGTTTATAAGTATGAGTAAACAAATGAAATCCTCTGGCATAATCTTAACACAGGTAAAAAGTTTTACATACTTCGATGTTCCATGGAAGATCAAATTTACACCTCAAGAACCGTTTCAGATGACCAACAGTCATCCTTGCAGGACAGAATAAATATCGACGGTCATTAGCCTACATAAGACACCAGCGAACAAGACTAATCTTAATCTGCTGAACTTACTTAATTTTATAACAAGACATGCAGATGGTTACGATGGTAAAGCAGATGGTGTAACACCAATGAGAATAATTGTTCTCCTTAATCAAATGATTTAGTTTCTGTCAGCAAAGGCATGCAGGTAGTAAAACTCTGCCCAACAAAAATCTTCTAGTTCTTAAAGAGATCCTAGCTAACACAAGCTGGCCTGTCTGATGACTGTAAAATGGCTGTGTGTGTGCAAATAATACATAACAGTCTAAAAACAAAATGGTTTGGGCAAATCTGCATGTTCACTTCCGATGCAAAGCAAATAAACAATGGTCACTCACCAATTGTCTTTAATGTGTAGCACATATTTCACTAAGCTTGGTACAGCATAGTATACACAAGTAAAATAACAGTAAAGTTTAAATGTAAACCTGCAGGACAAGATTGTTCTGACATTAAAATGTAAAACTATGTTAGCATATTCCACAACTTTAACCAAAATAACACTAAAATGCAAATATATGTAATCACCTTTATCATTTTTAAAATTACAGTTTTGGACAAAGTTGCTGAAAAACAAGCATATATTTTACCAGCATGTCTATAATTATCTAATTAAAGTTACAGTAATGTAAACAGGTCCATATTAACACACTAACCACGTGTATAAATGACTTGATTATGCTTTCATGATGAATCACTGACTTTGATAACGGCGGAAGCCTGAGTTGCACAAAACATACAAATAATATTGTGCATCATAATGAGGCAAAGAAAAGGGACAGAGACGAGAAAACGAGGAAAATGGAGAACCTGCTCAGTTGACATGGTCAGACTGGACGTCATTGTCGACATAAAACAGTAAAGTAACGAAACGGCTAAAAGATTATCACCATTACCACAAGTGCATGAAACAATGAAGTCGTTTTGTATCATCTTGCGACATAAGTAAACACTCACCTTATTATACATCTCACTCAAAAAATGGATTCCATTTCACCTTCTACTACAGTTCTGTGGGTCAAAACAAACAAAAGTTAACAGAACACAGTGTACACTAGTTAGTAACCTGATTTTAATTAGCATGTTAAAACGACATACATTCCTGGCAAACACAAGATTCAGCATCAGACACAGCTTGTCTACTGCAGTCAGCTGCCGTACCTGTCACAAAGCTTCAAACAAATGCTGATGCAGTCACATCTGTTGAGCTGTGAAGATTCTCGACAGTCAACTGACAAATTAACTCGATCTTCTGCTGCACTTGGCAGTGTGCTATTACCTAACAACAATCACAGACAGGCAGATAACGGTTCAGTTCAGTTAAATACGCTCTTAAAATGCTAGGTTTTAGAAGTGGGTTTTAAGCCACAATGAAACAGTCTTGGGACATAGAGGGTGAATGCAGATGTTCCGGGAACTGTTCCAAATGACTGGAGCTGCAATATTAAAACTTTGTTTGCAGAGCAAATGACAAAGCACAAGAAATTCTGCACATTGTTACAGCATCGTACAGTTGTATGCACAGATGCGGGTGGCTCGGTAGCTGAGTGCTTAGCATGCTGGATTGAGGTGCAGAAGGGCCTGGGTTCAAATCATAGCCGTGATGCTGTCGGGTAACAGTCTTAGGCAAACTGTTCACACCCATCGTGCCTCTGTTCACCAAGCAGCAAAACTGGTAGCAACCCTCTTAAGGGTTGCGGGGGTAAC
>Ga0126334_10000554_pt1 | contig 11028 bp, 5 predicted proteins | sample InaspJWI49metaG_FD_94491 | JGI IMG/M metagenome (GOLD analysis project Ga0126334, IMG submission 94491) | Marine gutless worms symbiont microbial communities from Oahu, Hawaii - Inanidrilus sp. 2 OAHU.JWI-49 metaG | ecosystem: Host-associated > Annelida > Digestive system > Unclassified | place...
CTGAGTGGTGGGGTGCTGGCGTGGTTATCTGTCTGCAGTGAGGTGCAGACTTGCATATGGCCCAGCTGATGCCACTGCCACTCACTGTCTCTTGCTTCAGTAAAATCCAGATTGGTTTTACCTTTCTGGTACCGGCTGATCCAGGTAGTCCCGGACAAAGGGCTGTTAAACGGGGGTGTATGTTACTTTGGGTGGCTCGGTAGCCGAGTGGTTAGCATGCTGGACTCAGGCACAGAACGGCCTGGGTTCAAATCGCAGCCGCGACGCTGTTGGGTAACAATCTTAGGCAAACTGTTCACACCCATAGTGCCTCTGTTCACCAAGCAGCGAAATTGGTAGCAGCCCTCTTAAGGGTTGCGAGGGTAACTGCAGGCCTGGCGAAAAGTAATGACAACCTACCGCCTAGTTTGACTCACGTCACCTGCAGGCTGACTGCCAAGAACCGGGATCAGCTCCAGAACCCTACGCTCGATAATCGAGTATGGGCTACCTTTTTTTATTTACTTAGCATATTAAAGGTTCTTGACTTCAGTGCTTTGACGCTGTTGGTTGGGTGGCAGGAAGGGCATCCGGCCTGTAAAAAAACTGAGTGGTGGGGTGCTGTTGTGGTTATCTGTCTGGAGCGAGGTGCAGACTTGCGTATGGCCCAGCTGATGTCACTGCCACTCACTGTCTCTTGCTGCAGTAAAATCCAGATTAGTTTTACCTTTCTGGTACCAGCTTACCTGGGTAGTCCCGGACAAAGGGCAGTTAAACAGGTGTGTACTTAGCATATTAAAGTAAACGGGGGCATCAGGGATATGCTGGACTTTTTCTTGCTGGTCGTTGATTTTCGTAATTTGTAATTTCTCCATACTACCTGCTTTACTGCAGGTGCTGGCTAACACAGGTTTACCTATATAATGGCCATAAAATGGTTATTGTTATTCACATCATGTTGTCTACAGCACTTTATTAAAGAAAATCTCATATGGTCACACTTGAGGACTTTTGGAAATTTAAAACTAGAAATATTTTTGTTGGAGGTAACATGCTTCTATTTGTAATTTATGTATAGGTTATTTGCCTCTATTTTGTTGGTACACGAGCCAGTCTAGTTAAGGGCACTAAGGGCATTCACTATCCGAAAATGTCACATCAGTCGTCTCAGAAATTCAACCATTGAACACACTCGGTTGGCAGTTGACTGTTAAACTAGTTTGTGTTTCTTCCGAAGTTGCTCGTTATTTATAAGGAGCTGATAAGAATGTGTTGTTGTTATGTGAAAAATTTCTGTTTTTGTAGGGTTGGCCTTGTGGAGTCAAAGATTAGAATTTTGGTCGGTAATTTGGAGAAGATTCCACAGATTCGATTGGCACGTGCTAATCCAACCATGTTTCCAGTTGACACGGACAGGTATGGAAAAAATTGATACATCTGAATGCGTCCCAGTAAGGATGTGTTATTCATTTTTCTTATTTGGATGATTTTGACAGTCAGGTACTATAATCTCTGTACTTATTGCTTAGTGTTATTAGTTAGTCTCACAGTCACACATTCTCCACTGTCTGTTACCTGCACAGCGTGATGACTCGTTGACTGGCCGATTGCGATCAAGAAACATGTATCCAACAGTATGCACTCGGACCAACCATTTCAAAAACTCATTTATGCTATACGCTTTAGCCAATTATCAATAACATTTGCAGTGTTTGACATGTTTGTATGTATTTTTTATGTGTTTGCTTGTGCATGTTGACTTAATCCAGCCTTTGGCTGCCAGAAATAATGAACGTTGTTTGTTTGTAGATCTTTTTGTTTGTATATTAGTTTGTCTCACTAAGCTGACTGATGATGTGACAGTGAGAAATGTGTGAGTCGATGGTTTATCGGTCTGAGCTTCATCAAACAGCAGCACGGAATGCGGGTCGACTTGACGTTCGAGATTCGCAATTTTTGCGACTTGGGTGTGTACACAGTCTGCTAACTTGAGTTGCTGCTTCAGTAAATTTGTCTCGGGTGTGTACAGTTAAATTTTTTCCCAGATTGCAGAGTTATTACCAAAGATGTGAGTGCAGTGTTATACTTTGTGTGTCAGATTGATAGTAGACGGTAATGGAACAAAGTGAAGCTAAGCCAAGAGCTTATCTCACGTGCTTTTTAGGCAGTCTGTGCATGGATAATGCTATTTGTAAGCCCAGCTGTTAGTGGCCATTACATGAGACCGTTATTGCCTTTTTTGGTGCAGTGTTCAACTTGAAAACAGACGCACAAGTATTGTGACCCCTCAATCGACTTGCCAAATTACATTACACTACAATGCCTTTGGTAGAATCAGCGATTTCTCTGTTATCACTGTGACGTCTCTCTCGTAGCACCTCCGTGAAGGAAATGCAAAACAAAAGAACGATGTTTCCAGGATTATCGTTCAGCATAGACATGCAGTATTCTGACGGGTTTGTGTAATGTACAGTGTATCGCCAGGCAGCAGCACGGTGCAAAGAGGGCATGACAGTCGAGGTGCAGTACATTCGCAGGTCTGTTCATTATTGCAGTTCCCCAGCTTTAACATCCTTTTTTTCAGTTGAACTGTGCGTCCAATTCCCCTAGTTCTTTTCTTCCACTTGCTGTAGAAAAGAACCTTCGGGAATAAGTGGGTGTTTAAACCTGAATGCCAAGCCAACAGTTAACTTCTGACGGGAACTCAAAATACTGACTCCAAACAGGCAAAACCCTTTTTTTATCTACTTGACCCCAAGTTAGTTATCAACTTTCTGATTCTTTGATGTCTATACCGTTTTACATTTTTGTATGAAATGTGTGTGTGTGTGTAAACGGGTGTGTGTGTATAACAAGATAGTTTTTAGATCTTGCAAGTTGTCTTTCTGTTTCTGTCTTTTTGTGCCTTCATTCCATTTTTGGTGTTTCGATTAAGCAGTGTAGTTTTCTTGAAATGATTAATAATCTTTGTGTTTAACGTTGTCATTTTTGTGTTATAGTACATTGTACAAATGGCAGTATGCTTTCCTCATTTTCTCTAGGTCAACTCAGCATTGTATCCTTCTGGGGTCACTAAATCACTTTGCTGCGGTAAAGGCGGGAATGTCAACTCTGCCAGGTGGCAGGTAACACTGTGTGATCCCATATGGCATGTGAGTTCCCTTAGCGGTGTGGCAACTTTGCGAAGTGCTATATTCGTGTTACTGTTACATGCTTACTTATTTTAGTGAAATAATTGGTTAGAAGGAATCTGGCTAGAATTACCACAGCACACGTTGATCCCTTACACTGCAGTGTGCTTGTCATTAAAGGCTACATCTTTCTTACCTGTGTGAAGCAGAGAGTTTGTCATGTTATCTTTCTGCCTGTCAGCAAAGTTCTGATAAAGTTGTGTGTGGATTTTTCGATAAATTTTCTCCGAAGTTCAGGCAACAGATAATTTGATTATGTAGTGGCCATTGGAGAATTACTATCGTTGTTAACATTGTCTGACGTTGTGCCTTCAGTGCTTTGATGCTGTTGGTAGGGCGGCAGGAAGGGCATCCGGCCTATAAAAAAACTTGAGTGGTGGGGTGCTGGCATGGTTATCTGTCTGAAGCGAGGTGCAGACTTGCATATGGCCCAGCTGATGCCACTGCCACTCACAGTCTCTTGCTTCAATAAAATCCAGACTGGTTTTACCTTTCTGCTACTGGCTTACCCATGTAGTCCTGGAAAAGGGCCATTAAACGTGTGTGTGTGTGTGTGTGTGTGCGTGCGTGCGTGCGTGCATGCGTGTGTGTGTATGTTGTCTACATATTATGAGTTTTTGGTATTGTGGTTTGTATTACTGATATGCTGTGTGTAGAAGTGGACTGAAGGAACTTGTGCCCAATCACTTTCTGTACAGCAAGCACACCAAAGATCGACACAAGTCAAAGGTGCGTTATCTTTGTGTCTTCTTCCTTGTCTCTGTATTTGACTAGCATGAGTTGTGATCTGTATGTGGCACTGATATTGAAGTAAGGAAATGTGCCAAAAAACCTGTTGAGGCTAGAGCCAGTCAGTTTAGTGGTTAAGAAAAGCAGAATGAGATGGTTTGGACATTCTGAAAGTAAAGTTTATGCAGATTAGGTGAAGTGTTCCCTGATGATGGAGGCAGATGTATATTATCTGTTAGCATAGAAGACTTTGTTTTGTGTTTTGTGTTGTTTAATTTTGTTGTCTTTGATTTTGTTTTTTTTTCAGTACCATGCCTGGTAGATAGATTTTGTTTTTTTCAGTACTATGCCTGGTAGATTGGCTGGGATTGACGTCCCCAAAATGGCGCATTGATTTTGTGTCAGGTGGGACGTGAAACCGTAATTTAATCAATGAGTTGTTGTGAGTAGGGGAGTGATGAAGCGATGGCATCAAACGATGCGAGTTTGGGTGACACGTCCGAACCGTCGTCAAGTCATTCCGACTGCTCGAGTCACGATGCTTCCGACAGTCTTTCCAGCACAGCCGAATCCTCATCGTCCGGCCTTCCAGAGCCATCATGGTCCTCGGGCTGCGGCGATTCCACATCCTGTCCCGATAGACGAACATCCGCTGGATTTGCGAGTTATGCGAATGCTTCCTGCTTCATTGAGCATCCAGCTGTGATGGTATGCAAGCTCAAAAAATGCATGCTGTGAAGTTCATGAGTCACTAGAATTCCTCACCTATCACTTAATGCTTCTTTTTCTCTCACTTGCTCCATTTTAAATCAAATGTAAAAATACTGGGATAGCAGTCACTATCAGTTTCATATAACAGGCAAATAATGCCAAACAACACACGCACACACACAATTAATTAATTAACAATCATATTAAGATAATATAGTTCCATTCAAGTTAGAAATTAAACAAGGTGACAATACCAACGAACCACTTATTATTGTCACCTTGATTGTTTTCTAACTTGAATGGAACTATATTATCTTATTTGATTGTTTTGTATTATTTGCCTGTTATGTGAAACTAACAGTAACTGCTATCCCGGAATTTTTTTTAAAATTTGGTTTAAAATGGAGCAAGAGAGAGAGAAAGAGAAGCATTAAAGTCATACTTATGTAGCAGGGCTGCTGGTATGGAGGGTTAGCTCGGTGCCTCCCTGTTGATTGCTGTTGCAGTTATTATTGCTTGGAGGTGATTTGTTGGTCAGTCGTTTAACAAAATTGTTGTTTTATTGTTGTTGTAGCCTGAAGATGACTCCTCATTACACAAGAAACGGAAACAGACAACCATAGCCGAAGAGATCAGTTCCAAAAGGTTAAAACAGGCCGGAGTTATGATGTACAAAAGCTAGCTGTTCGCGTGAATACATGCCGTGTTCACTGACTCTTTAAGTTGTGATTCAATCGTTTCAGAGATGTGCATCTGACTGCATTTGCCGGTTGTATTTTATGGTTGAACGAAACATATTTTGGACTGTGTATTTATATTTCTGACTGTCTTCCAAGATGCCGAGACTTTGTGGATTGTTTTGTAAAATTGACTTAGTCATATGCTTTGCTTCTTAATTTCCTAGTGGTGGAATGAACAATATTGAATTCTGTGCTTTTTAGGCCTATTGTCATTTGTTTATATTGAGAGTTACTGCTTCTCAGGTAATGATCACGCTCTCTTTTGTTCGGACTATAAAAAAACTCCAGCGACCAGCTGATTTTACCCAGTATGATACTACATGGAATCTGGACTCAGGCAGTGGCTGACTGACAGATCTGTAGCATGGATATCTTTATGTAAAAAAGGTAAAGGTAGCCCATACTCGATTACTGAGCGTATGGTTCCAGAGCGGATCCCGGTTCTTGGCAGTCAGCCTGCAGGTGATGTGAGTCATAAACTCGGCGGTAGGCTGCCATTACTTTCCGCCAGGCCTGCAGTTACCCCTGCAACCCTTAAGACGGCTGCTGCCAATTTTTCTGCTTGGTGAACATAGGCACACTGGGTGTGAACAGTTTGCCTAAGACTGTTACCCGACAGCGTCGCAACTGCGATTTGAACCCAGTCCCTTCTGCGCCTGACTCCAGCATGCTAACCACTCGGCTACCGAGCCACCCATCTTTTTGTAACAACCCTGAACATTACATGGGTACATTTATATTAAATTGACTGGTATCATACTGCATCACAAACTTAGTTTATTGGGGCTGAAGCCAGACTGCGGTGTAATTTGGTGTACTAACACTGATGAAATTTTTAAACAGTCGCCCTTCAAAATATTATAGATTTTACCTAAGCTGTAAATGTGGATGACAGAATAATCCGTATGTATAATGTAACCACGATATTTTGTGAAAGGCATGTTAAACTTTAGTCAAGCCAATGAGCCAGATGTTCACATTAGCATATTAGTGTCTGGTACTGTTACCTCTGATACATTCATTATTGGCACTGCCTACACAGTATGAAAGTACGTCCATGGTATGGCCAACCCTCAGATCGAGGACGGCTAAAGAACAGAACAGAACACAGTGTGCGGAGCAGGGTCTATGCATATGTCGGCCATCCGTCTGTCCCATCCGACTGCTGCAGGTTTGATGCTGAGTGCCCGGCAGACAGGAGGTATCGATCGATTGCCGGACAGCCGGCATGTGGTGGTCGAATTTTGGCAGTGCTGCATAACCAGCATATGTTCTAGCTGAACACACATGCGTTGTATTCTTCATTGAGCAGGTTGCAATTGTCAATATTGTCTGTTGTTATTGATGGTCTTCTTTGGCCTTCTGAGAGCCAGTGAATGCCTCGGTTGTAAACAACGCAGGTATAATTACTTCTCAGTAGAAACCAGTAGATTTTAAAACTTTTGTGTAGAATCCCTTGGTGCAAACCAAATACGGACTTTTGGTATTGATATCAGCAGTGTACAGAAATATCTTCATAGTTAAATTAACACTGTCTGGTCTGCAGTACTGGCATACTTGTCATATGTGTTTCATTGTTATGCCTGCACCAACCATCCCTTGGCCGTGGAAGCATTATGTTTTTGACTTGTCCATCTGTGTGTGCGTGCGTTCATTCTGGCGCAGGCATTTCCGACCGGCTTTTTGTCAGCTTCCATTTCGTTTGTTGTTTGTGTGTGCATGAGTAATGAGATGTTGGTGTGGTTATCTGTCTGGAGTGAGGTGCAGATTGCTTGCAGATGCCTCTGCCATCCCAAAACCCCATCATCTCTTGCCTCGTTTAAATCCAGACTGGTTTTACTTTTCTAGTACCAGGTTGTCCTGGAAAAGAGGCCGTTAAATTGGTGTAGTAGTGTGTGCATGTATGTGTGTGTTGTATGTGGTTAAACTAATGCACCTGAAGACAGTAATTTCACAGTTGTGTCTTATTTATGATCTCAGATGGTCTTGCTATGTCTGCTGTTTATGTCAGTTGTATGTGATGTTGACTGATGTAGCATGCTGTTAGTTACGATCCACTTACAATGGACGTCAAATTTACAAACATCGTAGGAAGAATGTCAGGCTTTTATTAGGTATGATTTGCTTGCAAAATCGTAAGATCGTCGGACATGATATTCGTAAGTTAGCTCAGAGAAATCTTTGCATGTTGTATGTCACTGTCTTAAGTTGATTTTACGATAAACTAAGATAATCGTATGTAAATCGGACCCCAAGTATTGTCGCCGCACCTCAGTTAGTGACAGGTGGCATTCAGTTTCTGCTTAGAACTTTGCTCAACAGTCGTTCATTCAACACTCATTTTTGTCCAATAAGTTTTCTTTTCTGGGCCATTGCTGTAACATTAACAACACTTTACGATGATTAAGCAAACTTCTTGCATCAGATATGTATTACTGGTCTTGTAAAACACTTTCTATAAAACACTTAAAACACTGTCACTATACACTGGACTCATCTCAGTATGAGTATATGACACAGTCATTTTGCTTTCATAAAACGAGAATCAGAATGTTTTTTCTTGCGTATTATTTTAAGTGGTAGCATTGCTCTATTTAATGTTTATAAGTAACATCACAGTGATGCTGTTGTAATAAACCTTATGGCTTGGTTGGCTTGGCTTGGTTGCAGAATTAAACTCCGCACAAAACTTTTATTTTGAGAACTGACAGTATACTGCCAGTTATAAGCTTATTCATGGAAAAACCCTCGCATATTATTAGTAAGCTGTTTTTGTGGGTTCACACTTGTGACTAGGAGACCGACAGATGCATCTAATGCTTGTTGCAATGCAGCTTAATAATACCAATAATATATGGTGCTGTCATAGTGGCACAGCCACTGCAATAGTGTTTATGGTGCTGTCATAATTGCACAGTCATTGCAAGCATTCATTTATGCATACAGCCTGAGCACTCACCCTCAGACCAAGCCAGCCAACTTTGACTATCACAGAGCCCATAGGCAGCTACTGTAAACATCTACCAGTGCAAATTGTTATTATTGTTATTCAGAACTAAATGTTGCACTCATTTTACTGTCCCATGGAGGATGTTAGGTGCACTGCACTAAGGGTGCTTAGCTTGTGCCCAAGTTTGTATATCCCACTGGCTGTCGTGATAAAATGCAACTGCATGTTGTGAAATTTGAACCTGGGTCCTTTGCTGCCACAGTGGAAGGTTATCTATGACTTCTTTGCAATTTCTGTGGTGGTTATTTGTGGCTGCATTTGGTGCAGTTTGTGAGCACATTATGTGTATATTGTTTGCTACTGTGAGTGCGTCATTAGCCGTTTATTTGCATGTAGTTTTGGCTGTTATATTGTACAACCAAGTTTTTCATTGTTCTTGTGAGCATATTGTGTTGTTTTTAGCGTTATGTTTTGTCTTTGACACCACCTTATGTATTACTATAATCTGCTTCTTTTTATGTTGATTGTAGCTCAGTTACAACTTAGTCGTTCTTGACATAAATGCTACTTGCGTACTAGCATCTTTGCTTTAAGTACTCATCTCCCAAAAAATATTATAAAAGTATAAATTTTTATTAATTGCAGTCTTTCCTTGGTTGGGCATATTAGTATCAGCTGTAGTACCGTTTTTTTCTGGATAGATTAGCTAATCTCTGTACATATTTTCTAGAGATAAATGCATTGCTAACACAAAGTGTCAGTTATTTATGTAAAACTAAACTAGGAAGAATTAGAACATCAGAGGCTTTGATGACAGTGCACTGTCAGGTGATACACATACTGACATTACTGACAAGTGCACAAAACTTTTTGACAAGAATGCAGCTATTGGATTTTTCAGAGAACCAAGAAATACTCGGCTGTTTATATGAATGGCTGTCTGGAGGGGGAAGACTGTAGATGAGTTTATTGTGTACTAGAGTAGTGTACCAGCAGTTATTGTAGGAAATGGTTTAGACTTACGGGATTTGTGCATGTTGTATACAGTTTTACCCAGAATTAGTTTACTCATATCAAAGTTAATTCTGTGTGTGTTTTGCATGTTCTTGGAGTATTTATTCCGCCCCCAGTAGAGGCACGGAGTATTGTGTTGACAGTACTGTCTGCCTGCATGCATATCACTGGAAATACACTTTGGTCTTCACCAGAGTCTTTGTTTGTGTTACATATGGCCATGGCTCGGCCCCCTTCTTGCAATGTTGTGATATGTTAATTATTTCCTGTTTTGTGGATGACGTCATTTTGCACATAATGGCAGGAATAGGCATTGCAATAGTGACATAGTAGGGAGTGGCATGGATTTGTCACCATGTTGGCGTCAACTCAGAGTGACTCACCAGAGGCAGTTCTTGACCAGGGGCAGAGTCTGATATCAATGACTGCCTTGTTTGCCTTCATTGTTATGCATTTGGCTGTCAGTATCACTGAAAAGACTGGTGATCTTCAAAATGACATTCTGTCAAGTAGGACATATACACCGCTTCCTTTTCTCTCAGACTGCTCAGTAATTGTTTTATTGTGTGTATAGGAAATTTTAGGTTGATTGAATTTGTAGTACAGTGGTTCACAACTTGTTTTTCATCTTATGCATCAATTTTATCATTTTGAAATTTTATTCCACTTTTTGGACTGTCTGAAAACTGCATTCTTAACAATGTGGGCCGTATTTTATGTTGAAACATTGTATTATTGTTATTAAATGTGTTATGTTGATCGTCTGCCTTATGTGGTTAGATATCTGTTCAGACAGTCGTTGAAATTATTTCAGCTGAATCTGCTATAAGATCATTATTCCAGCGGTTTGTGTTAGCCAGTTTATGGTCCCAGTTACCGCATGCAATTCTGAAATTCTCTCTTGAGAGTATCCCTTTAGTTGGAAACTGCTGTAGGAGCATTACTGAAATTTGAAAAGGAAAATTTTTTATACAAATATGTTTGTGGTTTTTCAGTGCATTGTGTATGTTGTGTATCTGCATGACACAATTGCCTTTTTGTCAGTCACAGTCGAAGGTTGACAGTGGAACATTTACTTGGAACAGAAACGGCCAGTCGACAATTGGCTTCCGTGTAATTACTTAGTTTGTACTTGAATTGAAGAGTTTCTTGTTATTCAAACAGCTGTTTGTATGTGAAAAATGTTCTGTTGCATAGCAGATTTCTAACAGCTGTTTGCTTTTTCTTTGCTCTTAGATGCATACTCATGTCAAGATGATAGTGGGAACATCTAATAGGCTGTAAATATGTTGTAAATTTTCAGAATATTTTATCACCTGATAAATACTTACTGACAGTAATAGTGACTTATTTGCAGTGACATTTGTTACCAAATTCATCTTAATTTGATGGATGAGTTTGATCATAGCCAACTAAATTGGGTAGTTACTAACATTACATCTTGGTTCTGCCAAGTGATATCCAGTCTAGTCCATTATGATTTATGAGATACTTAATTTAAGTCAGTTGCTTATCAGACCTTAACCTAGGACCTGTCACATAACGTCGTCCATGTCTTGCTCAGAATCTGTGGAAGTGGTGCATTATAAATCGGACTTCACTTTTTTTACTCTCTAGCCTTTTCATGGTCACTGCCATGCAGGAAGAGTGCTGTTCTGTTATCGTGGTGTGCACGCTGTCCATAGTGTCCAGCTGTGTGACAGACTAACTTTTA
>Ga0126334_10000556_pt1 | contig 11015 bp, 9 predicted proteins | sample InaspJWI49metaG_FD_94491 | JGI IMG/M metagenome (GOLD analysis project Ga0126334, IMG submission 94491) | Marine gutless worms symbiont microbial communities from Oahu, Hawaii - Inanidrilus sp. 2 OAHU.JWI-49 metaG | ecosystem: Host-associated > Annelida > Digestive system > Unclassified | place...
CCACATCAATTGAAAAAGATCGAAAAATGGCTTAACAATCGCCCTAAAAAGTGTCTAAATTTTAAAACACCGGCCGAAGCCTTTAAAGCCGAGTGTTGCACTTAAACGTTGAATGCAGGATTCTACTATTTCTCCTTTTTAGCCAATTGTTAAAAGATATCTGGTGCAGCGCTCTAATAGCAGCTCTTTTTGCTGTACACCCCTTGCACGTCGAAAGTGTATGCTGGATTACCGAACGTAAAGATGTCCTCTTTATGCTGTTTGGAATCCTGACCATGCATGTCTATTTTCGTTGGGTATCTGATCCTTCAGTTGTAAAATACATCGTTTTGATTTGTCTGTTCTGCCTGGGCTTAATGTCCAAATCCATGTTGGTCAGTTTGCCCGCAGTACTATTGCTGATTGATTATTGGCCCTTAAAAAGGTTATCGGTCGAGAATTTCCGCCGGCGACTGTATGAAAAAATTCCTCTGATCGCGGCGGCCATAACGTCCTCGGTTTTAACAATCCGGATAAACCTGCAATCGGGGCCGATGGACTCCCTATCCGGTTTACCAATGCCCGCAAGGCTTGCCAATGCTGTTTATTCCTATACGCTTTACTTAAAAGACATGTTCTGGCCGGTACATATTGAATTTTACCCCCTTCACCAAGGGATGCCACCTTATGAAAAAGTTGTTCTGTCAACAATGTTGTTGATCATCATTTTTGGTATAGCCCTCTGGAAGGCCAAAACCCGGCCGTTTATGATTGTCGGCTGGCTGTGGTTTTTGGTTACCCTTGTTCCGGTTATCGGTATTATCCAGTTGGCCGGTCAAGCCATGGGGGCGCGCTTTATTTACTTCCCAGCGATAGGAATTTATTTAATTGTCGCTACTACCGTTCGCAAAATCAGATTCGCCGGGATGCCATTTCAGGCGCTGATTGGTATTCCTTTGATTCTTGTATTAATGGTTATGGCCGCGAAACAAGTCGGTTATTGGCGCTCAAGCGAAACACTATATCGCCATACTATTGCTATAGCTCCAAGCAACCATTGGGCCTGGGCGGCCTTGGCATACGAAAAGCAGAAGCAAGAAAAATTCGTTGCGGCGTTTAAACTCTATAAAAAGGCCATTGATATATTCCCTGGGTATTTGCCGGCCCATAGCAAGATCGCTCAAATGTGTTTGGAAGAAGGCAGCCGAGAAAGACATATGAAAAAGAAAATCGCTTTATTCGCATTAGCAAGGCGACACTTAAGGATTATAGAGCAATATAAACCTGGAACAATGCAAAAAGAATTGTCTCAAGTAAATGCGTTTTTTAGATTGGTAGAAACAGGCCAATAGGTTTTTGCGGCCACTCAAAATATGCTGATAAAAGATACCCTTTCGAAAAAAGAACCCCAATGGTTCTGCTGCAAGCATTTTTAATAAAATTTACTTTAATAACAGGTGTTTAGGCTCTTTAAGCACGGCGGAAACTGTTTTGGGAGCAGACCATCTAAAAGTATTATCCACATGATAATTGTATTCCCAGCTATTTCAGAAATTGACATATTGGCTGTACCACCCAACATCCCATGAAGATTGACAAAATTGCCATTTTTTTATAACAAGGCGCATAAGTCCCACCCAAACTTTTCACAAAACAACAACATCAGAGCCATGGTTGGGCGGCACATAAAGTGCCCTACTTGCAACAAGGATCTACCGGGTTGGTGGCATTAAGGCGATTCGGCTAACACGCCTTATTTATTCTATGGCATAAACAGATGGCTGACACCAGAGCATCCAGCCTAAAATAGACTGCAGCTAAAGTACTACTTGAAGGCGATGCCTAATTACTCAGACGCAGGTCGCAGTTTAATCTTTATTCAACGGAACCAGAGCTGATTGTTCCCAAACGGCACTAGAAGCAGAGCCCGCTTTTCGGAAATCTGGTTTGGGTCTAAAGCTAATTAGAAATTATGGGGGTGGCCATGCGGAAATGGATTATTGGAATACTGGTCGTGGTTGCCGGCGGCATATTCTGGGCAACGGCGGACGAGGATATGCGCGGGCTGATTTTAAATCTGCCGACCAATACGGATGTCCTCTTTTGGTCAGTTTCGCAGCGCGATGCCGCTTTCCGCGCCCTGGACCGTATACCGATCCTCTCCAAATCCCGGATCATCTCCAGCGGCGATAAAATCTATTCCCTGCCAAAAGGGGCGCCGCTGGCGATTGGTACGGATGTGGATGCTTATATGCAAGACCAGCGCACGGCCGCATTGGTGATCGTTCACGAGGGTAAAGTCCGTCTTGAAAAATACGGACTCGACTTCCGTAGCGGTAAGCGCTGGACCAGTTTCTCGGTTGCGAAATCTCTCACCTCGACATTGGTCGGTGCTGCCATCAAAGATGGCCACATAAAGAGTATCGATGACAAAGTATCAGATTACATTCCCGACCTTAAAGGATCGGTCTATGATGATGTCACCATCAGGCAACTGCTGACGATGACATCGGGCGTAAAATGGAATGAGGATTACGGTGACCCCAAATCAGACGTGGCCTTGTTTAACGCACACAAGGCAGAACCGGGTGTTGATGTGACAGTGAGTTATATGCGCAAACTGAAGCGCGAGGCACCTCCCGGTACTAAATGGGTCTACAAGACCGGCGAAACCAATCTGATCGGCGTTCTGGTCAGCTCGGCAACCGGGAAGAGCGTGGCCGACTATCTGTCGGAGAAGATCTGGCGTCCTTTTGGCATGGAGCAGGATGCGAGTTGGTTGCTGGGATCCACCGGCCATGAGATTAGCGGTTGCTGCATACAAGCGTCAACGCGTGACTTTGCGCGATTTGGCCTGTTCATGTTAGGCAGGGGTATCGTCAAGGGCAAACCGGTGCTGCCTACCCGCTGGATCGATGCGGCAACCAAGAAAAAAATTGCTTCCAGCAGGCCTGGCTTCGGCTACGGTTATCAATGGTGGACTTGGGATGATGGCACCTATATGGCGCGGGGAATCTTCGGGCAGGGTATCCTCATCGATCCCAAGCGAAAACTGGTAATTGCTTCGAACAGTAACTGGCCGTATGCCTCTGATCGTCAGGGTGGTGACCAGGATAAGAAGCGTTCAGCATTTTACAAGCAAGTCCAACAAGCGATTGATAGAGAGGCAAAGCTTTAGAATAGATGCGGCGGATCGCAGGGGATTGAAAAAGCTGCGGGGTATCAGAACCCTTGAATAAAGGTTGGAATTGTACCTTCTGACAAGAAAGGAAGCAAAGTCTATATGAGAAAAGAGGGAAGTTCTCTTTTCAACAACATCAGCGTTTTTGTTATCGCAATAGGTATAATTGCCTCTCTTGGTATTCTTCTCGCCGAACCGAATCTTCGCATTTCATTTAGTGAAATCCAGAAGCTTGATTTCAAAGACCGGTATGACGCCGTTATGGACGATTACTCGGCAGGATTCGAATATCCACTATATTTATCAATGATCTTGTTAATAACAGGGGCCGGCATTTTAATGGCTGCAGGTAAATTGCGTGAGTGGAATTTTTTGTTTGCATTTATTTCTCCACCCCATGATTACGGTCATCACTGCATATTTTGTTTTTGGTGGTTACGGGCACAAAGGTTCAATGTTTTATGGCGGCATTTCCACTGCTGTTATTTCATATATCCTGTTTAAAGCAGTCCAATTTACTTACAAGACCTCAAAGCCGGTGCTCACTTCAATTACTTCTTTATTCATGGGAGTGGTCTTAGCAACAGCTGTATTCAGTTGTTACAAACTCGAAGTCATATGGAAAAAAGGCTACGAAGATCAAGCATTAGGCCTGATAGAAATGACAGTGCGAGAAAATATAGAGAATAGCATTAGGGCTGCGGAACAGTTCTTTCTTGATGCGACCAATAATTATCCCGAAAAAAAGGAACTTTATCTGGATAGAGCCTACCAACTTCTACAAGATTCGGTAAAACTAATGGAAGAATCTAAATTTGACCATAGGCACCACCTTATACTTGCATCGCTTGGGCAGGTATACATTGAACAAAATCGCTATCAAGAAGCGGAAGCCTGTTTAAAGAGCGAAAGACTTGCTGTAAGCAAGCACTTTGGGAAACAAACTGGTCGGGTGGCGGACGTAGATCTAAAGCTTGCCCGTTTATACTACGAAAAGATGGGAAGGAAGGAGGAGGGCATCAATGTTGCCGAGAAGGCACGGGATCTTTACATAAAAATACGGGGCCTCAATGATCACAAAACGCAGCATGCGGTTGATTTGATTTCAAAATGGGAGGCAGCCAAAACAGAGTGATTCATGGAATTGATGCCTGCTATGATTTTTAGCAAACCAGGATAAGGAAAAGTTACGTGTTATCTGCGAGATGACGTTAACCTCAATGCTTGTGGATCGACTCAATACGAAATACCAATAAATTAACATTGTCATATTACAATATATATTTTCAGGTAGCTACGGCTAATAGATGCAGCCGTAAAAGCTTTGGGAGCAGGATATCGGGTCTTCTAATCCCAACACAACCCAGCGTTAAAAAGAAAAGTTGCAGGAATTGTATTATTTAGTTTTAATAAAAGTGTGGGTTTTCGTCTAATGTCCGTCAGGTGATAACATAAATTTGTGCCAATTTTTGGCACCCCTGATCAAGGAGGGAAAGATGACAACAGACGAGTTAGTTGCCTTGGGGGTAACCCTTTTTGTTATGGGAACTATTGGACTGCTCACTTTTCTGGGTTTAGCCGGGTTCTTTACAGCATGGTGATAGAAGAGGGCGACGGGAAAATAAAGCGACATCGGAATGGTTATCGGGCCGCCTTTTTACCCCCTGTTTCTCACAAACAGCCGCAGGGCATGTAAAAACGACAACATCCTGATTGGTTACAGGTAGATATTCGCAGCAACGATGACGGTGGAAAAGTGCGACCGCCCATCAGCCTACCCCAATAGAAAACAAGCAGAGCCAGTGAATTCTGGGACTCTTTTCATTTATTATCAATAACAGGCTGTTGCGCCCAAAAACGACCAGTATTGCTTTGGGGCAGGATCTCGGGGTTGCAACCCTCCGCCAGACTGCGATTAGCATATAATTACGAATGGTTATAAAACAATACACGTGTTATAAAAGCACGTCAGCGCCTGCTGCATAAAGCTTTCCACCACATGATGCAACTACCTCAAATAATTCTATTTTTACCATGTTTCTCCTTGCCTGCACATACGCTCCAGGTGTGAAAGACAACCAGCGTTTATTTTACTTTCGTAAAATTTGCGTTTAGAATTGCAAGTTATAGCCTCTGCGTTAAAGGGGACAACCGTTTTGGGGCACTAATGAACCTAACAGTCTGAATGCACAATCCAGTTCACTTCGATATCCCTACCTAGATCTCTAAAGCGCCAATACGTCTACACTACTGTTTTTGGCTGCCATCTCGAACACGTCGAAGCGGATAGGAATAAAAAGTGATGCTTGCCCGGCAATTTACGAAGCAAGCGGGACGCCTGGGCTGGTAGCGTAAAAAAGCTGTTGCGGAGGGTTCGGGCAATCCGCCCTGCTTCGGCAGGCGCATTCGGCGGCTGGCCCGCCATGGTCTGCGGTGAAGGCCGGAAGAAACCGTATAATGTTGCTCCTGAGCGGCCTACCGGGTGAGAAAAGGTTCAGTTGCATGAACAAGCGCATTTGCTTAGCAATATTGACGATGGGATTCAGTGGACTGGCGGCCGAGGTCCTCCTTTTAAGGGAACTTTTGGTTGTTTATTCAGGCAACGAACTATGCATCGGCATTATTCTCGCCAATTGGCTGATTCTGGAGGCGTTTGGCTGTTTTTTTCTTGGCAGGAACGCAGAAGATTCCCAGCACGCGCTTGAAACCTATACAGTGCTTACGATTCTGTTTTCTCTCTTTTTGGTCGCCTCCATTTACCTGACACGCATTCTGAAAATCATCCTCGGCATTTCAATTGGTGAAAGTATCGGATTTGTATCGATGTTTTATTCCTCAATACTTATCCTTTTACCGGTGAGCATACTTCACGGTGCCTTATTTCCTTACAGTTGTCGGATGTATGCCATGTTTTGCGGTCGGGATGCATCATCCGCCGGTAGGGTGTATGCATATGAGACATTGAGTACCATCATCGGCGGAATTGCCTGCACCTGGCTTTTCATTCCCTATCTGCATACGTTTATGGCAGCTTCGGGGCTGGCAGTGTTGAATGTTATCGTATGCCTGGCGGCACTGGCCCCTCTCTGGAAAGCCGGACTATTTCAAAAAGCGTTGTTGATAGGTTTGAGTGTCCTTGTCATTTTTTCAGGGTACTGGGTTTTTACCGGTCAGGTGGACGCACTGCATCAATCTTCAACGCAAGCTCAATGGAAAAATCTCAATGTCGTTCATTACCAGAACTCGCAATACGGGAATATCTGCGTTATAGAAAACGAGGGACAATTCATTTTCTTTCAGGACGGTGTTCCTGGTATTATAACACCTATTCCAGATTTGGCATTTATAGAAGAATTTGTTCATCTTCCGTTGCTTGCCCATCGGGAACCAGCAAAACTGCTTATCTTGAGCGGCGACGCCGGCGGTATAATCAATGAGGCATTTAAACATGCATCTATCGAGACCATAGAATATGCTGAACTAGACCCGCTGCTCCTTGATCTCTTGAGGAAATACCCCACGCCACTGACTGAATCTGAGTTAAATGATACCAGGGTCAAGATAAAACATATTGACGGCCTTCTATTCCTGAAAACGACCCGGAATACATATGACTTGATCTTGATCGGGATTATGGAGCCGTCTAATTTACAGGCCAATAGATTTTTTACAAGTGAGTTCTTTTCCCTGGTAAAAAAAAGACTGAATAAAGAGGGCATCCTCGTCCTTGGGTTGCCCGGGTCTTTGATGTACGCCAATGAAGAATTAAAAAATTTAAACAGTTGTATCTTTCATACGCTAAAAGGCGTTTTTGCGCATATAAAAGTTATTCCAGGCGATGGCCAGAACCTTTACTTTTCTTCAGATTCGCAGGATATTTCCAGAATTGACAGAAAGCAGATTCTCGAAAGATTACAATTACGCAATATCAGGGCCAATACGATCGTTCCCTGGCAATTGGAAAAAAAGCTGCATCATGGCTGGCAGGACTGGTTTTCGCGCTTCATTGAAGGCAGCAGCCGTAAAATCAATTCTGATTTCAAGCCCATTGGACTTTTCTACAGCATCTCTCATTGGAATGCATTGTTTGCCCCCTCCCTGCGTGGGCTTTTCAGGCTAATTGAGAAGATAAACGTAGGAATCATTGCTGCTGGGTTAGCTTTCGCTCTTTTGTTGTATGTATTTTTTCGATCAAGACATAAACGATTGGTCCAAATCGGCGTCCCGTTATCCATTGTTACAACCGGTTTTGCCGGAATGATATTTGATCTAATGCTGATATTCACATTTCAATCTATGTATGGATATGTTTTTTCATGGATCGGTCTGCTCGTTTCTTTTTTTATGGCCGGGGCAGCTCTGGGAGCAATGCTGACAACCAGGCTTATGGAGCGGCTTGAGAATTGTTTTAGATTGTTTGTCCAAATTGACCTGGCCATAATCATTTTTTCGCTTGGATGGCCTTTAATATTTCTTGGTGCCCGTACTTTGCTGGACAGTCCGGACGTCTTTGCTCCCTTTAAGCTGCTGTTTTTATTCATTGCAAGTATCTGCGGGTTCTTGATTGGTGCTCAGTTTCCATTGGCGAACAAGATACATTTGCAAAATGGCAGCAGTCTAAGCAAGACTGCCGGGTTGCTTTACGCGTCTGACCTGTTGGGTGGATGGATAGGGGGCATTGTAGGCGCTGTCGTACTGTTGCCTGTTCTGGGCCTTACCGGTACCTGCATCACGGTAGGACTGGTGAAACTGGCAAGCTGCATAGTTTTAACGACCCAACCCAGTGTGCAATTAGGAGGAGTAAAACCATGACAAATTCAATTTTTAAGCCATGTACCCGCAGAAATTTTCTGCAGCACTCATCTAGACTGTGCTTCCAGCTAGGGCTATCTTCAGCCTTCTTTGCCGGCCTTAAGACGGAAGCTGCTGGTAAACCAATAGACGATTTTGAACCTGCTTATCTGCAACTTCACAGAACCGGTGAACTAAGAAACCGGGCCAATGAACTCTATGCCACTATGGAGAGCTGTGAGCTCTGTCCAAGAAGATGCGGTGTGAATCGTCTTGAAGGTGATAGCGGATTCTGCAACACACCGGGTGCCACGTTGGTACTGTCAGCAGCGCAACCGCACTTCGGCGCAGAAAAACCGCTGGTTGGTGATGGCGGGTCAGGGACAATTTTTTTAACACATTGCAATTTGCGGTGTGTATTTTGCCAAAACAGGGAAATAGCCCAGCTTGGCAGGGGGGCTAGAAGCAATATAGATGCCCTCGCCAGAGTGATGCTTAAGCTGCAAAGACTCGGTTGTCATAATATAAACCTTGTCACCCCAACGCATTATTCGGCCCATATCCTTAAAGCGCTCGATGTTGCTGCCGGTAAAGGGCTTCGGCTGCCCATAGTTTACAACACTTCTGGCTGGGAACGTCTTGAAATCCTTAAGTTTATGGATGGCATCGTAGATATTTACCTGCCTGATTTCAAATACTGGGAGAGTGACATGTCCGCCAAATATTCATCCGGGGCAGAGAGTTACCCGGAACTAACCAGCGCAGCGATCCTTGAGATGCACCGTCAGGTTGGTGTCGCCCACCCTTCAAGAGACGGCATTATGCAAAGAGGCCTTATGATCCGGCATTTAGTGATGCCCAATAATACTGGCGGATCAGAAAGAATTATGGCGTGGATCGCTGAAAAGTTGCCGAAAGACACGTACGTCAATATTATGGCTCAGTATAACCCACGCTTTAAAGCCTTTGATTATCCGGAGCTATCAAGGAGAATAACCCGCCAAGAATATAAAAACGCCGTCAAAAAAGCCGAAGCAATGGAGCTTACAAATCTTGATATCCAGGGTTACTGGTTTTTTTAAAGCTAAATCATTTTGAAAGCGGCTGATCGTAATAGCCCCTTACTTATCGCCTACTAAAAAAAATCTCGAAAAATCAAAATTCATTCTTATCCTATTTTCATGGGATTTTTGGCCGGCTGCGACCAGGCCGGACCTACTGACACGAAAAAGCCCGATCCTCTGGCTGGCAGAGTTTTGACCCGTACCCGGAACCTGATCAAAAATTCGACGAGTCCGTCTGATTCTTAAGCCATGGCCTGAGGTGAATTCATATTTGAATTGGTAGGCTAACTTATCAAGGTGCTGCCATGAAAACTCAAAACCTGCTGGATGGCAAGACCGTCCTGATCGTAGATGACGAGACCGACATATTGGATACCCTCGAGGACCTGCTGCCCATGTGTGAAACCGTTCGAGCCGGTGATTACTATACTGCCCTTGAATTGCTGGCATCACGCCACTTCGATCTGGCCATTCTAGATATCATGGGGGTATCCGGCTATGAACTGCTGGAGATCTGCGTGCGCAAAAAGCTCCTTGCGGTCATGCTGACGGCCTATGCCGTCACACCGGCCGACGTACGCAAATCGTTCGACAAAGGCGCTGCATTTTACATCCCCAAAGAAGAAATGGCCGACATCGAGGTGTTCCTGAACGATGTGCTGGAAGCCAAGCAAGAGGGCCGGAGCACCTGGGGCAGTTGGTACAGGCGGTTGTCTCGTTTCAGCGAATCAGCTTTCGGAAAAGACTGGATGAAACACGAAAAGGACCTGACCAAGGAATTCACCTTCCACATATGACGGTCGGTTGATGCGCTGATAGTATTGGAGTTCAGAAATTCCTGAACCGCTCTATATTTACTGAGATCATTCTGCAGCGGGATCTCACGAGCCTTTCTGATTAATTATCCTAAAAAGCTTGACACAAATGGCTTAAAACCCTATATTTAAGTCATTGCTTAATTACTAAATTGAAGGCACAACTGAATGATATTCGAACCGGCAGAGATCTTTAAGGTGTTGAGCGTGGAAACGCGTGTCAAAATCATTGAGCTGCTGAAAGGGAGGGGGCCTTTAGGCGCCAAGGACATTGCCGCTACGATCGGCATCACCACCGCGGCGGTATCCCAGCACCTTAAGATATTGAAACAGGCCGGATTGGTCCGCAGCGAACGCAAAGGCTACTGGATACCGTATTCAATCGACGAAAAAGCCATGGAAAACTGTCGCCAGCTTTTGACTGAAGTCTGCACATGTGGGTGCCAAGGAAGCGGAAATTTCTCAACATGCGAGCCGACAAGATCGGACCGGGAAGCCCTGAAAAAGTACGCCGCGGAACTGCAAGATGAACTCAAAACCGTGCAGGCGAGGCTGGCAGAGTTAGAGCAAGCTGAATAGCAGCAAATTTTTTTGTCAATATAATTAAGTTATTGCTTAAACGCTTAACCAAAAAAGGAGGTGATCACATGACTAAGAAAAAGAAAGGCTGCGGCTGTGGCTGCATTGGACAGGCACCAGTCAAAAAAGAGACCCCGAAGGAAAAACGCGACGCCAAGAAGTCCAAGTAAATAATAACAGGTTTTACCGAGCCAAAGGGGGCTGGACCCATCACCGGCCCCCTTTACGCTGTATTCCAGAAGTGTTTCCGATCCCTCCGCTCCGGCCAATTTAACACTCCGAAAACAGGCACCTGGACACTCAACCATTTGTTATATTTTAAAATTATGGCGAACGCTTATGCCGACTTTCTATATGTGGCAGGTTAAAAAAGGGTTTACAAATATGACGACGGGAATACTATTATCTAGTCATGGTTGCGTTCTTTAGCGCGCACTATGCTTTCTTGGAGATACTTTTAAATCCGGCTTAATCTTATGGTACTTTATTTCCCGAGTTCAATAAGTAAGTGCAACACTTTCAGGTTTTAAGGCATTTGCGGTATGTTTTCGATATTATGCCTAAAACCTATAAACATCTGAGTCCAGAAGAGCGAGATATCCTCGC
>Ga0126334_10000557_pt1 | contig 11013 bp, 7 predicted proteins | sample InaspJWI49metaG_FD_94491 | JGI IMG/M metagenome (GOLD analysis project Ga0126334, IMG submission 94491) | Marine gutless worms symbiont microbial communities from Oahu, Hawaii - Inanidrilus sp. 2 OAHU.JWI-49 metaG | ecosystem: Host-associated > Annelida > Digestive system > Unclassified | place...
GGTACCCGACATTTGCCCCCTTCCCGGATACATGCCCCCGTAACCAACCCGCGCTAGCGCAGATGTACGCGACAGTGTTTTCGGGGAGGGGCGGGTGTCCGGGGAGCAAATGTTAACTGTCGGGCGTGGCTTACGGACGATAACGACAGCTGCCGTAGGCCCCGGCTAAAGTCCACAAAGCAACGTTCCAGCTAACTCACTGACAAGGCTGGGCCCTGCTGCAGGCAGTCGCTGCAGCAAACAACATGAGCGTTGTGTCAACATCGCTGAGGTCGTAACTATGCGACATACGAAGCCAGGCCCGAGCGCGAAGCGCGAGATACAAGGACGGGTGTCTAGCGGCGGAGCCGCTAGTATATATATATATTGCTTAATGGACGTCCAGCAAGCTACAACATGTTCAAAGCATTAAACAGTGTTAAGAGAATGCAAGACAATACAAAACAGTTCTCTCTTGTTCAATTACAGAAGAGAATCCACTAATAGTGTGACGTAAGAGCACACCTGCATTTCTATGCACTTTAAAATGATCATACTGTTACAGGGCAGCAGGAAGGGCATCTGGCCTGTAAAAAAACTGAGTGGTGGGGTTCTGGCATGGTTATCTGACTGGAGCGAGGTGCAGATTTGCATATGGCCAGCTGGTGCCACTGCCACTCACTGTCTCTTGCTTCAGTAAAATCCAGTTTGGTTTTATCTTTCTGGTACTGGCTCACCCGGATAGTCCCGGACAAAGGGCCGTTAAAACAAGCATGTGCATACTACTGAATTTCAATACGAATGGATATTCTGATTTTACAAAATTCTGCATTACCACTTCCACTGTAATACAACAACAACACCCGTTTAACAGCCTCTTTTCCAGGACAACCTGGGTAAGCCGGTACCAGAAAGGTAAAACCAGTTTGGATTTAAATGAGGCAAGAGATGATGGGGTTCTGGGATGCAGTGGCATCAGCTAAACCATATGCAAACAATCTGCACCTCGCTCCAGACAGATAACCACACCAACACCTCATCACTCAATTTTTTGCAGGCTGGACACTCTTCCTGATGCCCAACCGACAGTGTCAAAGCACTGAAGGCTACTGCTTCCACCGTAACAGTGCACGTCTACCACTGACTCTTTTGAAACTACGTTTCAGTTTCAAGACCTACGCTGCTACCTCTCCGAGGTACAGAAGCAAGGTTGAAATTTTCGGCCAAACGTCTAAATATCCGTGGGTGGAGTTTAGGTCAATAGGCATAGGGGTTAGGGTTAGCATTAGTTTTACATATGATTGGCATGATCTAGGCTCCACCCATATATTTAGACGTTTAGCCAAAAATGCTGAGCCAGAAGCAACTGCAACTCACCAAAGAAGACCACTTCTCTCGGCGTTTTCTGGCTGTCGGCAGCGACGCGGGCAATCTCTGAGAAAATGGCGGCAACCAGCTTCAGATAAGCCTTGTCGAGGTCGGCTCGGCGCTCGGAACCACGGAAAATCGTCTCTGCTTGTCGTGCAAATTCCTACACACAGGTGGTTGGTATAGGTGTAATTTCGGGGAGGAAATGGGGGGTACGAGTACCCCACTTTCTAAAGTGGGAGTACAGTATCCCGCACTTTTAATATAAAAGTTAATAAACATCATAAAACAAACATTGTAATGATAAAATTACAGTCAGTTAATCGAGATACAGTCAGCATGTTGTTAGTAAACCTATGCAACAGGACGAACAGGATCGACAGATTAGTATTCGTTTATTTGTACAAAAGTTGACAAAAATGCAGCTTTACAATAGAGCTGAAATAAAATGAGACTGTGAACAGTTTGTGAGAGAACACAATACCTCAAAACTGATGACAAACGGTATAATTCCAACTTTGGACTTTTTTGCTGGCTTGTACTCACGAACGGAATGTATCTGTGCTTGCTGCAAAAACGCATTAAAACTACGTTGTTACAACTTTTCTGCATTTTATTTACATTTGCAATGTACGACGATATTATGTTAAGAACATGAAGCCTTAAGTTCATTCAGAACATTAAAAACACTCAAAAACCATAGAAAATATAAACTATTTTCACAAAAATGTTATCAACTAAATACACTGTTTTAAATGAAAAGCTAACAGGTTACAATAAATATTTCAGCAAAAAGTAGTGACTCTGCTGACATTTAAAGTCCACAGCACATCGATGCCGTCATACCTGCGTGACCTAATCAAGGACCGACAACACATCCACAACCTGCGATCGACCACTACGACGCTGTGTCAACCTTTCACGACGACAACATTTGCGAAACGTGCTTTTCGATGCTCTGCACCAGCTGTCTGGAGCTCACTACAATGGTGGGGTACTGGCATGGTTATCTGTCTGCAGCGAGGTGCAGACTTTTCTCAATAGTGACTCTGTTACTGTGTTTAAGTCTAGGCTAGACATTCCTCTTCTCCCGAGCTTTCTCTCTTCCCTCTTCTTAGTAGCACACTGCCTGGCCCAAGTGTCTCTGAAGTTACGACCACATGGCACTATAAAAATATGTTTATTAAATATGCTATGTAACACAAACTCCGTTCTGCAATGTAGTAACGAGTACATACTACGTATCTGTCAAAGTTGCGCTTAATCTGAACGAGGCAATTAGCAAACGTCTTGCTGAGAAATGACCCGGTGTCTTCCGCCTTCAGAACGTGATTACCCATACGCACCAGCATATACAGCGAGTTGCTACAACAAAAATTTAATGAAAAATTACTATTACATTTCACAGTCGCATAGTATCGCAATGATAGTGAATGTGGTCACTGGCTACAGATATAAACAGCCAATTATTCATAATGTCCACTGTCGAGATAACTTCAGTGCTTTGACGCTGTTGGTTGGGCAGCAGGAAGGCAACTGAGTGGTGGAGTGCAGGTGTGGTTATCTGTCTGGAGCAAGGTGCAGACTTGCATACTGCCCAGCTGATGCCACTGCCACTCACTATCTCTTGCTTCAGTAAAATCCAGATTGGTTGTAAATTTCTGGTACCGGCTCACCCGGGTAGTCCTGGACAAAGGGCAGTTAAACGGGTATGTGTAGAGAAGATTCGATGGGTGCGACTGAAAATGCGGGATTTAATGCTAAAGTACAGCAGAATCTTGGGCTTGTTTTTGTAACAAAACAGCACAAATCACTGCAAAAACTTCAACCAGTTTACAGCTTAGTGTAAGTGATATGTTAACTCATGTTAACTTCCCTACTTTCGCTATGATGGGCTGATACGCCAGGCAGCAAGATACATACACATATCACACCACTGGCCAACTGCTTTACCTGGACCACAAAGTAGGTGGTAATAGTTACAACAACTGTTTTAGCTATGCAATGCTGAAATTACAAATGGAAGCACAGGGAATGAAAATGTGCTGAAAATTATAATAAATAACACAATGAATTTATTCTTTTAAATGCAATCAGCATTCTGGTAATTTCAAACCATAACAGTTTCCGAGTGCTGTTTGATAAAATTGCTTCTGCATATTTTATCTGAAAATGTATTTATACTTTAGCATTGGAAATGGCCAGCCCAGGGAACCGACACTGTGCCAACTGTATTGGCACACTTTCCTTCCTTATGCCAAATATATATGCCAAAGATCGTTTTGTTTGCAAGCTATCATCCAGACAGAAAGACACACACATACACAACTGGCCAACTGCTTTACCTGGACCACAAAGTAGCTGGTAATAGTAAGAACTGTGTAAACCAAGTACTTTAACTATGCAATGCTGAGATTGCATGTGTAAGCATACTGGAGTCAAGTGACTGAGTGAGTGCGTGTATTTGTATAGTGCATAATCGTTAAGAACCCCTAATGCGCTGAATGCACTAGTATCGAGCGAACAAGTACGTTTTAAGTAGACGCCTAAAACAGTCTGTGCTGCTCTATGGATCCCGGATAAAATCTGGGAGTGAGTTCCAGGCCATCAGGCCAGCAACTGAGAACGCCCGATGGCCGTAAGTGTTGAGCCGGAAAGTCACTAGCACTGCAATCAAACAGCTGAGTCACACACAGCAGCAGACTTACGTGCTGTCAATCTGAATGCCAAACACTTCAAAGTTGGTCAGTTCTTGCTCCAGAGATGGAAACAGTTCTGCCATCATTTTCCTAACAACAGCACAGACCAATACGGTCGCTAGCCAAAATGTCACAGAATCCCATCTAACGCACTGTTACTGGTTAACACGTAAAAACTCCATTTCTGAAACAAACATACTCTCACACAATAGCATGCAATTTGACAAAATTCCATTCATAAATCATCTGACAGCATACTAGGTAAAAACAAAATTTACAACACGCCAGCTATAAAGAAGACTCGCACTTCCAAAGAGCAAACAGAAAGAGTGCACTTTCAGTATTCAGACAGTTTCACCTGTAGACAAGTATGCAACTCGTCAACCAACTGTAGTGGTTGATTCACAGTCTCATTAGTAATCAAATTCTAACTCCGACCGATAGGGGAGCAGAGTATTGTGATCAGTGCATCTGTCTGTGTGTTTGTCTGTCTGTTAGCAATCATATCTTCGGAACTACAGGTCTGATCTTCGCTAACTTTTTTGTGGCCGTGGCTCGGTCCTTCTCTGGTGGCGTAGTAATACGTTATGTAGTTCTGGTTTTGTGGATGACGTCATATTTGTTCATAAGCCAAGGTTGCTCGATGTCGCCACCCAACTGAAGCGCGGTGCACACGCAGCCTTGGGCCTGGCCATAAACTGTGTGCAGTAATACCAGTTGCAGGCCAACGGACGCACAGGACTACTTTTTGGGTGCTTAAAGTAACTTGCCAGGTGGCAACATCGGGGGCAGAGTCTGCGGTCTATGGCTGCCTTGCTATAGATTAAACTAATACAGAAGAGGCTAGTTAATTAATGAGGCTTAGTTCAATCAACAATTCATTACCGAACTTCTTCATTTATCTTTCTTCTGCAAACACAACAAGCAAGCATACTGTGCTGAAAGAAATCAAGAGTGAGCTAAATGTTTAAACTCATCAATAAGCGACTACAGAGTTTCGAGTATGCATGCGCCATAGGGTGTGGCAAGGCATGGAGTAAGGTTTCACGTCCCACTCGACATGAAACAGGTTATATCAGAGACGCTCTTTCCAGCCAATCTCTTGGCTCGGTACTGAGAAAACCAAACCCAACAAAACTAACCAACAACAAAAAACCAAAGTAATCTAAACTAACATAAAAACACAAAAATACAAACTGTCGTACACAACACTGCACACAGCAGTTTTGATAATATTCCCGCTTAACCTCCAGACAACCACCGTAGCTCAGCTGCTGTCTATCGAAGGAGAGGGGATGCTTTTCGACGGAAGTGTTTACTGCGCGAACACCGAAAGTCCCAGTATTGCTGCAGGAAGAATGAAGAAACATGTCTTGATGCCTTTGAGATGAAAAGACTGGGAAAGATTCTGCGGGTTTCGTGGACAGCAAAGAAAACAAATGAATGGGTTCTTAACAAAGCTGGAGGGAACTGTTAGACACCGTCAAAGCAAGGAATCTAGCATACTATGGTCACACCACGAGGAAACAAGGGAGTTACCTGGAGAAAGAGATAATGCAAGGAACAATGCCAGGTGCACAGAGGTGAGGAAGACCACGCACAGCCTGGACGGACAACATCAAGACATGGGCAGGACTCCCTGTAGAAGAGTCAGTCAGAATGACAGAGGACAGACAGAGACCACAGTATGCCAGCTTCCTTGCTTTGATAGTGTCTAACAGTTCCCTCTTTACTGCAGCTCTTTTGCTTCCTCTGCTGTTTGTCCATGAAACTGGCAGACAGTACTGTGATGACAAAAAGCAACTCACTGCTTGCGTGTCGGTGATTTTGTGACATCCTTCACCCAAGGACTGTCCTGGTCTTCAGAAACAGCTGCAGCAGCCTGCCAACGACAACATGACCCCGAGACTGCTTGTAATATCCACATGCATATGAACTCCTAACTGCATGTGTGAAATATGCCGAGGTATAAATGCTAGTTTTTACCAGAGCAAGGCTATGCTAGCGTGAGATATGCTATGGCCCGCTGTCTGTCCGTGTGCGCACGTGTCATGCAAGCTGGTGCTACAAAAACGGCTAAATGCATTGAGCAGGCTTTGCGGCACAGAAGCTTCTTTCCCGGGCACTTCTGCGCCTGAGTCCATCAAGCTAACCACTTGGCTACCGAGCCACCCATAATAATACTAAATGATAATAATCCACACTGAACGCTGGCATCTTACCTGGGCCGAGTCTTCAGCAGTGAGGTTAAAGAAGCGAACACAGAAGTCTTGTTCTGCAAGACACCACGGCCCCAACTCACTCAGAACGTACTCATACATCTGTCAGACAGACAACAGCCACACAGACAATACACAGGGTGAAGTCAGTCAATCAATCAATCAATCAATCACGTATTTTTAGAGTGGTCCAAGTAATAAAATCACGTCAGGATCCAATAGAGATGGGAAATAATTTACCGGGATCATTGATAATGTCAGGGAACGAGGCCTGGAACAGAAATGTTTTAAACGCTGACAGAAGGTTGACAGAGACGGGGCAGTTATCACGTTGTCCGGCAGACTGTTTCAGATGAAGTGACGTCACAGAGTCTATGGTCACGACATAATCGCCATTTTGTGGGTATAACACGACATAATGCGTTGAGTTAAAAGGCAAAGATTTATTGTGTTATTCAAATAAAACTAAATCAGTTAGTTCAAGAAAATGTCCATATGACCACCGACTTACCGACAAAGTGTAATTTATGCGCTATCACAGTGACCAACATTTCTCAGAGTTTTACCTACAAGATGGCGGCAAACATCCACTGGCATAGATATGGAACGATTATTACGTCACTGTCAACCTATGTATAAGTTCATTGAAGTCTTGCAGCCAAAAGCTGGATAGGTACAGATTGATTGATTTGTGGTTTTTATGTCCCACTACTACTACTACACCGGTTTAATGGCCTCTTTTCCAGGACACCCTGGGTAAGCCGGTACCAGAAAGGTAAAACCAGTCGGGATTTAAATGAGGCAAGAGATGATGGAGTTTTGGGATGCAGTGGCATCAGCTGGACCATATGCAAACAATCTGCACCTCGCTCCAGACAGATTTTCTGTTTGACTCATGTCAGCTTTTGACTGCACGTTAAAACAGTATCTCATATCGTATCGTATCGTATTTATTTTCAGAAAGAAATCGTTGGCTACCAACGACGTCGAATTTCGAGCCAGTCACATTGGCCGGCTGGAAAATTATGCTGCCGGCCAAAAAATATACACCCAGTTAAACTTTCATTTTTAGAAAGAAATCATCGGTTACTAACGACGTCGAACTTCGAGCCAGTTGTATCGGTCGCCTGGTCTTCTTTGTCCAACGTTGTCTGTGATCCGGACTTCGGGATAGCTGCCAATCGGCTCAGGCTTGACGCTGATGGACTCTGCCGTGCAGAAGGTGACCTCGTTACCTGATGAGTGGCTGCTATCCCGACATTTGACGCTGCCAAGCACACAACAGACAAGCAGTTCTGACGGCAGTATTTCAGCTGCAGACAGGATGCGCTGTAATGGTTAAAATGCTTAAAACAATTATTATAACTTATTACTTTTATTACTAGCGCCTTATGACGAATGGAAATGTCACTTATGATTATTTTACAACAAAGTTATGAAAAAGTTACGAAACGCTAAGAAAGGTTTCGAAAATTAACTTACAAAAATCTTAGGAACTCTTAAAAAACTTAAGAATTCTTAAGTTGTGAACTTACGACAAACTTATGACGAACTTAGGAAAATCTTAAGAAGTTTTGAAAATCGGGCCCCTGTTTCATACAAGTACAAATAGCTAATACAACAGCTAGTGCAAAGTTTAGAAATAAGAGTGTAAAAACACACATAAAAACAAAAAGAATACTATGAACACAAAAACATGTAAAAGACAGTAGCTTTGATTATTTTATTCATAAATTAGGAGTAACGTAAAAATCGCAGTATAAATTCGTACTGTAAAAGGGCAGTTAACACCCCACAGCTGGTGTAATACAGGCTGCATCACAGACTTACGTGGTAAATATTCATCTACAGGCTCAACAGCCTAAAGATGGAGATGAGCAGCCTGCTCTGTCTACATTCCTCTATCCAGTATGCCATCATCTACATGTACATTTCCAGCTAAACCTGGCCATTCTGAATCACTACTACTAGACTACTGCCACTAAACGGCCTCTTTTTAGGACAACCTATGTAAGCCAGAACCAGAAAGGTAAAACGTCGTAAATTACGTCAAAATTACGATCGACTTACGATGGACGTCTAACATATCTGCTTTTACTTTTTAGTTTTTCTGTTTTACAATTTTTAGTTGTCGTCTCTGTGCTGTAGATAAAGCCGACTCATGTCGGCTTTCGAGCGCACGTTAAAATAGCATCTCGTATCGTATCGTAAACCAGTCTGGATTTAAATGAGACAAAAGACGATGGGGTTTTGGGATGGTAGTGGCATCAGCTGGACCATATACAAACAATCTGACCTCACTCCAGACAGATAACCATACTAACACCTCATCATGCAATTTTTACAGGTCGGATGCTCTTCCTGACACGCAACCAACAGTGTCAAAGCACTGAAGGCAAATTCTTAATTACTTAACAGAAAAATCAAATTCAATAACAAATATAAGCATAAAACATCACCAACTCAAAAATGTTTCAAGTAATAGTTGAACAGGTAAATACTACATTACTGTTAACAGCAAAAACTCACTGACTGCAATGTCAGCAATACCTTTCCGATCAGAACGTGGATGGTACATGTGCTGCTTGACAGTTTCCATGAAGTCTTTGATTTCCTTATCATACAACTTGTTCAGATTTGTTGTATACACCTACAGACATTATACCAAAGTGCTGCAGTACTGCCATCTGGTGAATAACGACGGATATTCCCTATACTGTATACCATATACTGTATACTATAATGGACAAAGTACGTCCATGGTGTGGCCAACCCTCGGATCGAGGATGGCTAAAGAACAGAATAGAACCACAGTGTTCCATCCTCGAATCTACTTTTTATTTCTCGTAAGCACCTAAACAGAGCCCATCATGCGCACTTTTTAAAACTGGTTCATTTTGTTCCGCTGTACTTTTATTGTGTTTGTTTAATTTCTCTTTGCTGTATTTATTCAGAACAGATTCCCTATACTTTACAATGGGTCAGGAGATGCCTGCAAAACTGCCTCGTCCACAGGGGAGATGCCTGCAAAATTGCCCGCAAAAGAGCATCGTTACTTTTCGGAGTTTCGCGAAGCTGTCGTGGTCGACAATCTTGAGCCAGTTCATCAGATCTGCGTACGGCAGCAGCTCGCGATGGCACGACGCGTGCTGCGGCAACTTCAGTTCTTGTGTGTAAATGGTCAGTGAGCCGCCACCGAGCTCGTTACCCTGAACATACAACCACCTGCACCATCACCTCTTCTTCTTCCGTTCTGGCAAGCACCACTGGGAGTGCGTAGCGCCATACATAGACATCAGCCTCCACACAGGACGGTTCTGGGCCAGGGACCTGATTTACAAAATATCTTACGACAATCTTACGAATATGCCAAAATTACGATCGACTTACGACGGACGTCTAATTTACAAAACATCTTACGAAGAATGCAAGATTTCTTAGGTACGATTTACTTGCAAAGATCGTCTGATACAGTGTTCGTGAATTAGCCTACGATATTCCTAAGAGAAATTTTAGCACGTCATAAGTCACTATCGTAAGTCAATCGTACGCTCAACTTAAGATAACAACAACAACAACCATTTAACGGCCTCTTTTCCAGGACAACCTGGGTAAGCCGGTACCAGAAAGGTAAAACCAATCAACTTAAGATAATCTTACAAAAAATCGTAAATCAGGCCCCATGTCGACTGCTTCGTTCAGTGTGACGTTGTAGGCTCTTGGATTGCACTGGATGGTGTTCAGCCACGTGATACGAGGACGCCTGGATGTAGAGACTGTTGCAATCATAGACAAAGACAGAAAATAGATAAATGTCTAGAAACACGACGTCCAGTCGCAACTGCAGATCGTGTCGCCACCGGATTTAAATGAGATAAGAGATGATGGGGTTTTGGGATGGCAGTGGCATCAGTTGGACCATATGCAAACAGTCTGCACCTTGCTCCAGGCAGATAACTGCACCAACACCTCATCACTCAGTTTTTTACAGGCCAGATGTTCTTCCTGACGCCCAACCAACAGTGTCAAAGCACTGAAGGCAAGTGAGTAAGTTTAGGTGGAAAAATAAAAGTCCATTCACATAGTGACAGCTGAAATGAACTGTCAATTCCCACTTCTGGACATGTTCAAAACATGGACCTACAGTGATTCTTTCGGCTCGTTTCAGAAAGGACGTCTGAGCACACAAATTTTGCAATAGTCCCATTACTCGGTAGCCGAGTGGTTAGCGTGCTGGGTTTATGACTCACGTCACCTGCAGGCTGACTGCCAAGAACAGGAATCAGCTCCGGAACCCAAAGCTCGGCAATTGAGTATGGGCTACCTTTTACCCATTACAACGAAGAGACAACCAGCTAACCCTGATTAACTGGAACTGTGATGTGAAAAGTGGAACACACTGTCAGCGACCTGCGTTCAAAAAAACTGGCTTACCTGATGTATGAAAAGATTGTTGAGATGATGTGCCAGTCGCTTAGCGAACGTCAACTTGATCTGGGCAAATCGTTTTCTCTGATCGGCAACAGCTGCCATTCGGCCCAGAGCTGAAATCAACGAACAATGCATCTATTCAGGCCTGGATTGATTAACTGAGCTGTGGCTACACGTACCACTCGACACAAAACCGGTCATTTCGGAGATGTTTCCCCAAGCCAGTCTCTTGGCTTGGTGCGGAAAAACCAAACATAACACAACAAAAGCGTGCAATCAAAAGAAATGAACAAAATAAACACAAAAAACTAAAGCCA